>UEXM01000345.1_pt1 | contig 51763 bp, 40 predicted proteins | sample 1796661 | NCBI WGS metagenome assembly UEXM01 (sample SAMEA4772469, study PRJEB27181) | metagenome | reverse complement strand
GGGTTCGTAAAAAATGCCAAGTCAAGGGCAGACAAATACAGGAACTTCGATGAATCGGCCTCCTACGCCAGGAAGCGTAGCATAAACGAACTACCACTTTCACCGGATCCCAACGTGTTGCACAAGTTCGCATCTTACAACACCATATTCACACTTTCAGCGTTGAGCGCCACGGAGATACGTAACCCTGCAGAGTTCTTCGGTGGTGCCGCACACGACATCATAGCAAGGAGCGGTGGTATAGCCGACGGCAACTTCTCGAGCCACCAAGAATCGTCCGCCAACAACAGGGAGAGCCGACGAGATCCCAACAATAAATTAAACAAGACGATCGACAAGATAGGGGCCAGCACCATACTGGGTGAGAGTTCCAGAATCTTCAAAAAGGATCGTGACATCTACTTCAAAAGCGTGGAGATGACATCCGTGCCAGGACTCAACGATCAGAGGCGTCTCACCAGTGTGACCAACATCATGATGCAGTTGGTGGAACCTTCAGGGCTCACGCTGATAGAGAGGATCAGGGCCGCGGCCTTCAACAACAGATTCCTAGATCACCTTGACGCACCATACATGCTGACCATAGAGTTCAAGGGCTTTGATGAGAACGGACAGGAAGTCCAGGTAAACACAGATTACACCAAGAGGGTCATCCCGATAAAATTGGTCACCATGGACATAGACGTGAACCAGGGCGGATCCTACTACAACATCAAGGCCATACCCTACAACGAGTTCGCCCTGGTAAACAACTTCATGTATCCGAGGACCAGCGGAACACTGGGATCTTCGTCCATCAACAGGAGGTTCACGGAAGCGGTACAGGACCTACAAAGGATACTGAATGAACAAAACGAGGACGAAACGGTCCGGGGATACAACCAGTACCCAGACAAGTACAACATCTCCATCAGTAGCGACCTTGATCCCGAACAGCAATTGGATTATGAATTGTTGGCCCAAGCAGGCATGCAACCCGGCTCGGCCTTGTCGGTCCAGACCACACAGGGGACCGATACCGGAGGCGGATCGTTCAACATGGAATTCCTCAAGTTCAACTCATCACAGAACATTCTGAAAATATTAGAGGAGCTCATGAAGACCCATCCCAAGTATGGTGCCAAGAGTTTCAAAGAGTGGGAGAGTAAGGTACAAAAGGGCATCGGGGTGAGAGGGTTCAACCCCAATGAAGGCCTGGACAGCCATTTCAAATATTTCAGGATACGCACAGGCATCGATATGACTGAGAGGTTTGACGAACTACGTAAAACTCACGCCAAGATCATAAACATCGTGGTTGAACCTTTTTACATCAGCGCCTACAACCTAGCAACGGCGGGCATAGAACAAGACAAGCACAACCGTGCCTACGTGGCCAAGGAATACAACTACATCTTCACGGGTGACAACCTAGACATATTGGATTTGGACATCAACTACAAGGTGGCCTACTACCAGGCCAGGCTCAAGGACCTGGAGGCCAGTGAAGGCAGGAGATTCACGGAAAGTAACAAGAGTCAGAAATCAGACGCAGGCACACCGGCAAGCCCGAACAAAACAGACCTAGGGAGCGATAATTTCCTACCACTCAAGAGTGAAACAATTGGTAATCAGAGTTCAAAATCCGGCAGGACGGCCAAGGGTGACGCCAGGGTTGATCAGTTCTTTGACTACATAACCCATCCAAAGGCGGACATGGTTGTTGTCAACATGGAAATACTGGGTGACCCCGCATGGGTGGGACAGAGCCAGTTCATACCAGCGACACCGACCAACTCCAGCGGCAGTTCCCAGGACAACAACATAGACTTCTTCCGGGGCGGCAAAAGTGACAACGTGTGGAACCCCAACCTGCGTTGCTTCAACTACGACGTGGCGGATCCCGTTATCGACCTCACGTTCAAGACGCCAGCGGATTTCGACGACAATACGGGAGTGTATGAGATGTCATCGGCACAACGGGCCGTGTTCTCCGGACTATACAAGGTGACACAGGTACGTCACAATTTCACGGACGGCAAATTCACGCAAACTTTGACCATGGTACGTTTCAACAACCAGGATGGTCCCGTGACCAGTACAGGCAACAAAAAAATCACCACCAAAAACGGCAAGGTAATTAGTGTTAGTGAGAAAAACCCAATGGCAATGTCTCGCATAGACGAATTGAGTGGAACACTAGGATCATCATAATGGCAGGCAACGAATACTACAAGGGACACGCATCGACGGCAAAGGCACCGGGCAATGACACCGCCTGGTCGGGCGAGAGCGCCGGTCCATACATAGGCGTGATCAAGAACAACGTGGATCCATTGAGGATGGGCAGGCTTCAGGTCAACATACCCAGCCTCAGCAAGACCAATGACGCCATAAGTGGCAACCTGATCACGTGTGAATACCTGTCACCTTTCTATGGGGCGAAAGATGCCAGGCACAGCATACCAGGATCAACGGACTACAAGGACAGCCAGCACAGTTACGGCTTCTGGGCGGTACCACCAGACATAGGCACCAGGGTGTTGGTCATATTCGCGGAAGGCAAGATGGACCAAGCGTTCTGGATAGGTTGCGTGCCGGAGCCCATGACAAATCAAATGACACCAGGCATATCGTCAAGCAGGTCCACGCACGACGCCTTGGACGGCACTTTCGAAGGTGCAGACGCAGGATTCCAGGATGACAAGCAAACAACATATGGCACGACCAACGTACCATCGGGCGAAGTCAACAGGACCAATGCCGCCACCGCCGCACCACAGAACTTCAACAACATAAAGAAGCCCATACACCCATTCGCGGAGACATTACTGAAACAAGGATTGAGTGCTGACGACATCAGGGGTAACACCTCTAGTTCGGCACGTAGAGAATCTCCCAGTGCTGTGTTTGGAATCAGTACACCAGGCAGGAAAGACACGGGCACGACAAGAGTAAATGTAGGGACCAAGGACGCGGAAGTACAGGATTACGTGACCAGGCAGACTGGACACACGTTCGTGATGGACGATGGAGCGGTGGACGGCACCAACCAACTGACCAGATTGAGGACCGCATCGGGACACCAACTGCTGATGCACGACACCGAGGGTGTGGTGTACATAGCCAATGGTTCAGGCAACGCCTACATAGAGATGAACAGTGATGGAAGGATAGATTTATATTCAGGAGTGGGAGGAATCAACATGAGGACGCAGGGTGACTTCAACCTACACTCGGACACCAACATAAACATGCATGCCGGTGGACAGATCAGGATGAGCGCCACCAACGAGATAGTTAAATCAGCGGGCTCATACATGCTGAACCTGGGGGACAAGGGCATATTCAACAGCTCACAAAAAGGAAGCATAAGGGACTACGCCAGGGACGGTTTAAGTTCATTCACTGACGGCACACAGTTACATGGTGCAGGTGGAAGGATAGACCTAGCAGGCGCACAGGTGCACTTGAATTCCGTTGGTGCTAGTCCGGTATGGGGACCTACGTGGTTGAACACGGACGCCGCCGGCATGACCGAGAGGCAGGAGGGCGATGTGGAGTTGGCCAAGAAGGGCATAGAGCCTCTGAGATCGTTCACCAAACAGACCTCGACCACGGTGCACAGGTTCGTAACACACGAGCCAATGCCTAGGTTCCGGGGATTCACCTCTGAGGGAGCAATGCCCACGGGAGGCGCGGACAACAAGAAGCAGTGGTACAGGCTGGCCAGCACACCAGGCACGGTTGAGTACACGGAATACCAACTCATGCTGTCTCCGAACGAGTCCATAAGGCAAGGAATTTTCCAGGCGCAAGCGGAGAGACACCTGCGTGAACAGATGGGCACATCGACTGACCCGGCCAAGGCCAGGAAGATACTGGCGGATTTTGGCAAGGAATACGACGATCTATTTGGCATTAATGCCAGCAAAGTGGCATGGGACACCGCCACCAGCATCAGCAACAAGTTGAAAGGTTTCGACGTGGCGGACTCCGTGGCGGAGGTGCTCAACAACACCACCAAGAAACTGGCGGACCAGGTCATTGACACCGTGACCGGATCAGAGGCGGCGGAACTGTTCAAGGACAACGTGTTCGTGAACCAGGCGGGCGAACTGTTCGCACTAGGTGACAAGACGCAGTTGTTCTCGGGCGACTTCAAGGGCTTCGCCACAGACGTGGGAAGCAAGGCCCTGGCCAACACAGCCAACGACACATTCCAGAAAGCGGTGGGTGACCTCACCAAGAGGAAGGCCATAGGTGTGGACAAGTTTGGCAACACAGTATATCAACGATCGGTTCTACCAAGTTCCATCGCCGGCATAGACATATCCGGCCTCGCGGGCAACATCGCGGGCAACATCAACATCGCCAATATCAGATCCATTGCGGATCTCAAGGCCACTACCCAGGTGTTCAAGAACGTGGTGGCGGGACAGGTCACGTCAACCATACAGACAACGGCAATAAATGCGATAGCCAGCCAGGCCAAGGGATTTGTGCAGGGTCTTGGCGGAAGCACAGCCAGGGAACTAGGTGCACAGGGCATCAAGGCGGGAAAGTTCACCAATCTGGGCTCCAAGATAGGTGCCATGAAACTGCCCGGAGGCGGGAGTGTGACGGCCGCATTCACAGCCGTGAAGACATTCTTCGGTGGTTTCAGTGACGTGAGGCTGAAGGAAGACATCAGATTGATTGGCCGATCCCCTTCAGGAATCAACATCTACGAGTTTAAATACAAGCACACGTCGGGCACGTGGCAGGGTGTGATGGCACAGGAGGTGCCATGGGCCAGGACCATGACCGACACGGGATACTACATGGTCGACTATACAAAGGTTGACGTGGAGTTTAGGAGATTGAACTAATGGCATACGGCGACAACGGATCAGACAAAGGATTGAGCAACAAGAATGTGACCTTCAAGGGTTTCAGTTCACGTGCGGACAAGAAAAACTTCAAACTGTACGACTTCGAGGTGGCCAAGCAGGATCTTATCAATAGGTTATCAGTGCGTAAGGGTGAGAGGGTGGAGAACCCTGAATTTGGCACAATCATATACGATGCTATATTTGAGCCGTTTACAGAAGCTCTAAAGGATGCCATCGTAGAGGATGTCACAGCGAATCTTAACGCAGATCCACGTATTGCCACGGAAGAGATACTGGTCACAGAAGCAGACAAGGGCATAGCCATACAGGCCACTATAACATATGTTCCTCTCAATATTACCGAGAAACTGCGATTCAACTTCGATGAGAACTCGCTCTTGCGTCTATCTTAATATACGTACATTTCCTAACACATAAATACCGTTGTAATTACAATGGCCACTACAGATAGACAAAACAGATTATTAGTCGCGGAAGATTGGAGGAAGATCTACCAGTCTTTCCAACAGGCCGACTTCAAGAGTTACGACTTTGAGACCCTGAGAAGGACCATGGTAGCGTATCTACGTGAGAACTACCCCGACGATTTCAACGACTTCGTTGAGAGTTCGGAGTACGTGGCACTGATAGATCTGATAGCATACATATCACAGGCACTTTCTTTCAGGGTAGACTTGAACGCCAGGGAGAATTTCCTAGAGACTGCGGAGAGAAGAAACAGTGTTCTAAGATTGGCGAGGTTGATCAACTACAACGCCAAGAGAAATCAACCAGCGACAGGCTTATTAAAGATAGATTCAATATCCACCACACAGGACGTGCAGGACAGTTTCGGAACAAATCTAGCAAATTCAAACACCATATGGAATGACTCAGCAAACTCAAACTACAGAGAGCAGTTCACTGCGATACTGAACGCGGCCAACCAGACGGGACAACTGTTTGGAAACCCAAGAGAGTCAGGAACCATAGGTGGTATCACCACAGAGGTTTACACTCTAAGTTCAAACCAGTTGGATCTACCGATATACAATTTCGTTAAGTCAGTGGGAGGTACGTCAAGATCTTTTGAGGTAGTGCCCAGCACTATAACAGATTCGGAGTCTATATATGAATCTGCCCCCGTACCAGGAACAGGATTGACATACACATATAGATCGGATGGTTCAGGAGACAGTTCAAACAACACAGGGTTCTTCTTCCTGTTCAAACAAGGATCGATGGAGAACCAAGAGTTCACTGTTGATTCTGCAATTACAAATTATGTTAAAAGTTTTGATACATCCAACATCAACAACACAGACGTGTGGCTTTACAAGTTAGATCAGTTTGGACAATTAGCAGAATCATGGAGTAAGATCCCATCACTTGCAGGCAATAATGCGATTTATAACTCTCTATCAAAAACAGAGAGAAATACTTTTAACGTTGTAACAAAAAATAACGACACTATCGATATGGTGTTTGGAGATGGAAATTTCTCTAATATACCATTAGGCACTTTCAGGACATACTACAGAATAAGCGATAACGCCAATTTCACTATACAACCATCTGACATGCAAAACATACAGTTGACCGTGCCATACACAGACGCCAACGGTGCACAGCAATCATTGACCATGAGCGTGAGCCTCAAGGCATCGGTATACAATTCAGCGGCGTCAGAGTCAAATGACTCTATAAAGGAGAAAGCCGCACAGGTTTACTATTCACAGAATAGAATGATTACAGCAGAAGACTACCAGGTTGTTCCTTTGTCGGCTTCACAGGAGATTGTTAAAGTAAGGTCTGTTAACAGAACAGCGTCTGGCATCAGCAGAGCAAAAGAGATACTAGACCCAACAGGTGCGTACTCCAACGTTAGTGTGTTCGCTGAGGATGGAATAATTTATAGGGAAGAATCACTTGAACAGTTCACTTTCACGTTCAACAACAGAAGTGACATTCAATCTACAATAGACACGTCTGTTGAAGCAAAACTTAAAGAAGCATACGCTAGACAGTTTTATTATTTGAAATACGAAACAAAGGATGCCAGCACACTGAGTGCAACCTGGAATTCCACAACGACGGATACCAATACCAACACAGGTTATTTTACGTCGGGTGGTGCATTGTCCCTAGGAGATTCAGCAACTTCCAACATGAAGTTTGCTAAACCAGGTGCTTTAGTCAAATTCACATCACCGGACACGAGAAAGTTCTTGAACGGAACATTAGTGACATCAACAACAGATAACGCTGAAGATAGAGCATGGGCCAAGATAGGTGCAGTAGTGCTTGACGGTTCTAATGGTGGTTTAGGAAATTTAGAGTCGGGTGTCGGACCGGTAACACTGAACAATATAGTTCCAAATGGTTCTGTTGTTAATGCGATTATACCAAACTTTACAACATCATTTTCTACCACACTCGAAGCAGATCTACTGGACAGGATAGAGGAATATGAGGAGTTTGGATTAAGGTACGACGTTGATTCTGAGACATGGAAAGTAATCACGTCAACTAATTTAAGTACTAGCACAATTTTCGATTTGGCCAATGCAGGTTCAACAACAGGAGCGAACGCGGATGCCAGTTGGTGGTTCAAGTTCACAAACGACGGAAACACCTACACTGTGCAGTACAGGAAACTGGAGTACATATTTGAGTCAGAATCACAGAACAAATTTCACTATAGCGTGGACGAGAAAATATACGACTACACAACGGGCAAGAGTGTCAAGGATGTAGTAAAAATACTGAAAATCAACAGTATCGTTTCAACAGGAAACAGCATAGGTTATCCTATTACCTGGCAAGTTGTTGACGTGGTTACAGAATCAGATGGTTTCCAGGACAACAGGAAGGTGAAGATTGGATTCTTCGATAATGACGACGACGGAGTAGTCGACAATCCCGAATTGTTTGACATATTTGTTGAACCAACCCTTTCTGAATCAACTAAATTTGTGTTCTCGGAAAAATATAGTTCATATGATAACATAGAGAGATTCAGACCATATGCCGCAAGTAACTTTGTTGTAAGTGATAAAGAAACCGACATCGATCTTAATACATCAACATACACAGACGGACAACTGTTTTATTTCTACAACAGTGCAGAGGATGTTATCAAGACTTATAGTTCTACAACAAATACTCTAACAACTACAACAGATTACAGAGCAAGAAGAGGAAGGAGTTCGATCGATTTTCAATACAAACATCATGCTGGTCAGGAGACAAGAATAGATCCAAGCGTGTCAAACATTATTGATGTCTATCTGTTAGAGAGAACATACGATAATCTATATAGGATTTGGTTACAAGATGGAGGCACAAAACCTACAGAATCCACGGCAGATCAGTTAAGGGTCAATTACTCAGGTACGCTTAATCCATTGAAATCATTGTCGGATCAGATCATTTATCATCCAGTAAAGTATAAGATACTGTTTGGTACAAACGCCGATGAGCAATTACAGGCAACTTTCAAGGTTGTTAAAAATCTTAAAACTAATGTATCAGATGCAGTGATTAAGACTAGGGTTATCTCCGCAATCAACGAATTTTTTGCCCTTGACAACTGGGATTTTGGAGACAGTTTTTACTTTACAGAATTAGCCGCTTACATACACAATCAACTGGCCCCGGACCTAATGACGGCGGTGATTGTGCCAAACCAATCCGGGCTGAGTTTTGGATCTCTGTTCCAGATAAATTCAGCGGCAGACGAGATTTTCATCAGTGGGGCCACCGTTGATGATGTGTCAATTATATCAGCACTGGGAGCCAACCAATTGGCGGCCTCTGGAACTGTGGTCACATCAACATCAACTGCCACGACCAACACCACAACAGGATCAGCAGTGTCAGGCTCTACTACAACAGGTTCCGGTTCGAGTACCGGCAGTAGTGGATCAGGATACTAATGACAGATAATCCCACAAACGCATTAACTGACAATGAAGTTGTAAAACAGGGCACGAACGAATACAGACGTACTGTTCAACATCTCCCTGCTTTTTATAGGACAGATGCCAACCAAAGATTTCTGGCCAGCACGATCGATCCTTTAGTTCAAAAAGGATCGTTAGAGAGAATAGATGGTTACATTGGAAGACAGGACGCTTACACAAGAAAGGTTACTGATAGGTACATAGGTTCGACCAGCAAGGACAGATTTGCATATCAATTAGAACCTGCTGTGACATACACCGACAGGGACACAACGTCGGTCAATCCAGAAGACCAAGTAAAATTTACAGGTACGTACGACGACTATATAAACCAGATAAAGTACCTAGGTGGAAAAGTCAACAATCACGACAGGCTCAATAAAGAGACTGTATACAGTTGGAACCCAGCAATAGACTACGACAAGTTGATTAACTATAGGGAATACTACTGGATACCAGAAGGACCTGGAACGATAGAAATAGATTCAGTCGGACCAAGTGCGGTTGCAGAGTACAAAGTTATCAATAATGCTCAAGCGGCTTACGAATTCATCCACAGGGAGAACGAGAACAATCCGATACTGACACTTTACAGGGGAAACACCTACAAGTTTAATGTAGATGCTAAAGGACATCCGTTCTGGATAATGACAGAGCCATACAAGAGCAAGGTTAGTGCGGACGGATCAACGTCGACAGTATTCGATACAGGGGTAACCAATAACGGCGCAGATGAAGGCACAGTTACATTCACAGTGCCCACGACAGGCGCACCAGATACTTTATATTACCAGTGTGGTAACCATGATGCCATGTACGGCATATTACAGATAAAAGATGCCACGAGCACGACAGCAATAAATGTAGAGGACAGTATTGTAGGAGTCAAGAATTACAGTATTAGAACTTTGGATCTGTCAAACGGGATGAAGATAAAATTCCCAAGTTCGTTGGTGACTACCGAATACCAGAACAAGGAATACTATGTCGAGGGAGTCGGTGATGCAATCACACTTACTGATGTAGAGGACTTGATCACACCAGGCAGTTATGCCACTGAATCTACCATACTGTATGACCAAGCAGGATACGATTCGCGACCATATGCCAAAGCATATTACACACCTGAAAACAAAGATTATATAACAATAAAGAGGGATTCTCAGGATAGAAACGCCTGGTCGAGGTACAACAGGTGGTTCCACAAATCCATCATAGAGGAAACTGCTAGGGTAGGAGGTTTCACACCGACTCTTAATGAGGACGACAGGGCCAAGAGACCTATAATAGAATTTGATTCTGGACTTGCATTATACAATCATGGAACAGCGGCCAAAAAATCTGTCACGCTTTATGACACACAAACAACCGACGCATTTAACAATGTAGTGAAGCAGACCGGTTATATCATTGATGGGGTGCCATTAGCGAACGGAATGCGGGTTGTGTTTGTGGCGGACACTGATCCTTTAGTTAAGAATAAGATATACGATGTGAACTTTGTCACAGCAGGAGATTCCACACAGGTTATTAATCTTACCGAGGCATCTGATGCCACACCAGCAAACAATGATTCAATATTCATAGAGTTCGGCACAACAAATCAAGGAAAGACTTTCCGTTACGACAGTGCAACTGAATCTTTCATAGAAGCACAGGAAAAAACCGGAGTAAACCAACAGCCGTTGTTTGGTATGTGGGATAATGATCACACTTCATTCGACGATGCCACAACATATCCCAACTCTTCTTTTACTGGCGCGAAAGTATTTTCTTTTGCAACATCGGACACAGCAACTACAGATACAGTCTTAGGGTTTAAGGTAAAGTACAATACCGTCAACAATGTAGGAGACATTGTGTTTGATTCGGATCATACGTCAGGAACATTTACGTACAAGAGTGGTACAAAGACACTGACTAAGAATCTAGCGGAGGGACACTTACATTACACAACAGGACGGTCAACACATAACTCAAGAAGTGCATGGATCAAAAGAACGACGGAGAGCAAACAACGTGTGATACGTACATTCATAGTTGATAGCACAGAGAAACAGTTGTTCCCGGTTGATTTTTATAAGGATTCAGCCAACCTTACAAACATAGAATTGTCTGTATCAGTCAACGGTTCTAGAAAGGCATTGACTACAGACTACGTACTAGAGACAGGAACGAAAAACAAGTACATCAAATTTAACAAGGCACTTGAGATTGATGATCAAATTAGGATAGCAGGGCACAGCAGTGCTGACAAGATCGATGGCAAGGGCATATACGAGATACCAGAGAACCTGGCAACAAATACCCTCAACCAGCAGTCAGGCACATTCACGTTTGGACAGATACTGGCCCATGTCAGAGACATACTTGACAAAAACCAAGAAGTAACAGGATCAATACCAGGAGTTTCTAATTTAAGAGACAAACCAGATGCGAGACTCAAGGGAGGAAGTATACATCAACATGGTGGACCGTTACTTCCTGCTATATTTGGTTTGGTTGACAGCAAAGCAAATATTATTAGTTCTGTTGATTATGCAGTACAGGAGTACGAGAAATGGTACAACGCATTTTTAACACATGCTGTAGGCACAGCATACGAAGGAGATGCCGTCGACAGGGTTGACGAGATAATCACAGCAATCACACCAGGCAGGAACAGCACGTTTCCATTCTACTACGAGGACATGGTAGGTTGGGGAGAAAATGTTTCAACTAGATCATACACCGTGATGGGTGCGTCACAGACAGAATATGCACTTGACTCGCAACACGATATTACAACATTAAGTAACAGAGCAGTTTACGTTTATCTCAATGATGACCAACTACTACTGGGAATAGATTACACTTTCAGTACAGTAGACGACAGTGTCAATATTAGTAAGACATTAGTAGAAGGAGATAAGATTGTCATTAAGGATTATGCTGATACCACAGGTAGTTTCATGCCACCATCTCCAACTAAACTAGGAATGTATCCCAAGTTTATTCCTGAAACATTTACAGACACAACTTATTTGTCTGACACAGTGGTGATAAGGAAGCATGACGGGTCGATTATTAAAGCCTACGGAGACGAGCGTGATAACTTGATACTAGAACTTGAGAAAAGAATTTACAATAATATAAAAGTCACTTACGATGCCACGCTAGTGGACATACATGATGTGTTACCCAGTGCTTTTACTTCAACAGAATACACGCTCCAAGAAGTGGACGACGTGATGGGGCCAGACTTCTACCAGTGGGCAGGCCGTAACAATGTTCAATACATAAACAACACAGTATTCACAGAAGGATCACCTTTCACATACAACTATGCAAGATCAAAAGGCAGACTAACAGGCGAGAACCTGCCAGGATATTGGAGAGGCATATACAAATATTTTTATGACACGGATGCTCCACATGTAAGACCGTGGGAGATGCTAGGTCACTCAGAAAAACCTACAGATTGGGACGCAACTTATGGAACGGCGCCATACACGTCCGGGAATGATGTGTTATGGAATGCTGTTGCAACACAGCCAGGCAGATACGGAAAACATTTGATCAGGAACTATCTACCAGTAGATGCATCAGGAAATTTGCTTAATCCAATAACGGCAGGTCTAGTAGACAACTTAGACATACCAGGTAGACAGAACACTTGGAAGTTTGGAGACCAGGCACCGGCGGAGACAGCGTGGAGGAGATCCAGCTCGTACCCATTCTCAGTGATAAAGACATTAGCATTGACCAAACCGGCCAAATTTTTCTCTAATCTTTTTGACCCTTCAAGATTGACTACCAACGTTGCAGGCAACCAGATATACAAGGACACCAGGATCAGGAAAACACTGGCCACTGCCAAGTACCATTTGGAGACCATAACGGACCTAGATACAGGGGTCACGACCAGATACCAAACAGCGGGCTATCAGCCTTTCACAGTGAATTACCTGATATCAAGGAATTTAGACAGCAAAACCTTCTACTACGACAAGATGAAGAACTTATCTGTGCAGTTGGCATACAAACTAGGCGGATTCACGGACAAGGATAACATCAAAATATTGACAGACAGTGTGTCCCCGGGATCAACGTCTGGATCCAAGTTCATACCAGACGAGAACTACAAGATACTTTTCAGGACGTCTAATCCTGTAGAAAGTTTTCAGTACTCGGGCGTGTTGATTGAAAAGAACACAGACACTACTACTAAAACAGACGGGTCAACAGTGACAAACATCGGTGGATACAAGGTGTTGGGTTACAGCACAACGAAACCATATTTCAATTTCAACTATCCGGTCAAGACCACAACAGCGACAGCATTGTCTATTGAAGGCTCGGTGGTAGTAAATCAGTACAAGGCACACCAAGAAATCACACAAACCATACCTTATGGTCATGTGTTCAACACCATACAGGACGTTACTGATTTCTTGTTTGGTTATGGACACTGGTTAGAATCACAAGGATTCCGATTCAACAAGTTCTCCAACGAACTTAAAGAAACACTGAACTGGTCAAACGCAGTGAGGGAATTTTTATTCTGGACCACACAGGAATGGACACCAGGAGCGGCGATAACCGTTTCCCCGGCCGCAGATGGGTTTGAACTAGACACGAATAACAGTGTAGTTGGACAACTCCGTAATCTTGCAGGGGACTACTCGTTATTAGATTCAGGTGGTCGTAAGATCGACATCGGCGAGATATCTACTAAACGTATAGGCAAAACATTCGAGTTAGGAATCAAATCAGACACAGTGGGACTTTACAATATAGCGTTGAACACAGTGCAAAAGGAACACGTACTACTGTTTGACAACAGCACAGTGTTCGCAGACATCATTTATGATCCATTCACAGGTTTCAGACAACAGAGATTAAAAATAGTTGGGTGGAAGACAGCGGGATGGAATGGAGATTATTACGCACCAGGATTTGTTTTTGATGCCGCACAGGTTGTTTACTGGACGGCCAATACTGACTACAGGATAGGTGACAGCGTGGAGTATCAAGGCAAGTTCTACGTTGCAAAAATCAATCACAATTCAGGATCTATATTTGAGACAGTGCGTTGGACCCTTAAGACGGACAAACCATCACCACAACTGATACCAAACTTTGAGTACAAGATCTCACAGTTCAATGACTTTTACAATCTTGAGACCAACAACTTCGACGATTCACAACAGCAACTGGCACAGAGGCTGACAGGATATCAGTCAAGGGATTACCTAGAGAACCTGTTTGTTAACGATGTGTCGCAGTACAAGTTCTACCAAGGATACATCAGAGAGAAGGGGACACAGAACGCTATAGACAGCATACTAAAAGCCAAGTACGAGGGAGAAGATATCACACTGGATCTGTATCCAGAATGGATGATCAGGACCGGTAACTTTGGTAACACCGATTCCATAGAGAACATACAGATAGTTTTGAAGGACGACGAGATCACAGCAGATCCACAGAGTGTGGAACTGTTCGACACATCAAATGAAACAGTAGAATATGCGAGATCTGATGCTGTCATAAAAGAAAATTATTACTACACGCCGGTTGAGTATACGGCATCAACTACATTCAAAAGGCTAGACTACACCAAGGAAGGGGTGAACCGGGACACTGCACAGATTTTTAAGACGGCGGGATACCCACAATTGCAACAAGTACAACACACTGCTTTTGACATAGAGGATATTCTAAATCTTGATATGAATGCAATCACATCAAATGACTTAATTTGGGTTGCCGGTAAAAGCAACCGAGACTGGGACGTGTTGAGAATTACAAGTGCTGGTATAAAGATAGCAAACTTACATTTGATTAACGACGCCTCACAATTAGAAATCACATTCACTGGTTCTCACAATTTGACAGCAGGATCCACCACATCACCGGTAGATTATTTTGGCATCTCCAACAGTGAAGAACCAACACTAAACGGTGTATATCGGGTAAGTGCAACGCCAGACCATAAGACAGTGATCATCGACTATTCAGGCAACGTAGGATTCATTCCTGCATTAGAGGATGGGTCGACAGCGGACAGTTATGGTAACGTATACAAATTCCTATCTGTTAGATTGTCGACGATGGACAACGTCAACGATCTCTTGGAACATGATCAGTACACAGACAAGGATGACGCAATACAAAAACCAGGAGACAAAGTTTATGCAGATGCAGACAGTTCGGGGTTATGGCGTGTTTACGAGAAACAGGATCCATACACGACAAGACTGGTTCTTTCAGCAAATACAAATGTAGCAGATCAGGAGTTCGGACACAGGATTGTGGCACGTAATGATGGAAGAACGGTAGTAGTATCTGCACCAGGCAAAGGTCAAGGTGCGGTGCATTTCTTGTTCAGAACCACCACAGAGCCAGGAACACAACTAATAACTCAAACTACAGCAACAATGACCGATAATGATGACAACACCAGCAGGCTAGGTGAGTCATTAACTTTGAGTACAGATGAAAATTTTGTTGTGGCAGGTGCACCTTACGCCAACACAATTGGTGAAGACGGTAGTACAAGACAGCAGAATGCGGGGTTGGCCAAAATTTATATATGGGATCCGAGTACATTCAAATACGGAATACTGAACACAATTAGTCCTCCCACAGACGGATCTACTGCAAATGAAAATTTAAATTTTGGGTGGGCACATAAAATATCTGAACCGGGTGCAAGTTCTGTAAGGACAACTGCAGACAAGTACCTGTTTGTTTCTGCCCCAGGACACAATAATGACACAGGTAGAGTTTATATGTACACCTGGGGAGTGGGTGCTGATGGATCAACTTATGACACATGGACATCTGAGACTACCATAGAGGCACCGGACGGTGGATCAGGACAGAGGTTCGGACACAGGCTACAGGCCAACGACAACGGAGACATACTGGCAGTCAGTTCCGTGGCACCGGGCAACGCAGGCAAGGTGGAAATATTCGTAAAAACGTCACAGGCCAATGATGGCAGTACACTGAATTCTTTTGGTTTGGCACAAACAATAACAGGAGTGGCCAGCGACGGGTCATCAATCAACACTGCGTTTGGCGAATCTATAGCGATGAGTAAAGACGGGACTACACTAGTGATAGGCGCACCAGGAGTCGACGGAACATCGCATCCAGATGCGGGTGCTATCTATTACTACAAATGGAATGCAGATGGCTCTACTAATACCTATACACTACAACAGACTTTAACTGCACCTAGTTCATTGACCAACATGAAGTTTGGTACAACCTTAGATTTAAATCATGATGGTACAAGATTAGTGATAGGTGCTGAGAAATTTGCAAGTTCTAGAGAGATGAAATTTGATTCAGGTGAGACCACATTTGATCTACAGGATACCAATATAGTGGACAATAATGTTGAGTCTGGTGGAGCATTTACGGCAACAATGTACAACACCAAGTTTATGATAGATGATCGTTTGATGTCAGAGAACATGTCAGAAAATGATGATTTCGGTCGTGGCGTTTGTATGATAGATAATTCGGTATTTGTTGGTGCCCCTAATGATGACGGAAACACAGCAACAGACGGAAGCACTAAGGTAGTGAACGATGGTACTGTTTCTCAATATGATCTCACAGTTACAGGCAAATACGCCTGGAACAACATAGTGACGGAGACAGCACTGATGGACACAGATAAATTGGGCAAGGTTTTTGAATTTGACAAAAAGTCTAAACAGATCAGAGATTACTATGATCTTTATGATCCGATCAAGGGCAGGATTTTAGGTGTTGCTGACAGAGAGATAAACATCAAGACTGCTTGGGATCCGGCGACCTACAACGTGGCCGACGTTAATACCAAGACGCCATGGGCGGAGGATCACATAGGTGAGGTATGGTGGGATCTTTCAACGGTGAAGTGGTTGTGGTACGAGCAGGACACACAAGAATACAAAACGAATCATTGGGGGCAGACATTTCCAGGCTCAAGCATAGACATTTATGAATGGGTGGAATCTACACTGCTACCAAGCCGGTATGCCGATTCAGGAAACGGCACACCATTACATCAAGATGATTCGCAGTACACGGTAGTGCAGAAATATAATTCTAAACTAGATAGGTTCGTTAATTTCTATTACTATTGGGTAAAAGACAAGACGACATTACCAGAAAGTCAAAGAGACGCTTCTACTAGAAGGAAGAATACGGTGGCCTTTGTTGCAAACATAATAAGAAATCCTCGATTATTTGCTAAGAAATATTATTCGATAACAGATACAAATAAATTTTTACTTCACAATGTTTCAAATTTGAATGGGAGTGATATAGTATTGAACATGGACATCAGGACAAACACTTTCGAAGGTGACTCACACAGTGTATGGAAGTTAGTAAGAGAAGGTGATGCAGAATGCAGACCTCACCATAATATAGAGACACGTTGGTGGGATTCATTAGTAGGCAAGAACTCAGCAGGGGACACTGTTCCAGATGTTAACCTGCCGGTAAATGAGAGATACGGCAACAACATCAGACCAAGGCAAAGTTGGTACGTGGATAGATTCAATGCATTGAAAGAAATAATAGACTATGCCAACACAGTGCTCAAGAAACATCAGTTGGTGGGACAGATAAAATTGGATAATTTGAATTCGAAAGACCCCGAACCTACATCACAGAGTCTTGAATGGGACGCATCTGTGGACACCTATGCAGAGTTGGGCTACGTCAATACAGCGGACATATCAGGAACTGCAAACTATCTAGTGAAAGCGGATGAAACAGCCAACAACTACTGGGCAATATACACTTGGGACGGCACTACATGGTCTAGGACTAAAGTACAGACCTACAACACTTCTGCATACTGGAGTTACACTGACTGGTACCAAGTACCGGACCATCATGGTATGACAGGCATGGCACATGACGAAAACACAAAAATTGACAAACAGGTCACATACCAGTACGAACTCGACACATTGGATCTTGCCATAGGCAAACATGTGAAAGTGACCTCGGCCGACACAGGTGGATGGAAACTGTTCATGAGGACTGCCACGGGATGGCAAAACGTTGGGACAGAAAACGGCACCATCAGGTTAAGCACCAAACTATACGACTACAGCCAAGATGCATCCGGCTTTGCAGGTGCTGATACATTCGATAACAACTTCTTCGACCAAGAACCAAGCCAGGAAACTAGGAAAATACTCACGGCATTGAGGGATGATTTATTCATCAATGACCTAGCAATAGACTACAACACATTATTTTTCATAGGATTAAGGAAGGTTCTTACGGAGCAGACATATGTCGACTGGTTGTTCAAAACGTCATTTTTAAATGCCAAAAATAGTGTGAGACAACTAGACCAGAGGAAATCCTACACCACAGGAACAGATTCATGGATAGAGAGTTACATCAATGAGGTCAAACCGTTCCACGCAAAACTACGAGAGTACAGGCTAGGCTATGACAAGACAGAGACACAAGACGGTATATACTCAGACTTTGACAATCCTGCCTTCTATGATGCCACGACAGGCAAGATTAGGAGTCTCAATATTGACACAGATACGGCGAAGTTAACTGAATTCCCACACCAGATGTGGTATGACTATCACAAGAAGTACGTGCAGTCAATCACAGTGCTATCAGGTGGTTCAGGGTATGAGGTAGCACCGACTGTGACAATACTGGGAGGAACAACAGGATCAACAGGACCTTTCCAGATACAAGCAACTAGCTCGTCAGGAACAACAAGTGGACAGTTTGGATACTACTACCCGTTGTTCACCAGCGAGAAACAGGCAGAGATCTATGACACACAGAATTCAGGTTCAGGGACAACCAAGACTTACACTTTTGATGGGTATGCAGATACTTTCTATGGTCCTACAGCATCAGTTAGGGAATCTGAGAGCGATAAGGCTGGCACGTTCAAGATGTACGTTACTCCGACAACCACTGCGGCAACTGCCACAGCAACAATACAAAGTGGAGCAGTTACAAAGATTACAGTCACAGGCATAGGGGCGAACTACACAACAACACCAACTGTTTATATTTCAGGTGGTAAGACAGATGGAACGGCACCAACTGATAAAGCCAAAGCATATGCAAACTTGAATAACGATCTAGTAAGAGATTTTGATACAACAATTAAATTTGACAGGGTCTCAAGCACATCCAGAGTAGTGGATTGGACGGCATCTACGGCATACGCCTACAATGATCTTTTGAGATATAAAAATGAATTGTATAAAGTAACAAGTGCATTCACGTCAAGCACAGACTTCGATGACAACATTGGAAGTCTATACAAAGTGTATGGCAATGAAGTAGGGCTAACCGCCGCAGACAGAACAAAAGGTTTCTACACACCAGGATCAGGAATGCCAGGAAACGAACTGGACCAAGTGATGACAGGCGTTGATTATGGCGGAACAATGGTCACAGGATTATTATTCACTCAAGAGGCAGGGTGGGACAAAGCCGGATGGTATGATTTCCCATGGGACAACTACGGAGATTCAAGGATCAAGGCATTCAGGGCAGACGGGTCGACAGCATCATACACATTTGACACTGCACCTGCTAGTAGCGAAGTATACCAAGTGTACCTAACACAGGACGATAGCACTAGGAAAAAATTATCAGATGTGGTCAGAGGTGACGGATCTACGGTGACATTCACTATAAGCGAAACACCAGAAGCAAATGCATTTGTAGAGTTCATACCTTTCGATGACGACGGTGTGCTTACTCCTACAGATGACAGGACACTAGATTCGATCGTCAAAGGTGGTCTTTTCACATCAGCACTGGGTCACGCACCAAGTGATATAGTTTTAGAGGGCGATGCATTTGTATCTCCTGACACTAGTTACGCACCAGAAGAAACTGTCCCTGGCCAGATGTTCGACACAGTTGATATAAAAGTTTACACATCACCTGAATCAGGGGTGCCATTCATTAGTGAGAAGAACTACAGAGGCAACGGAAGCACAACAACATACAGCATAGGCGACTATCCTGGCACACTTGGTTCAGTAACTGTGGTAGTCGACGGTGTGGTTAAGAAAGGCAGTGCATTAGATTCAACAGTATCTGATTACACAATTAATGTTGGAAACAAAACAATTACATTTGACACAGCACCTGCTAACCACAGCATAATATCAACCAAGGTATTTGCTATTTCAGGTGAGAACTACAGAGTGTTGAACTCTTTCACTGGTGATGGAAGCACTACTTTGTTCTTGACTTCTACAAGAGGTGAGTTTAATTTAGATTCAACGTCATCTGACTTATATGTCACGATAGATGGTGTGCCTACAACAGCGTACTCAACGACTACCACTGCAAACACAATAACGGTTGTGTTCGATTCGGCACCTGCCGCAAGTTCTTACATACAGATAGCAGGTTTCAACAAGTCAACAACATCAACAAGGAGTTTCGCCAGCGTGAGAAATGAGGCAATCACTTATGATGGATCCACAAACAGGTACACGTTGACATATCCGCCTGGAGCCATAGGACCGCTTTCAGGCCTGACATTGATAGAATTGAATGGAAAAATGTTGCGTGGCCCAGACATCAGTTATTATCTAGGTGACGGCACCACACTTAACTATCTCTTCAACAATTTAGAAAGGTTAGGGGTCGTAGAATCCACAGCAGATACCACTAGTAAAACTACAGATATAACCACGGAGACTGCTGACGAGTTTGTGGACCCGACACCGGGCGAAGACTCAACGATTGATCCTATTAAGTCCATCACTAGTGCGTCTCAAATACAGGTCCATGTGAATGGCGTCGAACAAATTTTAAACACAGACTACACAGTTAATTTAGGCAATGGTGTATTCACAGCGGATGTGGCAACAGCATCAGCAGATACTTCAGCAACAACGGCTGACTCGGCAGGCTCACCGGACAGGATTGCATTCGTAACGGCTCCGTCTGCAAATGATCTTATAGCCATCACCACCTTGGTAGACTTTCAATATTACAACGAAGGAACGGACATAATTATCAACCCCACCCAGTTGGCATCCGACGGTAACTCGATCAGTCTTAATGATGTTATATCTGTGACAACATTTAACAATGCACTTGGTATGAAATTGAGGAGAGAAACTTTAGAGGGACAAGGAGATGCTCTGTTTAATCTAAGATTTGATCCTCTTAATGCCTCTTACATGTATGTTTGGTTGAATGGTCAGCAATTGATCCAGGGGCATGACTACACAGTGAATCGAAATTTAATCACAGTAACTGGAAAAACAATCACTTCATCAGACAGGCTTGACGTTATGTACTTTGCAGTTGATTCAGCGGTCAGCGCCACAGGATTCAGGATATTCAAAGATATGTTGAACAGAACTTTTTACAAACGTATTAGTAAAACCTCAACCACAAAATTAACAATCGATATGACACCAGGAACCCAAACAATGACTGTTGAAGACGCAACGCTGTTGCCTTCACCAAACGTATCTGCGAACGTTCCTGGTGTCGTGTTTGTGGACAAAGAGAGAATAGAATACTTTACAAAATCAGGTAACACGTTGGGTCAACTTAGACGTGGAACACTTGGAACAGGAATTAAGGAGCATGGATCAGGCACGGAAGTGGTAGATGCGTCTGGTACTCAAACCATCCCTTATGCGGACACTGTGTACACCAACACCTTCACAGGTGACGGTAGCACACTAACATTCGCACTATCACAAGCACCATCATCCGCTAGTGAGTTAGACATATTCATTGGTGGCCAACGATTGTTGCTCACTAGCGAGGATGGATCAACTATAAACTATTCTGTGGACGGAAGCACCACTGCTGTCACTTTAAGCACAGCACCTGCTTCAGGCACACAGATAAAAATATTACACAAGAAAGGACAGGTATGGTACACGGCACTAGATGGTAATCCAGCAGATGGTAAAGGATTACAGGCTTCCGGCACTCAACAGGCTAAATTCATTGCTAACGAGCCTACAAACGCACCTGAATAAATACACTAGATGACACAGGACAACAAACCCACAGAAGCAAAAGAAGAGAACACAAAGCCTCAGGATAACACGGGTGTTATGATGACGGGGCACATAAAGATTTCAGACCCAGAGACAGGTGAGGTCATCGTAGACAAGAGGAACGCTATACACTACGAGAACATGTCTCAGGCATTGGCCAATTCACTGGCACACAAGTCAACAGGATTCGTGCATGAGATTGCACTAGGAAATGGTGGTACAAGTGTTGACCCAACGGGTATAATCACTTATCTGACTCCAAACTCTACAGGTACAAATGCATCATTATACAATCAAACATATTACAAAGTGATAGATGACAACTCCGCGACCAACAAAGACACCACAAGGAACAAGATGGAAGTGAGACACACAGCGGGCAACAAGTACACTGACATCGTTGTGACTTGCACACTTGACTACGGTGAGCCAACAGGACAGGCGGCTTTTGACAACACAACAGATTTCAATGGAGACTATGTGTTTGATGAGCTAGGACTCAAGAGTTGGGAAGGCACTGAGAACGGATCAACCAACAAGTTATTGACACACGTTATATTCCACCCGGTACAGAAGTCATTGAACAGACTGATACAGATAGATTACACATTGAGGATACAGAGTTTAACAACATTCACTGAGACCAGTTCAACTGCACTGTCAACATCAAACACAGTGAGTGGAACCACATCAGGTGGTAACACAGGATACTAATGGCATACACTGTAAACAAGACGAATAGTTCCAGTTCTCCTAACCAGTACACGGTACAGGATGGCGTGGTCAACACACAGACCGAACTTAGTTTCATAGGTAAAGGCTATGCAGGATACGGAGAATCTATAGCGGAGAACTTTCTACACCTACTTGAAAATTTTTCAAACACGTCGGCACCCACCAAACCCATACAAGGTCAACTGTGGTGGGATTCAACGAATTCAAAATTACAGGTGTACAACGGAACTTCGTTCCAGACTGCAGGCGGAAGTGCACCATACCAATCAAGTGCACCGGCCAATCTTGCCGCAGGAGATCTTTGGATAGACTCAGGCACAGGACAGATGTACTACTACAGCGGAACGTCATCGGTGTTGGTAGGACCACCTAGTTCCACAGGAACCACAAACGGATTTACATATGACACCATACTTGACTCAGGAGACACTAGTCAGAACATTACGAAATTGTTCAATGACGGTAATCTCATAGCAATCATTTCAGAAGACACATTCACACCTAAAGTAACACTATCAGGATTTGCCTCAATCAAAAAAGGTATAACACTTACCACTGCAATAGCAGATACAAAATTCCAGGGCACAGCCACAGATGCAGATGCACTGGGTGGTGTTGAGGCGGCCAATTATCTAAGGTCTAACGCAAACGATACGACATCAGGAACACTAGGTATTACAACCGATTCCGGTTTTACAGTTGGTGCAGACAGTGATTTGTCAATCACCGTAGATGGTACGGGTATAATTGTTGCCAACACAGTTCAAAACACAGATATCACTTTCAAAGTCAACGATGGCGGAGTTACGTCAACGGTTATGACTATAGACGGTTCCGAATCAAGAATTGGTATAGGTACTACTACACCGACTACAAAATTAGATATTTCAGGTACAACTACATCAACTGCTTTTGTAGGCCCACTGACAGGAAATGTCACAGGTAACGTGACCAGTGCAGGTGCTAACTCGATGACTACCCTTACAATGGGTGGCAATCTAACATCGAAAGCAATACTACCAGATGCAGATGTTTCGTATGATATAGGAACATCGGCAAAGAAATACAACACAATATATGCCAAAGCAACATCGGCGCAATACGCTGACTTGGCGGAGATGTACCTTACCGACAAGCCATATCCAGTGGGCACGGTGATGTACGTCCACGACGTGGACACATTGGCGGATGCGAGAGCGGGCGAGATTCCGGTGGGAGTCATATCTGAGTATCCAGCATTCTTGATGAACAACACACAGGCAATGAGCAATGGCCAGTCTGTAGCACTTAAAGGTAGGGTACCAGTAAGGGTTATCGGTTCTTGCAAGGCGGGACAGCCTGTTTATGTGGGAGAATCTGGCGTAGCAACACCATATGCTGAAGGACAATCAAGCATATTCATAGTGGGAATAGCATTAACAAGCAAGGACACAGAGGAAGAGGGACTGGTGGAGTGCATACTTAAAGTGTAGCACGAGCTGGTAAATATACAAAATGGCGTACACAATAAACAAAACAGACGGCTCAGTAGTAACAACGATCACAGACGGAACGGTGGACAACACCACTTCGTTGCAGTTGTTTGGAAAATCATATTCAGGGTTTGGTGAAGGCCTTAACGAAAACCTAGTAAAATTATTAGAGAACGCGGCTTCAACGTCAGCACCATCGGCACCTCTAAAGGGTGAACTGTGGTTTGACACGGCAACGTCACAGTTGAAAGTATACGACGGAACGAGCTTCAAACCAACAGGTGGTGCAAAAACAAGTTCAAGTGCGCCAACCAACCCAGGTGCAGGTGACCTTTGGCATGATTCAGATGATGATCAACTTTACGTTTACACAGGATCAGCATTCCAATTGGTAGGACCAGTCTACACATCTGGACAGACACTGTCAGGTTGGAAGATTGAAACACTGCCTAGCTCGGGAGGAAACAAAGTTGTTTCTTCGATGTATGCGGGAAACACAAGAGTAGCAATATTATCAAAAGAAGACTTCACACCTAGTGCGACGCAGACAGGTTTTGCGGCAATCAAGGCAGGGATCACATTGAATTCAACACTTGGTGCTGTGTTTGATGGAACAAACACACAGGCATCGTTTATCAATACAACAGGAACGTCAAACACTTCCAGCAACGTTATCGCAGGTGGTAACTTCCTAAGGGCAGATGCATCAGACACTACCACGGGTGTGTTGACTGTTGACAACGATGGTGGTATTATCATTGGTGGCTCACAGGAATTGTCTATCACGGTGGACAGTAATGATGTCACGATAGCACAGACGTCTCTAGACAAAGATTTAAAATTCACAGTAAACGATGGCGGAGTCACAAAAACTCCAATAGAAATAACAGGTTCCACAGGCACGGTTACCATCAATGGTAACCTTGTAATAACAGGATCATACGACAAGGCAAGTGTTGACGTGTCAACTTATGTTGACGCATTCATAGGATTAAACGAAGGCAACGCTTCGAACGTTGATGGTGGCCTTATTGTCGAGCAGTCATCAACTGAGGCAAGACTGTTCTGGGACACATCAGAAAGTTATTGGAGTGCTGGAAACACAGGATCATTCTCGCAAGTTATCAGATTAGCGGATGCAGTTGCAGACGGCAACGCGGCAAAAGAAAAAGTTTTGAAAACAACAGCGGCAGGCCTAGTCACAGTTACAAACGTTAGTTTGGCCGCAGTGGGATCAGACATCACATCATCTACAAGTACATCAAGTGTATCTGTTCCGACTACAGGACAGGTGGCCAAATCATTAAAACTTTGGGGTGGATCTACAATTTCAGATGACAGCAGTAACAGTATCGCAGGAAACAGGTACGTTGAGACTTCAGCACCGACATCGGGACAAGGTTCAAACGGAGATCTCTGGTTTGTAAGGGAGGCGTAATCCCAAATGGGCATAGTCACTAAGACATTCAACTACACAGGAACCCTTCAACAGGCAACAATACCACCTGGCACTACATCAATAGATGTGTACCTTTGGGCTGGTGCAGGAGGAGGAGGAGGTTCAGACGCGGGAGGCCCTGGAGGCTCAGGAGCCGCGGGACACCATGTAAAGAAAACAGGATTATCAATATCAGCGGCACAGATCAACACCACCCTCGAAGTGGCAGTGGGAGGTGGCGGAGCAGGTGGATCACAAGGTGGTAGTGCACCAGGTGGTACTAACGGGAAAAGTAAAACGGCATATTCAGGTGGACAAGGCGGTAGAGCTGGACCAGGTGGGTACTCGGGATCAGGTGGAGGTGGCGGAGGAGCCACTCTAGTAAGGATCGATGGCACGGACATCGCGGTCGCAGGAGGTGGCGGCGGTGGAGCAGGCGCAGGTCTCGGATCGAACGGAACATCAGGAATTAATTCAAATTCAGCAACATCAAACACACCAGGCACACTGGGAGAAGACGGCAAGACACACTCAGGAGATGGTGGTGGTGGTGGAGCCGGTGGTGGTGGAGTCGATGGCGGTATATCAGGAAACGGTGGTTCAGGTGACCAAGGTGGAACAGGCGGAAGGTCTGGATCAAATTTAGTACCATCAAGTGGTTCATCGGACGATGGGTCAGGCGTCTCACCAGGAGGCACAAGCGAATCTAACTATTCAGCAGGAGTGGCAGTTGGAGGTAACCCAAGTGGATCAGGAGCGGACGGAAAAGCGGTTGTCTCGTTCAACATAGGTGTGGAGGCAGAATTCAAACAAGGTGGAGCATGGAAGTCAATCACACAAGCATACTTTAAAGTTGGCGGTGCTTGGAAACAACTCACAGCAGGTTATGTAAAGATCGGCGGAGCATGGAAGGCACTTTTCAACTCAGGAGTGAACTTTATCTCAACAGCGGCAGGATTTGGTGACGCACAAGGGAGTTCAAGTTCAGGGTCAGGAGGTTCAGGTGGCGGCGGCGGCTGTTTCATAGCAGGTACCATGATCTCAATGGCGGACGGATCATTGAAACCAGTGGAGCAAGTGGACATAGGCGACACAGTTTCAGTTGGTGGCAAGGTGTTCGCAACAGGTAAGTTCTTGATAGACAACTTGTACGACTACAACGGCATACAGGTATCTGGAACACACATGGTCAAGGAAGACGGTGCATGGGTAAGGGTTGAAGACAGTAGGATAGGTAGATCACTAGGCGATGACGAAGTGATCGTGTACGTGTTTGGTAACGAACACAGAAGAATCATAATCAACGGAACAGAATTCACAGACTACTTCGAATTGAGTGAACAGCAAGAATTAGCCAACCACGGCGAAGAATTTTTCAGTAATTGGCAGGATCATGATAGACAGATTCATGATAAAAATGTTAATATACTGAATGCTTGATAAAAGTTTTTACCACGGACAACAAGGTGAATGTTTTAGGCAGTTGGAAAAACACTGGCAAAACATCAAACACGAGTTCGACTCACAACCCAACAAAACTTTTTTAGATCCGGAAGACTTTTCAGACAGTGTACGAGGACTGCCGGACGACTTTGATGACAAGTCAGGTGACTATGTGAACGGACAATGGCAGGCTTTGGGAATACAGTCAGGAGATCACGAAGGCCAATCGTTCAATCACTATCCCATACTATACAGTATTCTTAGAAAATTTCCTTACAAGACTAACGTGGCAATAATGACTGTCGGTCCAAACACAAAAATTGGTAATCACACAGACAACGAAGGTGGTTGGAGGTATCAAATGTGTCTTGATGACGGGGGAGGAGATCAAAGCGGCATGTATGTGCTTAACACAGATACCAAAGAACAGGAACTTATGACCTGGAAGAGTGGAGAGGCATATGTGTTCCAACCGGACATACAGTTACACAACGGTTTCAACAACAATCCAGGCCCAAGAACCACACTATTAATTGACTTTTACAAGGAATCCGTATACACTAAAGATAAGTTTGAGAAGTATTACCAACACTATTCGGAATGTTTTGAGGGGTTGGAGAATTTAGTGGACATATATGAATCTAGGAAAAAATAAGATAGCAGTAGTAGGACATACCAGAGGCATAGGCAAGGCTATATGTGACCTATACAAGAAAAAGAAATACGAAGTGGTCGGCATGAGTAAGAGCAACGGATTCGACCTAACACACAATCAAGAAAAGATATTAGAGAAAATACAAGATTGTAGCCTAGTGGTGCTTAATGCACACGCAGATAGAGGGCAGTTGACTCTTCTGAAAAAAATATATGGTAGACACTCGTTTGACAAGATGAAGGTGGCAGTCATAACGAGCACGTCAGGCATAGAAGAAGAACCAGACTACAATCAATTCCAAATTTGGGACAAATTTAAGTATGTACAATATTGTGAAATCAAGAAAGAACTCATAGAGTACATCAGTGAATTGCAAGACGAGTTGTCGTCAAAGCCATTGTCGGTGTATGATGTGTGTCCTGATGTGGTAGACACAGACATGACCAAAGGGTTGTGGGAGAATCTACCTAAACTGACCGCAGACGAAGTGGCAGAAGCGGTGAGATACTGTTTCGAATCGACTTTCAACGTGAACAAGATAGTGATACAGAAAAATGCAAGATAGGCCATGGAACAGAGACAAGGATTACGACACACTAGTTAGATGGTGGACACAATGGGAGTTCGGTGTTGTACCAAAAGAGTGCTTGCCACCTGATGGAGTCATGGTGGAGGTCGACGGAAAGCCTGTGTGTGCTGGAGGACTGTACATGGGTGTTGGCACCCAGTTTGCATTCATGGAGTGGATAGTCACTGACAAAGGTGCTGATCCCAGAAATACACACAAGTGCCTCAAGAAATGCATAGACAGTTTGATTGAGTTGGCAAAACGCAAAGGCATGAAGCTCGTTTATACCGCTACAAAGGAACCAGCACTGCACAAAAGATACACAAAATACCATAATATGGTGCTTACGGAGAGCAATGTCAAGACTTTCCTGCGAGACCTAGATGGTTCTTATTCCAAGGATTTAACTTGGATATCCGACGACGAGCAGATAGATAACCTTAATAAATAAGCATAAGGAGAGCATTTAAATGGCAACAAAACAAGAAGTCGCAGACTACATCAACGCAAATTACGAGTCAACATGGACAGCAGAGGAAGAAGCAAAAATTGACGCAATGCTGACCCCCGAACTTGCAACCATATTGATCAAATTAGTTGGCGATGTAAGTTTCTTGACCGAAGTCAGAGACAACGCATCAAACAACGACTAGGCAATGGCATACAAGATTAACAACACATTCGGAACCTTATTGGTCACTCTTGCGGACGGCACAATTGACATAGCAACCACTGACCTTACGCTGATAGGTAAAGGATACGCGGGTTTTGGTGAGAAGTTGAATGAGAACCTTGTAAAACTCCTAGAAAATTTTAATAATACATCAGCACCTTCGAATAAAATTCAAGGACAGTTATGGTATGACAAGACAAACAATCAATTGAATGTGTACACTGGCTCAAAATTCAAACCAGTGGGATCAACATCAAATTCTGCTTCCGCACCATCTAATGCTGTGCAAGGAGACATGTGGTTAGACACCGCAAACACACAACTTTATGTGTACACGGGATCGGCATGGACACTGATCGGGCCAACGACAGTTTCAGGATCAGGCGTAACACAGGTCATCACTGAGACACCAGAAGATGACACAGGAGTCAAACAAGCAATCTTGAAATTAGTGACCAAGGACACCGTGGTGGGTGTGGTATCCAACCTAGCATTCACACCCAGCCCAACAGAAACACTGGGCGCCGCATTGATAACGGCAGGATTCTCTTCAGTTGCACAAGGTATACAGTTGTCGAGTTCAGTAGCATCTGCTAAATTCAGGGGAACAGCAACGGACTCAGATGCATTAGGCGGAGTGGCCGCGGCCAATTATCTAAGGTCCAACACGAATGACACGACGACTGGCAGATTATCAATACAAACCGATGATGGTATTAGATTAGGTGCAGGTAATGATGTTACTATGACAGTCAGTAGCAATGATTTCACTATAGCCCAAACAACACAAGACAAAGATATAATATTTACGGTCAACGATAGTGGAACAACTAAAGAAGCATTAAGAATAAAAGGATCAACAGGCAGAATCGAACATTTAAGAGTTGGTGATCTGACAGTGGATGGTACAAATACAATACTAAACACCAGCACACTGTCTGTAGAAGATAACATAATAGAATTAAACAGGAACATATCATCAAATGCAGGTATGCCTAACTACACAGGATTGAAAGTCAATAGAGGTGAGACATCTAGTGCCACAGAACAGAACCTGTACTGGGTTTGGGACGAGACATTCGCTGATGATGGATCAACGACCTATGGAAACGCGGGCGGTGCCTGGACAGCATTCAAGTCAGGTGGAGGCCAAAACGAACTATCAGCACCTACTCTTGTTGACGTTAGGGCTAACGTGATACATGCAACATCAACAAGTGCCATGTACGCTGATTTGGCGGAACGATATGAAGCAGATTGTGACACCGAAGTGGGCGATGTAGTAATATTAGGTGGTGAAGCAGAGATAACCAAGTGCAATGACGATCTATCAGATGCTGTTTTTGGGGTAATATCCGAATCTCCAGCATTCTTGATGAATGCCGAGGCAGGCAACAACGACTCACACCCCATGGTGGCCCTAAAAGGGCGGGTCATGGTTAAAGTGCAGGGCACGGGCCAGGCTGGTGAACGAGTGGTATCAGCAGTGAATGGTGAGGCCAGGGTGGCCGGCCTAGACGAGTGTACGGCATTTAATGTATTAGGTAGATTAATAAAGCATAAATATAATGAAGAAACAGCACTCACAGAGTGTGTTATAGGAGTGAAATAACAGCATGGCATATAGTGCAGGTGATACCATTTTAGACGACGAGTACAACGCATTCGTAGGAAGCAGTAGTGATCCATATGGATACAACCATTTCGCGGGTGCAGGCTCCGGCGTATACGGTCTAAATCAATCATCAATCGCAACAGTTTCAGCAGGCGACACAGTAGCGGCATCAAGTTGGAACGCATTGTTCACGGGCCTAGACAACATTGCCAATCACTTGAATAGATCTATCACATCATCATCAGTTTCGGCGGGAGACACAATCGCCATAAGATCAGCATTGATCTCAGACCTAGCCAACTTGGCGGCTGACGTCGCGGCAGGTGGAGCCAACGTAACAGCACTTGGCACGAACGCAGTTGGAACATCAACAAATTCAGCAACATGGAATGGTACATCAACTATTGAGAGATCAGTAACATTTGCAAACAACAACACAATGAGAGCATTCTTCAACGGAGGCGGCAAGATCAGGATTGATCCTACTTGCGTAACAGGTATCGACGGTCTTAAAGACACAGTGTTCAATGACCTGACAACGACGGCAGTAGGTAACCTAGACTTTGGTGCACACGCATCAACAAGATCAGGTTCAGGTGAGACACTTACAACTAACGGGTTGGCAAATGGCTTCCATGACATATCAACAAGTTACGTCACGCTATTGAAATTGACTTCAGACAACTCAGGTTACACATCAAACACAGTTGAGATATCTGCCAAGTTGAACGCGGCACCAGGTTCGGCAACAGTAGTGACTATCAAGATGGTATCCACTGACGCGGCGGCGGACACGACTTACACAAGTGGTAACACAGCCGGTGTAGCGGCCAATCCCAATGAAGCACCAAGAATGACTTTGGCTCTTATCGAAGTTCATCCTACAGATGCCCAAGGACTAGCGGCGGCGATACAGTCGGCTTCAAACGCAGAAGTTTCCAACTCAACATCATAATAAATTAATTTTTACCAGGTTGCAATACCACCATAATTACAGTATAATTGTAATATGGATATTGGCTCATTAAAAAAGGAATCTGACCTTTCCTTCGACGTTGCTATTGCAAAACGCAACGCCCTGGAGAAAGCACATTCACGACTGGTGGTAGTTTACAACGAACACATCTTTCGTGCAGATGCCGAAACAATCAATCTAGTTAAAACATTGGAAGAAGTTCATTCTTCACCGTTTTACATTCTAGACACAAACAACAATCCGATGGAAGTTTCAAACTCAAAAGAGCTTTTGCATGTTTTGGTAGAAAGAAATCAGGAGGCCATGAGTTCATATCACCAAATGTCAAAAACATTTGAGAAGAGAAATGACTAAAGGCATACTACTATTCTGTTTTGATACACCTGAAACAAAGTACCACACTGTACTAGAACGTTGTGTAGGGTTGATTAAGAAAAACCTACAACTGGAAATCACAGTCGTAACCAATCACGAGACATTTAAAAAGATGAGACCCTTGGGGTTCATCAACTACAAATTGATTGAACCGGAGTTGGGCAACAAGAAGAATGGCAAGGAATGGCGAAACGTGGATAGGCACATGGCCTACGAGCTGTCGCCATACGACACAACGCTGGTCATGGACATAGACTACTTTCCATTCACAGACAACCTCAGGCAGTTCCTAGAAACGGATTATGACTTTCTGATATCCAAGGAGGCCTATGATTTAACAAACAGGAATAGTTTTGATCACAGACGTTGGAGCCTAATAGACATGGTATGGGCAACAGTGTTTGTTTTTCGTAAAGGTGCGAAAGCCAAGCGTATATTTGACATGGTCAAGTATGTGAAACATTATTATGCGTATTTCAATGAGTTGTATAGGGTGTATGGGAAAAATTTCCGTAATGACTACGCCTTTGCAATAGCACTAGAACAGGCAAACGGTTTCATCAATTACGATACATTGCCAATTCGTCTGGCCACACTGCCACCTGATTGTAAGATAGTAAAGTTCACAGACACGGGTGTTGCATGGCAGTACAAGGATAACATCAACTACATCGAAGACCAGGATGTGCATGTTCTAAACAAGGAGTCGATCAATGTCTAAAGGATTTCTATGGTTTGCACAAAATAACGAAAACACAGACTACGTAGAGTTGTCTATAAAACTGGCAGAGAGCATAAAGAAACACAACAAGGAAAACAAGATTTGTGTAGTCACAGATGAGAATAGCAAGTTTCAACATAAGTCTGTGGATGTAGTGAAAGTATTAAGTGACGATAACAGTGCAGAGCACGAGATGAAATGGGCAAATGAATACAAAGCATTTTCCGTAACACCGTTTACACACACAATTAAACTTGAAAGTGATATGTTGTGGACCACTAACACTGATTGGTGGTGGTACCATCTATGGCAACATGATCTTGTGTTCAGTGTTGATTGCAGGGATTACAAAGATCACGTGGTCAAGCATTCACCTTATCGGGATCTCTTTGTGAGAAATCGCCTGCCCAACATCTACAACGGAATGATCTATTTTAGGAAGAGCAAATGGGCACAAAGATTTTTCAAGTTAGCCGAAGACATAACAACTAACTGGAATGAGGTAAAAACAAAGATGCTGATTAACTGTCATGACACTTATCCTAGCACTGATGTGGTATACGCACTCGCTTACAGATTAATTGACCCTACGAACAAGAAACTTATAGACTACGAATGGTTCAAGTTCCTACACCACAAGCCAGGGATCAACGGATTGATGAACAAACGAGATCAAAACAATTATCTGTACACCAACAGAACAGGTGACAATATCTATCTTGGAGAAAAGAGAGTATCCAGAGTATGGCACTACTACGACAAGGAGTTATATGGCAAATATATTTGATGCACTCAAACAGATGCCCAAGAGGGGACCAAAGGTGCATACTGTATGCATAAGTGGACAAAATGTTGTTGTAACATTAGAAAAAAAATTAGAAGTGCAAAGACATGGTGAGGAAGCATATCATTGGATATCCCCAACAGAATTTGCACTGAAGCCACCACCAAAACTAAAAACACAACACACAACATTAATAAAGGCAGACAAAGGGTACTACTTCCATGATGATGACATACACTGGCCTAATGAAATAGCAGAAGGGGGAGTCACGTGGCAGATAGAGTCAGAGTAAGCGACTTAGATTTTGTATACATTTCGTTTAAGGAACCTAACAAGGAACAGAACTGGGCGGATCTGAAAAACAAAGTGCCATGGGCGAAGCGTGTGGACGGCGTTGTTGGATTCGATTCAGCACACAAGGCCGCGGCGGAAAAAGCAGAAACAGATTTCTTTATATCAGTTGACGGAGATAACATTATTGATGAAGGATTTTTATTAGAGACACTGGATTGGGAAAAAACAAATCCAAAAGCAGTACATAGATGGAGAGCAAAAAATAATGTTAATGGTTTAGTGTATGGCAATGGCGGGTTAGTTGGATGGCAAAAGGAAACATGTCTAAACATGAAGACGCATGAAAACGCAGACAAAGATGAAACCCAAATTGATTTTTGTTGGGGAGTGCCACACGAGAACTTACACAACTGCTACTCTACTACTGTAATCAATGGATCAGAACAACAGGCATTCGTTGCAGGTTACAGGGAAGGTGTAAAGATGAGCACCGAAAAAGGCAAGCCTATTCCTGCCGAAGATTTTCATAAAATTTGGCCAAACAACCTGCGTATCTTGAGTACCTGGTGCACGATAGGTGCCGATGTTGAATTAGGCAAGTACGCTATGTTAGGCGCCAGGATGGGTTGTTTCAACACAGTTATACAGGCCAACAGCAATCATTTTCACATACGTGATTTGGACAACATGGAATCGTACTACAAAGATCAATCTCCTCAGGACATCGACACAGACCTTTTGATGTATGGAAATAGCCTGCGTCAACAACTGGACATGTCAATTGCAGAATACAATGAAGATCAGAGTAGATTCTATAGGTTCGTGATGCCACAACACAGTAACAGGGGAGTTCAAGACCGTGAGTACTAGTGACTACAAAGCAGATGCACTCAAGGCCAAGGAAAAACTGCAACAAGTTTCTCCGACCATGTGCCTGGCCAAGTGGAATCAGACCTCATTACACCTACCAACAGGACTGACCAATTCATGCTATCACCCACCATTGCATGAGATAGATGCTGAGAAATTACAGACAAATCCAGCCGCACTGCACAACACAGCGGAGAAATTGAATCAAAGACAACAGATGCTCAAAGGTGAGAAACCCGAGGGTTGCTCATACTGTTGGAACATGGAGAAGACAGGGGAGATGTCAGACAGGCACTACCGTTCGGGAGAACCATGGGCCATGCAGGACTTCGATGAAATAAGAAAGAATCCAATGACAACAAGTTGGACACCGAGATACGTGGAGGTGAACTTCAACAACGCTTGTAACTTCAAGTGCAGTTATTGTTCCCCACAGTTCTCGACCACGTGGGCGAAGGAGATCGACAGGTATGGCCAATATCCCACATCTCCTCCCCACAACGCACCAGAACACTTCCAGGGCAGGCGCAGGCCCATACCCAACAGGGAGGACAATCCCTACGTGACAGCGTTCTGGCGATGGTGGCCCACGCTGTACAAGAATCTCAAGCACTTCCGTATGACCGGCGGTGAGCCCATGATGGACAAGAACACCTACAAGGTTTTCCAATACATAATAGATCATCCAAAACAGGACCTACACCTCAACGTGACCAGCAACATGTGTCCGCCGGACAAGAAGCTCAAGGAGAAGTACTTCAACATGGCACAGGAGATATGTATGCAGGAGAAAGTGGAACACATGATGCAGTTCGTCAGCGTGGACGCATGGGGCAAACGTGCGGAGTACATTCGAGACGGATTGGACTTCAACTACATGATGGACAACGTTGAAGAATTCCTGGATCGCATACCAGGACGTAATTCAATAACGTTCATATGCACATACAACAATCTGAGTATCACGAGCATGGACAAACTATTACAGAAGATACTGGAACTGAGGACCAAATATTCCAAGACCTACCAGAGGGTGTGGTTCGACGTGCCACTGCTGAGGCAACCAGCATGGCAACAGATAACCCTGCTACCAGAAAGTTTTCAGGCGATACACGAGGACAACATCAAATACATGCAGGACAATTCCGGTGAGTCAAACGGGTTACACATATTCAAAGATTTCGAGATCCAGAAGATGCAACGAAATCTCGCATACTGGCGCGAAAACGCGGACGCAAGTACGCAAAATAGAAAAAACTTTTACGCTTTCTTTAACGAACACGATCGCAGACGTCTCACAAGATTCCTTAACACCTTCCCTGAGATGGAAGAATTCTGGGAGGAGTGCAGAAACGCATGAATGATTTAGAATACAAAAAACAAATACTGGACACAAAGAGTGCAAGTTTCTGTGGAGCCAAGTGGTACAATGCGACCATATGGTTGGGCAGTGGCATGACCACAAGTTGTCACCATCCACTCCCGCACAAGATTGATCTAAAAGAAATTAAAACAAATCCTAGTGCAATACACAACACACTACAAAAGAAACTAGAACGTAAACAGATGCAGTGTGGAGAAAGACCAAAGGGCTGTGAGTACTGTTGGAAGATAGAGGACATCAAAAGAGATAACATCAGTGACAGGGTCTACAAGTCAAAAATATTCACAAATGAGGCACTGGACTATGCTCACACAACAGACCACAACACGGATGTCAATCTAAAGACACTGGAGATAGCATTTGACAGGACCTGTAACTTTGCTTGTACATATTGTAATCCTGCATTTAGTTCTACATGGGCAAACAACATTAAAAGACAAGGACCATACACAGATATGGTAACTGATGGACGCAATCATTTCACACACAGTCATGAGAGTGCAGAGCCTTATAAAAAAGACGAAACAAATCCTTACGTTGAAGCATTCTACAAATGGTGGGAGACAGACCTACACAAGAGCCTAGATGAATTGAGAATAACAGGTGGTGAACCAATGATGTCACCCAACCTGTGGAGACTTCTAGATTGGATAGAGACACAGGGTGACAAAATGAATCCTAACATGACTCTTGCAATAAACTCCAACCTAGGTGCAAAACAAAGTATTATTGATAGATTTAAAACAAAATTAAAAAAGTTTGATAACTTTGAATTGTATACCAGTTGTGAAGCAACATTTGGACAAGCAGAATACATCAGAGATGGATTGGTGTACGGAGATTGGTACTCTAACGTCTTGCACATGATGGTGGACAAAGTTCCACGTGCTATCCACAATATGTGCACCATAAATGCACTGTGTTTGGAGTCACTGCCTCAACTGTTGGAGAAAATGGTGTGGTTCAAGAATGCAAGTAAAGTGTATGGACCAGAGGTCAATTTCACACTGAACATATTGAGGTTTCCGAGCTTCCAATCACCGCTTGTGTTACCGGACGATCTGAGAAATAAATTTAAACTGGACTTGGTAAAGTTTTTAAATAACAATGAAAAACATCTAGAACACATGGAAATCAATCAAACACAAAGACTGATCGACTACCTGGATGTTGTTAAGACGCCACACGCAGGGGCGGCCGAACAGAGTAAACTGCAAAAAGATTTTAAAGCATTTTACAGTCAATACGACAAACGAACAGGAAAGGACTTTGAAAAGACTTTCCCAATAATAGGAGAATGGTACCGTGGCATATGAGTACGGGGCAAAAGAGCCCGAGAAACTAAAAATTAAAGACATGACTCCTAGGGAAAAGGAGTTGTTGATAGAGAGTGATACTTTCTGTATGTTACCATGGATGCATCTTCATGCATATCCGGATGGCAGGGCGTACCCTTGTTGTTTCTCTTTTGATCCCTATCCTGTCGGCGATTTAAACAAGCAGAGTTTAAAAGAAGTTTTCAACGGTGACAAAATGAAAGAAATGCGAGTCAGGATGTTGAATAACCAGAAATCACGTGAATGTATGAAATGCTACGATCAAGAGAAGTCGGGGTTCTTTTCACTGCGTCTAAGTTCAAACAAACATTTTGGTCACAACATTCCCTTGGTACACAACACACTACCAGACGGCGAAGCGGACTTCGTGATGAAGTACTGGGACATACGTTTCTCAAACTTGTGTAACATGGCCTGCAGGAGTTGTGGTACGTGGTTCAGCAGTAACTGGTACGAAGATCATAAAAAACTAACAGGCAGTCCACCACCACACGCCAAGGTAATGAAAGTGGGAAGGTCCACAAACGACATGTGGGAACAGATGTTAGAATCATTTGAACACACCGAGCAGTTCTATTTTGCAGGTGGTGAACCTATCATAATGGAAGAGCATTACAGGATATTGAAAGAATTAGACAAACGTAAAATGTATCATGTGAGATTGATCTACAACACAAACTTCAGTAGAACAACATTCAAGGATATTGATGTGTTTGAACTATGGAACAAGTTTGACTCGGTCTCGATCGGAGCCAGCCTGGATGCGGAAGGACCAAGGGCGGAACTAATGCGTAAGGGAACTGTGTGGCAAGAAATAGTGGCAAACAGAAAACGTATGATGGAAGTTTGTCCACAGGTAGATTTCTACATTTCATCAACCGTGGGATTGGTTAACAGTTTGCATGTGACTGATTTTCATAAGAGCTGGGTGGAGCAGGGTTTAATCAAACCTGCAGATTTCAACTTCAATCTTTTACAACATCCTTTATGGCAGAGAATGGACATACTACCATCAGAATACAAAAAGCAGGTCAAAGAAAAATACGAGTCACACATAGAATGGCTGAAAGGCAAGGATCCATTAACCAGAGCAACCAAGGGATACGAATCAGCAATCAAATGGATGCTAGAAAAGGACAACCAGAAGCATCTAGATCTGCATATAGAACAAACGAAGAAATATGACAAAATGAGGAATGAGCAAACCTTAGACGTGTTCCCTGAATGGAAAGAACTGTTTGACAAGTATGACAAGAATAAAACCTAAAGACGGCAACAAGACATTCTGCATGGCTCCGTGGACGCACACGTACCTGTCACCTCAGATGGAGAGAAGGTTGTGTTGCAGTTCGAGGGAGTCCTCGGAGAACTTCAAGCAGTACATAGACACGATAGATCCAAAAGGATACAACGATAAAATCAATCTAACAACACTAGATCAACACTGGAATTCAGACTACATGAAGAGTGTGAGATTGAAGTTACTAGCCGGCGAAGAGATTCCGCAGTGTGCTGTGTGCAATCACAAACTGCTGAATGAACAGGTGTACAGGCAACACTTCAATTGGTTGTACAAAAACAAAGTGGACGAGGCATACGCCAGCACAGACGAAACGGGTGCTACCACAATGCAGACAGAAAGTTTTGACTACAGGTTCTCAAACCTATGTAACTTCAGTTGTAGGATGTGTGGTGATATGTTGAGCAGTACGTGGGAAGCAGAAAACAGAAAACACGGCCAAGGCGACTACGACAATGACAGGATCTGGGGTAGGAAAGACATCAAAGAGCAATTAGCACAATTCCACGATCAGCAGGTAGTGAAAGAGTTCACACAGGCGGTCGAAGAGAAGCGTATCACTGAATTGTACTGGTGCGGTGGGGAACCTTTGATGTGGAAGATACACTGGGAAGCGATGAAGAGGATTGTTGAACTAGGTTACCAAGATCAAGTGTTGGCAAGGTATAACTCCAACATGAGTAGGATCAATTTTTACAAATACAACCTGTTTGATGATATATTAAAACATTTTCCAAATTGGCAAATATGTGCGTCGATCGACGGAACAGGAGAAGTGGGAGAATACATCAGGACTGGATTGAAGTATGACGAATGGAAAGCAAATATGAAATATGGATTACAGTTTGTAAAACAGCAAAATCAAAGGATGCAGTTAGATCTGACAATCACACTACCAGGGTTGTTTGATTTGGAAAACATGGTATTATTGAGTAATGAATTAAACATCGAATTGCTGACAAAACAAGTTTTCAATTTCTCACACGACAATGCCATGGCACCGTTGTTCATGCCATACGAAATAATGAGTGAGATAATAGATGATGCACGGGAAAAAACAATCAAATACAAGAATAAAAATTTAAACAACTTCTTTGCACAGTTGGATGAAATGCAGAAACAAAAGAGAAACAATGAGTTAGTGTATGATGAAGAGTTATATAAGAAGGGACAGAAACAAGGCAAAGCAGAAGTCGAACGTTTAGATAGGATCAGGGGTACAGATATCAAAAAAATATTAATAAAAAACAAAAAGGCGTTAGAGTGGTGGACAAGTATATAAAATCAAATGTGTGTCCATTACCGTGGACTCATCTGGAAGTTGATGTAAATGGCGGTGCGTCACCTTGCTGTCTATACAAAGGTAGCATTCCTGGAGTTAAAGTGTACGAACAAAGTTTAAAGTCTATACAAGACACAGAGTACATGGACAATCTTAGAGCACAGTTTAGAAACGGTGGACGTCCTAACGGATGCCAGAGTTGTTGGCAGGAGGAGGACGCAGGAAAAACATCAAAGAGACAGAATTCAATATACAAGATGAAGAAAAGTTTAAAAGAATGGACACCCGATAGCGAGCCGGCACTGAAGTTCATTGACTTTAAGTTGGGCAACGTGTGTAATCTCAAGTGCAGGATATGTGGATCGTGGAGTTCCTCAAAATGGGCTCAGGAAGAAATAGATTATGAGACAGCCAGGGGTGGAGACAATCCTGTTGCCAGGAAACAACTCAAGGAGGGCGGCTGGCCAAAACGTAACCCACAGTTCTTCGAGGAGTTACAGGAGGATCTCAAACACGTGGAGTACTTCGAGTTCACGGGCGGTGAACCGTTCATGATCAAGGATCACTTCAAGATCCTGATGCACTGCGTGGAGAAGGGATACGCCCGGAACATAGACATACACTACAACACCAATGGCACGCAGTTGCCACCACAGGAAATATTTGATCTGTGGAGTTACTTCAAACACGTTGAAGTGGCGTTCAGCATTGATGATGTGGGAGAACCTTTTGAATATCAACGGCATCCAGCAAACTGGAGGGAAGTAAATCAAAATCTTGTCAAGTTCAAGGAAATGAAGATACCAAACATGGACTTCCAGATATGTTCTACAGTGTCTATTTTCAACGTGTTCAACTGGGCCAAGATGGCACTGTGGGTGGCACAGTTCCAACCTAAATTTTTCTATGTCAATACATGCTTTGACCCAGACGTGTTCAACATACAGACACTGCCCAAGCAGGTCAAGGACATAGTGGTGGACAGGTATCACATGCTCACGGACTATCAACCCAGCATAAGGTTCATGAATGCCGCTGACAGGGACACACCTGAGATACGAGCAGAAAGAAAAAGAAGAATACTACAAACGGATCAGTACAGGAAAGAAAATTTTGGAGACATGTTTCCACTTTTAAATAACATTTTGAAAATATATGACTAAAAAATTCATAGCAGGCGGTTGCAGTTTCACGTTTGGGCATGAACTCAGTGATGATCAGGAAGGCAAGATTCCTAGTAAGAACACATGGGCTTATGGGTTGAAACCACAAGACCATGAATACGTATGCACGGCATATCCAGGTTCTGGAAATAGTGGCATTTCCAGACGTGTTTTTAACGCAGTGGCCAACAGTGATGACGTTGAAGGAGTCGTAGTAATGTGGAGTTTCAATTCACGATATGATTGGGCCATGCCTAGACATAGGGAGTTAGAAGACACACGTTGGACCTCGATGTCACCATGGGATACATCCATATCTAGTGACGAAAGGCATCAAGCAATAGAAGGATCAGAAGCACAGCAGGCACATTGGAAACGTAGAGCAGAGTCAATGATAGAAACAGGAGTTAAACCTTTTGCAGAAGCCATATACAAATATGCGGCCAACCAGTACCATGAGACGTACCTCAGTTGGAAGAGCATCATCTGGTTGCAGAACATCTTGGAGAAGAAGAAAATACCGTTCATGTTCACACTGGCAGACAACACCTTGTTCTATGACGAATTCAAGCAACACAAAGATCAGGATCCTTTCATGAAGGCACTGTATGATGAGATTGATTTTACCAAATGGTTCTCGTTCGGCGAGAGAATGATGGGATTTAACCAATGGGCGACTCTCAATGATTATGAAAAAGGTACAACACATCCACTTGACGACGCACACCAAGATGCTGTAAAATTAATGTTACCAACTTTTAATAAACTGATAGGAGTAGAATAATGTTCACATGGATTAAGAACCTGATCAACAAGATCCGACAAGAGATCAAGTACAGGAAGAGACTCAAAGAGCTGAAAAAGAAAGACCCATTCATATACAAATAAAATGGTACTTGCAAAAATTAAAAAGGCACTGGAGAAGAAGCCAAAGTTTGAATTAACAGAGTTGCCGTACATCGATGTCACGGAAGATCCGGTACGACCAGAGTTGAGCCTAGAGTTCAGGCAAACACATGGTAGGAAGATATTCGGCATCAAGGACGAAGAAGGCGACATAGCCGCGGTGATGTGTTTCGCATTCACAAACGGAATACCAAAGAGTGTTGAAGAGATGGACACAATGAGTCGGGACGCCGCCATACAGGCAGTACACAGGGCAGGGGTGCAGGGCACGACTGCGATAGCCTACACAGTGTGGGCCAAGAAGAAAGGTGGCGGAAAGCACATAGTGAACGAAGTTTACAAGATGATCAAGCAATCCAACCACTTGAACAGATTGGTTACACTGTCACCTCTAACGGAAATGGCAGAGAAGTTCCACTTGAAGAACGGAGCCAAGTTGGTAGGAAAACACCTGACAACACAGAACTTCGAGTATGACATCGAACTGGACCAGTGGGAGAAATTAAGGGACAGGGCAAAAGGTTGGTTCAACATTAAATGACATGGTGGAACTGGTATTGCTATGACTGTAAGTGGCGAGGGGTGGCTCAGGAACTGGCACAGGACTTCGATACAGAAGAAGGCTGGGTATGTCCAGAGTGTAACAGTATAAAAATAGAGGATTTAGGATGGCACCAGGAGGAAACACAATGAAACATTCAAAAGTATTGATAATAGGATCAGGACCCGCAGGATACACGGCGGCAATATACACGGCGAGGGCCATGCTGAAGCCAATGATGGTGCAAGGCACACAACCGGGAGGACAGTTGACCATCACAACAGATGTTGAGAACTATCCTGGGTTTGGTGATGTGATACAAGGTCCGTGGTTGATGGAACAGATGCAACAACAGGCGAAGAGTGTAGGGACCGATATCATCACAGACATGATCAAGTCAGTGGACTTTGGTCAAAGGCCTTTCAAGGCAGTAGGTGAAAGCGGTGAAACATACACGGCAGACAGTGTGATCATATCCACAGGCGCCCAAGCAAGATGGCTGGGCATAGACAGTGAAAAGAAATTTAACGGTTATGGTGTAAGTGCCTGTGCCACTTGTGATGGATTTTTCTTCAAAGACAAAACAGTATTAGTGGTGGGTGGCGGTAACAGTGCTGTTGAAGAAGCATTATACTTGACGAATATTGCTAGTAAAGTTTACCTTGTACACAGAAGAGACAGTCTAAGGGCAGAAAAAATATTACAAGATAGGTTGTTTAGCAATCCAAAAGTAGAAGTTATATGGAATAGCCAAATAGAAGAAGTGATCGGAAATGACGATCCACTCAATGTGACTGGTGTGAAATTAAAAAATACAAAAGATGATTTTGGCTTAGGCACTGCAACTGTAGACGTTGATGGTGTGTTTATAGCAATAGGACATGACCCAGCAACACAAATTTTCAAAGGACAGATAGAAATGGACGATGAAAATTATATCATCACTAGGCCAGATAGTACAGAAACAAATATACCCGGAGTTTATGCCGCGGGAGATGTGAAGGACAAAACTTACAGGCAGGCAGTCACAGCCGCAGGAATGGGTTGCATGGCCGCACTAGAGGCCGAGAAATATCTAGCCGCAAAGGAATCCTAATGAAGATACTAGGTATAAATTGCATGAACCATGATGCATCTATGAGTGTCGTAGATTACAGTTCAGGTATAGGTGAAGTGCTATGGGCCGCACATGCAGAACGTTATTCAAAAGTAAAAAATGATCATTACTTAAACTGGCACATAGTAAATGAAGCAATGACTTACGGTCCTTTTGACAAGGTCGTTTACTACGAGAAACCTTGGCTGAAGAAAACAAGACAACTGTACGCAGGACAATGGGCAGACGCTTTCAGTTATACAGAGATGCCTCAATGGCACCTGGATCACTTTAAAATCAAGATAGATGAGTATGTGAAACACCATGACTCACATGCCGCGGCAGGTTATTTCACATCACCTTTCAGAGAAGCAACGATTCTCACAGTGGACGCAATAGGAGAATGGGACACTGTGTCCATATCAACTGCTGATAAAGTTTGGATTGAGAGAAAAGAAACGATCAAGTATCCACACAGCATAGGAATACTCTACAGTGCGTTCACACATCGTTGTGGATTGAAACCCGCAGAAGAAGAATATATTTTGATGGGCATGGCCGCATACGGCGAACCCAAATACAAGGAAGACATATACAATGACTTCGTGCATCAGTCACCTTTCAAACTCAAGAAAAATTTACACAGGGGACTGAGTGAATGGCATCCGGAAGCAGATCCAATGGACCTTGCGGCCAGCATACAGGCAGTCACAGAAGAATGCCTTGCAGATCTGTGGCACAGGGCCAGCAAGTATGGATCACGTAATTTGGTATATGCCGGCGGAGTGGCACTCAACTGTGCGGCCAACAAGGTACTTGCAAACCTAGGATTGTTTGACAACATATGGATAATACCAAATCCGGGAGATGCAGGATCCAGTTTGGGTTGCATAGCGGCACACGAAAAATCATTCATCAACTGGAAGAGCCCGTTCCTGGGACACAACATCGAAGGTGAGTATCCTGTGGACGCAATAATTAAAGAATTGAAAGAAAACAAAATGGTGGGAGTTGCAAATGGTAAAGCAGAGTTCGGACCGAGAGCACTTGGTAATAGATCATTACTAGCAGACCCGCGGGGTGAGGAGATCAAGGATCTAGTAAATGGAATCAAGAAGAGACAGAAGTTCAGACCGTTCGCTCCAGCCATACTGGAAGAGGATGTAAACGACTATTTTGCCCTCCCTACAGGCGTCAAAAACACCCCTTATATGCAATACACAGCGGCGTACACGCATGGTAAAGACTGTCCTGCCATATTGCATCACGATGGCACATCTAGGGTGCAAACCGTGTCAAAAAGCGACAATGAAGGGTTTTACGAACTACTCAAAGCATGGAAGAAAGAGACAGGTTGTCCCATACTTTTGAATACTAGTTTGAACATCAAGGGCATGCCCATGGTAAATGACACCAAAGATGGTAAAGACTGGACACACAAATACAAGGTAAAAGTACTGTAATGAAAATTTTAGTAACAGGCGGAAAAGGTTTCATAGGTTCGAAGATTGTGGAGATGTTATCCAATGACGGGCACACGGTTACAGTTGTTGATAATCATGACACATATGGCATAATGACCAAACAGGAACTAGATAAACTCTACGAATGGCGAACCAGGAATTGGAAATCAGAAAACGTGTCAATGATACCAGGTGATATACTGGATAGGCTTGTTTGCTTGAAAGCATTTTCACACAATCCAGAAATAGTGATTCATTTAGCAACTTATCCCAGAGCAAAAATAGTCGACGAAGATCCTATTCTTGGAATCCCAAAAGTAATCAACACAACCACTAATTTATTGTGGCACTCGTCAAAATGGAATATTAAAAAATTTGTTTATATTAGTAGCAGTATGGTTTATGGAGATTTTGTAGATGGCACCAAAGAAGATGCAAACACAAAGCCAAAGAACATTTATGGTGAAGCAAAACTGACAGGCGAACGTATGGTTAAACTGTTTGCAAAGAGAGATGGGTTGAACTACAACATCATAAGACCAAGCGGTGTGTATGGACCCGGCGACATGCCTGACAGGGTAGTATCTAAATTTTTCGAGAAAGCAATGAGCAACAAAACAATCACATTACACAATGGTGAAAACAAAGTTGATTTCACGTACAGGCAAGATGCGGCAAGAGGTATAATACTAGCGGCTCTGTCATCTGTGGCCAACGTCAGTTTCAATATAACGGCCGGCAACGCCACAAGCCTGAGGACATTGGCAGAAAAAATTATAGATATCACAGGTAGCGATTCAGGCATAGAGGACATCGGCAATCACAAACTGTATCCAATGCGTGGTACACTAGACATTGGTAGGGCAAAAGACTTGCTGGAGTATGAACCACAGTTTACACTAGATCAAGGACTAAAAAGTTATTATGACTGGCTACAAAATTAAATTTAATGGTGTTGACAGGCTCTACAAGGATTACAGTTGGAGACTTTCAAGAAGAGCCAAAGCAGTATGGGAGTCTGGAGACGTCCTACAAGGCAAGTACCTCAACCAACTGGAAACAGAAATAGCAAAAAAATACAAACGGAAATATGCCATAGGTGTGGGCAGTGCCACAGACGGACTGTACTTCGCCATGAAGGCAGTTGGTCTAAACAAAAGTAGTACGGTACTGTGTCCAGCATTTAGTTACGTGGCAACCGCGGGTGCGATCAGACGTCTGGGTGCAGACATACGATTTGTTGACACAGATGAAAATGGAAACATAGGTGACTGGGGCATAATGGGCCTACCAAATGCAATTCTCTATGTCAACATGTTTGGGAATCCGGCAGACTACACCAGGATAAGAAAATACTGTGATAATCACAAGATACCCTTGATAGAAGATGCCGCACAATCACAGGGAGCGGTACATGGCAAGACCCCGTCAGGTTCTCTAGGAGATGTCAGCGTTTTCAGTTTTGATCCTATGAAGAACATGCCTAGTTTTGGCACAGGTGGTATGGTGCTGACCGACAGCAAGGATGTGTACGACGCAGTGATATCGTTACGTAGGCACGGACAGAACAGCAATTTGACATATGGGTACAACAGTTTAATATCCGAAGATCATGCAAACCAATTACTGTTGTTGTTAAGCAAATTTGATAAACTGCAGAAGAAGAGGGAGAAGGTATTCAAACGATATAAAAAACTATTACCAGATAGTCTTCTTATAGAATCGCAAGACAACACAAAATCCAGTCATCACAAGTTAGTAATTCTATCCGATAGGCGAGATGAATTGAAAACATTTCTTGCACAAAACGGTATAGAGACTAAAATACATTATCCTAAGACATTAGACAGTATGAATATCGGACAATACCCCAATGCTGAAAAGGTTTGTGCCATGGCATTGAGTTTGCCTATATATCCACACCTTGAGATGGATGAAGTGACTTACATATGTGAGAGGATCAATAAATTTTATGTTTGACAGTATACAAGTTAGATTTCAACACGTCAAACAAATAGAATCACCGTTTGCAAATACCAGGATAGTACCATTCGTTGGAAGTTATTTCGAAATACTGAAAGCAGTTATCAGTGATATCAAAACAGAACACTTCTGGTTATTTGCCAACTTCGTAGATCTTAAACAAATTTCAAAGTTCGACCTAGACTTTATACCTGAACAACACGAAAAAGATCAAATACACGTTTGGTACGCAACGCACCCCATGGCTGGACTTAACAAAGAGGGAAACGTTTTATTAATTCCAACTAAAAAATTCAAAGAACAGATGCATGGCCTTACGTTTTTGCGAGATTTCAGAGATATTAATTATCATGCTCATCCTACGTTGTTCCAACGTCCGCTGTCCACGACCATGTTCAAACTTTCCGATCCAATTACTGCATACAACACAGGCTCTGAATTTTACACATGGATGACCAATCGAGACTGTGATGTAGACGTACCTAATTTTTATCCAAGTTTCTGGGAAGACGAAAAGATGTATACTTGGGGTAAAACAAAAGATATAATACTGGCACCAAGTGGTAGAAATATAAAACAGTTATATGATTTTGCTAGGCACGTGCATTTTGATTATGATTACGAAATAAAACCTATGGACATTGTGTTTCTGTCTTACGATGAACCAAGTGCTGAAAAGTATTGGCGAGTCTTAAAAGAGAAATATCCCAGAGCAAAACGCATACAAGGAGTTAAGGGAAGAACACTAGCATACCATGCCGCGGCCGCTATGAGTGAAACAGATTATTTCTTTGCAGTGTTCCCCACAATAGAATTAGATGACAGTTTTGATTTCACTTTCCAACCTGATCGGTTGCGAAAGGCATGCCATTATATATTCCATGCAAAGAATCCTGTAAATGGCCTGGAGTATGGACACAGGGCAGTGATATTGTACAATAAACACCTATGCCTATCAACGATTCATCCTAGTTTAGATTTTACGCTGTCGCAACCACACACAGTAGTTCCACAGTTGTGTGGAACAAGTAATTTTAATCAAACACCAGAGATCAGTTGGCGTGTGGCATTTAGAGAAGTGCTCAAGTTGTGTGAAATGAAACCCACAGTAGAATCTCGGCACAGGCTGAAAAAATGGTGTGAGCTGGGTGTGGGCGAATATGCATCATATGTACAGAAAGGTGCTCTCGACGCCGTACAATACTTCGATGAAGTTAAAGGCGATAAAAACGCTTTACAGTTGTCTTATGAATTGGAATGGTTAAAAAATAAGTTCAATTCTATTTCTTAAAAGTCTTAGCCATTATTAACGAAGTTCGAGATTCCATATCTCTTTTTAAAGATGGTATATCAAATTTCATATCCACAGTCTTTATCTTGAGATAGTTATCTTCTATTGTTTTCCTTAGGAACCTTGCGATGCTTTCCTGTTTTTTACTCTTTAACTCTTTGGCTATGTCGTAGTGTATTGTGATATTATTTTTTAGAATGATGTTTATGTATAGCAGGTACTTGACCGGCATGTTCTGGAAGTGTAGTCCCTCTAGAACCTCCGGCCATTCCTTGACGAAGTCTTGCGTCAGTTGTACCCAAGTCTTATTCTTTGGCGGTTGTCTTTTTGGCATCCGCTTTCTTGGTAGTCTTCTTTGCTGGTGCTGTCCCATCTGGGTCAGCGGCCATGTCTTTTACAGATATGCCTTTTTCTTTCGCAACCATTTCGTTTAACTTGTTAAGAAGTATTCTACCTTCGGCAGTGTTGCCAAAAGTGACCATTATCTCGTTGGTCTTAAACTTCTTGATGTAGTTGTCGTTATGCATCATGGCCAACATGTTGGTTCCGTCTGGGAACGTCTGCCTGCTGGCGAAATCTGCAAACTCATCAGCCGATTGTCCACCCTCTGATTCTACAGCCTTCATTAAAGCATTGTGGTACATGTCAGGTAAGAATTTGGTTCCTACCACTAGACAGTTGTTGGGTTCACCAGGTACAGTTCTGTACATGATTACTACCTTTGCTCCGCCGTCCACAAGTTCTCCAATATGTTTGAAGTGTCTCTTTGGACCTGTTTGACCCTCACCTGCTCCTGAGTCTGCACCCATTGGCATGGCTTGGTCGTTAACATTCATTAAGTTTGCCATTATTTTCCTTCCGTAGGCATTGACGCTGGTGCTCCAGTGCCTCCTTGCTGACCTTCTGGTGCCACTTTGGCCAAGAACGCCTGTAACTTATTATAGATGTATCCTACGCCTGCCATTTCACCGGCTTTGAATGCACCTCTTGTGGATGCCACGTCAAGTATTGTAGTAAGATTCTTCAAGTCGCCGATTGATAAAGCAGTTGGATCCGGTTGCGGAGCCTGTTGCCCTGTTGGTGCAGTAGACTCGGCCGTCGCCGTTGCTGGTGCCTCAACTGTTTCATTGGCTGGTTTTTTATTTTTTTCGTTTGCCATTTATTATTTCTCCTAATTGCAATTGGTATTAATATACGTATATTATACTAAAATTAGTTATGGAGTGCAACGATTAGTTTTGATTGATTTGGCCCTTGCCACTCAATGCGAACAGGGTAAGGTCTCCTGGATTCTCGAAACCAAGCACTGTAACGGACCTTGAAGCATCGCCTTGGTAAATGACATCTTTGGTAATTGAGTACCTGCCTGCACAGTTCTCATAGATCCATTTACGCATCTTCTCAATGTCGGCTTCGTGTGCCTTCACCACTGTGTTTACGAAGTGTGGTGGTAATATGTCAAGTTCTCTTTTGAAGAAGTTGTTTGGATTTACTTTCATCAGGCTCCCCAAACGTCGTCGTACATCGGTGGCTCTGTCTTGTCTGCTTTCATTGTGTGTGCTTTACCGTGGAACTGTTTGAAAGTGTAGTAGGCCACGAATATTATTGCTATGTGTCCTATGAACCAACTCAACCATATGTCGGTTCTTATACCCCAGAAATAGGTTGTGAATGCAGTGCTCCAAAGGAAACTCAAAGTCACGAGTAATTGAAGTCTCACTGTCTTTGGCAATGCCCTCAGATCATTCTTGCTGTCGTCAAACAGGATCGTTGCGGCATCTATCATCCAGTTGCGTAGGTTCTTCACTTTCTCAAGTTTGCCCGTGTATGGGTTGGTGTTTGGAAACATCATCATTACAACATCCAATTCAAAATTATTAATATCAAAGCCATAACCAATGACGCTTTTATTACTGCACTGATCATGACAGGTAACTCCATAGTGCTATCAACAGCAATCCAAAACTCATTATGGATATTGACACCTCATTGAAGAACCAGTCTTTGAAGGTTTCCCAAAGTAGTCTAATCATTGTACTGTACCGTTAGTCCGAAGGGAGCCTCTATGTCCCTCTCGTATGGATTGTTGATCAAGAATATAGTGTCACAGTAGTGTTCATCACCCCATGTTTCAAAAGGCCATCCATCTGTGAACATCACGAACTTCTTGGGCTCTATGCCTTCTTGCTTCATGTAGTCCCAATTACATTCAAACTCCGTACCACCACCTGAACCCAGTTCGTAGTCTAGCAGTTCGTCTGCGTTGTCTGGTGTGAACACTTTTGGATTGAACACCGCGGTGTCGAAACTCCAAAGATGTATTCTGAAGTCCTTGTATTGATCCATTATGTTTTTGACTTCTGTAAGGAATTCCTTACACTGTTCGTTGCTGATACTACCGCTGGCGTCCAAGGCAAGACATATGTCAATCATCTCATCATTGTTCTGTCCTGGCAGTATGGCAGATGTGTGCCAACTTTTTCTGCTGGGTCTCATCCACGTGTAGTCTGACTTCAATGTGCTCATTATCTGTTGTTGTAATATTTCTCTCCAGTCCATCTTAGGCTCTGTGAGATCCTTGACCAGTCTCTGTAAAGCACCTGGCAAATTACTGGCACCTGTGCTCTGTGCCGCACTCACCATTGCTTCTTTAACTTCGTCCCTGATCTTCTTCAATTCTTCTTTTGTGTAAACAGGCTTGCCACCTTTTTCACCTTTTTTGTCTCCGCCTTTGCCTTGTCCTTCACCTTCTCCTTTGCCCCACTCTTGGTGATCGTCCATTAGCTCACCCATTTTTTCTAACATCTTCTTACCGTTCTTCTTGGCCTGTTTGTAGATGTCATCATATATTCTTTCTGATGCCCAGTCCTTGTACTTGTCGTCCTGGAAGCCTTTGTTCTCACCTTTCTTGCCTTTGGGCATCTCACCAATGTTTGAATCTTTCAATATTTGATTTACGGCGTAGTCCGCCGCTATGTTCCAAAGTTGTGGATCTCTGTCTCCTATTCTCACAAGCATATGTTCAAATACATTGTGCAACACTTCATGGCCAAACAAGAACTCTGTTTCTTTGGGTGTAAGTGAATGTATGAACTTGGTGTTGTAATAGAAGTGTCTACCATCTGTACCTGCTGTCGGACACCAGTCGTCTGCATTAACAAGTTTAAGTCTAGTTGCAAGGTTGCCAAAGAACGGATGCTTCAGTAGTAAGGCAATCCTTCCTGTGACTAGTTTGTCTATTATTTTTTGTTCGTTATAATCCATTAGTAACTCGCATATATTACAAACACGATACAAGCAACAAAGCCTGTGATTAAAACATGGTTGCCAAGATTGGCTAAACTTGTTCCTACCGTGTGTTTATTTTTGGGATCTATTATTTTAGATATATCCATTATTTAGACTCCATAGCAGTTATGACATACTTGCCAAACTTCTTATGGAACCTATCAAATGATTTCAACTTGCTAGGATCAAACGGAAGTTTGTAGTTCGTCAGTGCAATCTTGGCACCCATAACAACCAACTCAGTCTCAAAGTTGT
>UEXM01000344.1_pt1 | contig 51904 bp, 65 predicted proteins | sample 1796661 | NCBI WGS metagenome assembly UEXM01 (sample SAMEA4772469, study PRJEB27181) | metagenome | reverse complement strand
TACGCATGCGTTCTGTGCCACTATTAGAAAAAGTCAGACCTGTGCTGGATGCGGGGTTATCAATAATCCAACTTTCAACACTGTCTTGGAAAAGTTGTATTCCTGCCGCCGTACCAGAAGCAGTATTTACCATTAATTTTGACGTATTAGAAGCTGCGCCTTCGCCAACCTTAGTCGTTCCCACGACGGTGAGCTTTGCTGAAGGACTGCTAGTACCAATACCAACCTTGCCATCGCCCATGATCGACATGGTTCTGACTGATGTGCCTTTAAAAGCACCGTTGTACTGGCTGTGGAAATGTATGTTGGTTTTAGAGCCGTCGTACTCTGCTCCAACGGCAGCCACGTTGTTACCGGCATCATCCCATACAATGCTTTTTAACTTACCTGTGCTACCGCCCCAAGAATCCATACGCATCTTTGCGTAGTCTACGTCTGCATTTGTACTGCTTTTGAACAGTGTTAGCTGCGTATCTGGGCTGGAAGTGCCAATACCAACATTCCCTGCCGCATTAATACGCATGTATTCTTTGTCGTAGCCTTCAATGGCTAAATAGCCATTAGCTGGGGTCGCAGCCCAAGCCTGTATTTTTGTTCCACCAGACGTGTTGCCGTTGGCAATGTTCAAAATGCCGTTAGCGGTGTCTATGGTTAATGCAGAGTATGGTGAGGCACTGCCAATACCAACATTCCCTGACGCATCTATGCGCATGCGCTCTGTACCAGAACCTTCTGATCCGCCAACTTCAAAGATTAAATTTGATGCGTTGCTTGACCATGTATGCTGCAAGTGCGTACCACTTGAATCAAAGTAAGTAACCAATCTGGGATTGTTTGTGCCATCTGCTTCCTCTAACTTCACTTGCAAACTAGAGTTGCTCACAGTCAGTCCAGCAGCCGTTACTGCGCCTGAGATGTCTACATTGCCATTAATATCGACAGTCGTGGCAGCAATCTGAACTTCAGTGTCAGCAACGATATCAAGTTGTCCGTCTGCACTTGAATTTATATAGATCGCAGAATCGCGGAACTGAACTTTGTCGGTGGTGGTTAATTCGATGTTTGTGCCGCTCGATGTATTACCTGCGGTCAACACCTCCGACAGCGTATCCGTCACACCAGGGTCAACTCCAGCCATAGCGTCAACTACCGCCGCACCAGATCCTGCGCCGTCCAAATAAACAATCGCAGTTTTACCCGTCGCAATCGTCACATTCGCGCCAGAGCCTTGGCTGATAGCGATAGACTGCGAACCAGAGGTTGCGTTCTCGATGAACATAACGCGAGAAACAGTGTTGGGTGCGATGGTCAGCGTTCTAGTAGCTGTCAAGCTGCCTGCGGATGTAACCTTGAAGTACATAGCGCGAGCGGGATCAGAAGCGCCATCAGCAACAGTGGTGGTAGCGTCAGCATCTGATCCAAAAGACTGTTCAGTCGCGTATCCAAGGGCTTCGCCAATTAATTCGAGGTTGGTGTTTGTACTTGTGCCCCACGTCCCTGACTCATCGCCTGTTGAAATTTCTTTTAATCTAAGATCGTTAACGTAAGTTGCCATCTCTAAGCTACCTCATCCCAGTTAGGGGTTTGACTATCGGACACTTCAGACCATTCGGGGGTCTGACTGTCGGTTATATTATTCCAATTTGGCGTTTGAGAGTCATCTACAATCCCCCAGACGTTAAAATATCCTATTTCGCCCGTTGCCGAAACTCCTGTCGGTACAACGGTTACGCCTCCAATAAAGGTTACATTACCAACTTCACCTGTGGCTGAAACCCCTGTTGGAGAAGCTGTTGTGCCAAACGCAACAGTAACTGACCCCACTGCACCTGTGCCAGCAACCCCTGTTACGGGAACAACTATTCCTTGTTCTACCGAAACAGTTCCGACTCCCCCAGTGCCAGCAACGCCGGTAGCACTAACATTGGCTACACCAATTACAGTGACAGAACCTACTGCGCCAGTACCTACAACTCCGGTGACTACCGCATCTGGGTCAACATCGACAACCCCAACAGCCCCAGTACCCGAAACTCCCGTTGGAGATGCAGTTATATCGAAAGATACGGTTACATCACCGACTTCACCCGTTCCTTGAACACCCGTGACAGCCGCATTAGCTGCTGCGGCAACGGTAGCTGTGCCCACCTCTCCAGTGCCGGATACGCCCGTAACAGAAACTGTTGTGTTACCTGCCGTGTCAACCGTAACCGTTCCGACAGCCGAAGTACCAGCAACGCCTGTGACAGGTACATTCGCGTCTGCATCAAAAGTGACCGTCCCAATGGCCCCAGTAGCAGCAACACCTGTGACAGATACATCTGCATTTGCACTTGCTGTAACCGTTCCAACATCAGCCGTGCCTTCAACGCCAGTGACTGAAACATTGGCATTAGCTTCGAGTGTAACTGTACCAATCGCTCCAGTACCAGAAACGCCAGAAACACTAGCAATCGCGCCTGCCGATACAGTAACCGTTCCGACAGATCCCGTTCCTGCCACTCCCGTAACAGAAAAGGTAATACCCGAACCTTCAGTAACCGTAACGGAACCAACAGAACTCGTTCCTTCAACACCTGTAACGCCGACATTTGAATCCCCTGTTACAGTGAGTGTTCCGACGGTGCCTGTAGCCGTAACACCCGTGAGAGAAACCGCAACACCCGTCCCCTCAACAACAGTAACTGAACCAATGCCGCCGGTAGCTTCAACGCCTGTTATGGAGACGGTTACATTTCTAACCGCTGATACAGTGACCGAACCAACAGCCCCTGTTCCCTCAACGCTAGTAACCGAAAATGATGTGCCGGAGCCTTCAACAACGCTGACAGAACCAATAGAGCCTGTTGCAGAAACACCCGTAACTACGGCGTCTGGATCAACGTCAACGACACCGACAGCGCCGGTTCCAGAGACTCCGGTGACTGCGAACGATGTACCAGACCCTTCAACAACAGTGACTGAGCCAACAGAGCCTGTACCAGCAACGCCTGTTACAGAGACATTGGCATCAGTGCTAACAGGGACTGTACCAACAGCGCCTGTTCCAGATACGCCTGTAACAGAAACATCAACGCCAGTACCTTCGACAACGGCTACTGAACCTACTGCCCCCGTGCCTGAAACACCAGTGGGGGAAACATTGGCTACACCAACAACAGTGACGGAGCCAATGGCACCTGTAGCAGATACCCCCGTAACTACAGCATCTGGATCAACGTCAACAGTGCCAATAGCTCCTGTTCCGCCTACACCTGGTACAGATACATTGGCATCTGTACCAACAGTGACTGAACCTGCCGCACCAGTGCTTGTAACACCTGTGGGCAGTACAGTTATACCTAGATCGACATTTACAGTGCCAATAGCACCTGTAGCAGATACCCCCGTGATAGAGACATCAACGCCAGTTCCTTCAACAACAGAAACTGAACCAGCAGAGCCTGTAGCAGATACGCCGGTAAGCGTAATGGTTGGGGCCAGTGCAACCGTAACTGAACCAACAGAACCTGTAGCAGATACGCCGGTAACAGATACAGCAACGCCAGCCCCCTCAACAACTGTGACGGAGCCAATTGCACCCGTTCCTGCGGTGCCTGTGACTTCGACAGGTAGGGGAGATCCCCACGCGCCTTCGCCCCAACCACCACGGCCCCAGCCGTTGATGTTAGCCATGAACTACCCGTTATGCGATACGGATAATGGCGTTAGACGCATCCGCTGTTGGGAACTGAATCGTAAAGTCACCTGAACTAGATGTCTTATCGCCACCAAAATCTAACGCACATACAGCAGGGTCGCCTGACGCGGTGTCATTGAAAATAAGTGCGCCTCTTGCAGTAATACTGCTTGAGCTAAACGTAAGGTCAGCGAAGTCCGTAAACGCAGTAGTGCTAGACGTTGTTGGGTTTATATTCGTCAGAGCCGCGCCTTTAGCGGTGTATCCTGTCCCAGATACTTCGTTAGATGTCGTGTATGCGGTAGTACCTGCGCCTAAAGAAGCACTGCTTGTATAGAGCGCCAAGTTAAAGGTGTTGCCACCACTAGCCAAAAAATTGTGCTTGGCTTCCATAAGCTCTTTCTTGAAAGACGTACACATTGCAGTCGTAATAGCCATTATAGACTCCTAATTATGTCTGCCATGTCTTTATGGCCTTGACGTTCAAATTCAGCAATCAAAGTGGTTCTATCACTTTTAATTGCCTCTTGTATGCAGTGTAGCGCCGTAGCCCTAACTGCCTCCTTAAATGCTTGCGCTTGCTGCGCTATTGCAGGGTGGCAACTGCTACCTACGCTTACGATACGGTCTGCCGCAGATTGTGCCCAGAACGCAGGATCGTGTCCACCACCTGCCGTGGTAGTGACGATTACATTTCCTATTTCCATCTGTGGCGCTTCAATCAGCATGTTTTATCTTATCCCCTAGCAATGTCATATCGATATTCATCTCTTGCGCCGTAACCTTCGCCCAAGCGTTTGAGGGCAGATGTAGCTGCCATAAATCTTTGTTCATATTGAGCAGCTTCATCAGGAGTTTTTAAGAATGTCGCTGCCTCAACTAAAGTTCCATACAACATTGCGTCAGGCGCATTATCTGAAAGCCAGGTTGTTTCAACTCCAGAGGTTGTTGTAAGTGAAGCTGGTCGATATTTGTAATGAAGCTCAAAACTGTAATCGGCTGCTGGAGTTGGAGCCAATATGAAGGTGTTATCATCAAACAAACCGTAATACTTTGTCAGTCCAGTGGTGGCGGGATTTGGCGTATAGTCTCGAATAAGAGAGACATGCTTGAACAAAGGATATGTGTAAATGTTGTTATTGATTACCGCCAAACTATAAGAAGCCAAGAAATCAGATGGCGTTGATAAGTATGGATTGCCTGTAGAAGCCGTTCCTGTAACGTTTTTTCTAAACACAGGAAGCTCAACGTTCTTCAGTATTCGTTCTTCGGCTTCTTGAATAAATGTATCAAGCTCAGAAACAAACGTGGTTTCTGAAGTTTCACAGTAATCTTGAACCGTAGATTTTAAAGTCGCTAGTGTAAAGCTCATGTAATCACCACTGTTACTGTTCCAACAGAGCCAGTTGCCCCATCAATACTAAAGGCTGAACCTATAGGGTCGCCTGTAATAGACATCACTTGATTATCATCAATGGTTCTAACCACGCCCTCGCCAGCTACCTGGGAAGGTGGAAGGTTAGGCCGCGCAAATCTAAGCCCTTCAGGATCAGAAACATTTCTTGGAGGCTCTAGTTGCGGATTTTTTGGCTCAAAACATTCTGAACAGACACGAAAGCCAGTCCACTCTTTTTTGAGGGCAGTATATTTGTACTGAAAGCCACACCTATCGCAGATGGCAATCGCGTACTTGCCAGAAGCAAAAGCCATTACGCGATCCTAGACCTCATGTTAGGGGCTATCATCAAAGATGCTCTGCTTTCGTCTTGGTCAGCAGCTCGAGCAAACTCTTCGTCATACAACCCCTTTAGCATTTGAACCCGATCAGGGGCTTTCTTCAGAGCAATGTAATAGGCAAGTCCTGCTGCCAAGCAAGGATAGAACCTGAAAGGAACATCGACTGTGTTCACCCCAGCGTCTGCGTCTTCAATGCGAACCAATCGGTTTATGATCAATTGATCGGTAGAGTTCTCTGAAGCAGGCCAAATATAAAGCCTTGGCGTTATTTGCTTGTCTAAAAACCACTGAGTTGGCCTAGACTGAGTTGACTTGTCTGGAAGGTTCCAATATTCGGATCGACCAATCTGACCCATAGAAATGTCTGTAGTAGTAGTTCCTTCTGTGCGTCGAATTACTACGTCCAAAACATCAATAGTAGTGGCTGATAAGTCAAGGAACTGATCGCCTTGGGCCAGCGTTGTGGTGCTGTTTGTCACGGTCCACTGGTTTAATCCTCTGTTTGCCCAATCAGCAAATAGAAGATTCAGTGACCGCCTTGCAGTCACCCCATCATAGCCAGTGCGATACTCAAGGCCGCATCTTTCAAATGCTTCCTCAATATACTCCGCAACATCAGGCTCGAAATCAGAACTTCCAGAAGTAGCCATTAATAACTCTTTAACACTTCAACAATTACAGTGTAAGTGTCTGTATTGCTTGCTCCAATCGTAGTGAACTTCACATCGCCAGTCTTTCCAGAACCCGCATCATTTGGGATTCCAGAAAAATCTGAGTAATCGTGGAATCCATTCGAGTCAGGAGAAAGACCAATAATCAATGTATCAGAAGTTGCGTCGTTAAGTAGCTCAACGCCCATTCCAACACATTGCCACCAGATTTTTGAAACAGCAACTTCAGTACAAGCTGCGCCAGCACTGTTTGCAGACAAAGCACTAACATCTATTTTTGTGACAGCAGTTTCACCCGTACCATCGCTGATATTGGTGAATTTAAGAACAGCTTTGCGCTCGCCGTCCTGAATGGTTTGGCTTGTTACTGCGTCGGCCATTGCCTATCTCCAAAATGAAATTGTTATAACTATCAACCTAGGCATAAAGCCCACATTTAAGTGGACTCTACCCCGTTGTTAGCCATTGCATAGGTCAAAATTCCAGTCCAAGTACCACCAGTAGCAGCAGAAGAACCCTTAATTGCTGTAACAGTGGTGTCAGCCGTAAGACCTCCAGCTATTGCTAACGCTCCAGCGGCGCCTTTAATTTCACCTTTCGTGTCGCAATCAACCTCATCAAACAACCCGTCCGAATCGTTTGCTCCACCAGCGGGGGTTCCGCCGATATCGATAGTTGGATTGGTTCCGCCAGTAGAAGAGTTCATCGTCATAACGGAAATGGGAATAGCGCCCGCTGGAAGAACAAGAAGCTCTCCTGCACTAGAACTTGTGCCGATACGCACATTTGCAGACGAAGTGGCCGTTGGGTCACAAGAAATTTGAACGGATTGGGTCATTACGCCAGGTGTGACAACGCCTTTGCTGCCGCCGCCATAAGAACGCACGATCCCTTGGAATGTAGTATTAGCCATGTAAGTCTCCTGTATTGGCTGGTTTCAGGTACGAAATGCACCTGTCAGGGTAAGATACTTATACAGCAGAAAAAGAAAAGGGGCAACAATGCGCCCCTTCTCTCATTGTTCCACGGGGAACAATTAAGCGCCTTGCGAACCGAACACTGCGCGTGGGTTACTGAAGCCGAAGCTGTAACGCTCACGAGCCTTGTAACGCACGTTGCCTGTGTCGAAATCACCTTCCATAGAAGTTGAAATCGGGCTTCGCTCGAAGTGCTTAAACCCATCAGGGCAATCGGTTTTGACAAACCAAGCATCGGTGTCAGTCAAGAAATGGTTTACTGCATAGCCTTGCGGCAACATGCCCGTATTCCTGATTGCGTTGATGTCATTGTCAGCCGTACCTACACGTCCGGGAGTATCTAACAGACGATCCGCCACAAACTGAAGCTGTGGTGGAACAATCAATTTAACTCCCTGCAAGGCCAAGATCATATTACGATCATCTACAAACGTGGAAATGCTGATTAAAGCATCTTCAAGCGAGGTCTCGTTCAGATCTGAGTAAGCAGTAGGTCTGTTTGAGAACGTGCCACCACCAGCAAGGGGGTGTGCGTCATCAATCAACTCAACGCCGTCTCCACCAGCAAAGTTAGAGTTAAACGCATTGTTCAATACGTTAGCAGCTTTAACTTGCTTGGTGTGTGCCATGCTGCGCGCAAGAGCCTTCGTATAACGCGCACCAAGGCGGTCATACAAATTATCTTCGACTGCTTCCTCGGTCAACGCGAAAGCAAGCGCAACGGTTTCGTGCGTGTAACGAGAAGTGAAACCTTCAGACGCTGAGTCGTAACCGACGCTTTGTCCTTCAGATTTATCACGAGCGTTACCAAAGCCTACGATCAGAACTTCTTCTTCAAACGCTCGGTCTGAAGATTCAGTATCAAAGATCTCGGCGTGCTCGTTTTCATAACGAGCGTATTCCATGCCAAATAAAGCGTTGAGACCAGGCTCTAGCTCTTTGGCTAATTGTGCTCTTGAAATAGCCATTAGTTAGCCTCCTATGCTAAGCCAGCGCCTTTTACGCCATAGATTGAGTTTTGAATAACAACGAGAACGTTGGTATTCGCGGTAGCAACATCTGAATTTTCAGGGTCGCCTGAAATATCAAGGGCTTTAATAGGCAACGTAGTTGCTGTTCCGCCGGTTGAAACTTCAAGTTCAGCACCTGAAATGCCAGTTACTGTACTACCCGCGCTGGTGTATACGATGTCAAAGTTACCAAACAAGTCAGCAACAGGGAAAGCCGCATCGGCTTGGACTTCGTACACAACATTCGGATCATCAATGATAAAAGCAATGATGTCTGAAGCATTAGTGCTTGCAGGGTAGTAGTTGCTGTAAACCTGCTCACTTGTCGTGGGGTCAGTGTATTGGCAACCATTAAAAACGCCAACGATAGGCACAGCGCCTCCGTCTGCGTGAACCTCTACCGTACCACCAGTAACCTGGGCAACCATATCTCCTTGGAAGATACTGGTTCCATAGTTAGCAGCGATCCGATATCGGCTTTGTCCACCAGTATAAGGGGCACCGCCCACCATACGGACTGGACGCATTCCAAAAGCGGCATCTTGATTCGCCATTTGGGATCTCCTAGTTAAACACAATCAAAAATGAGGTCATTTCTTTCCTCGGCCAAAAGATACCTGCGTCTTTCTCTCGTTCGAGATTGGCATTGCAGGATGCTCATCCTTCATCAGATCGTTATCAACAGCATGCATCTGCTGATCGGTCTGTCGAGCAAAATAAGCATTTCTTTCTTGAACGGTCTCCTCAGGAATTTTAGCAAGCATCAATCCACCAACACCCACAGTTCCGGTATGAGTTCCCTCGTCAATGACGGGTAGATCAAATCCTGAAATTTCGCTTGGGTGTACAGGTTCGTACCCTTCACGAAGTCTCATGTGAACGTTAGTCTTGTCTGCTTCACCACGGATGTGGGTTCGCAGCCATCGATATTGCATTCCAGGAGGCGCGTCAGGAGTTTCCAACGCTTGAGGCGGCTTCCATGGTTTACGCGCAGCTTTTGCCTCACGGCTTCCGCTACTTCTTGGTGTTCTATTAGAACCCTTTACTTCGTCATTCATGATCGTTGCAGCCTCATTTTCTGTTTTGCGTATTCTTTGAACGGTACTCCAAGTTTCCTTGCTAATGCTTGTTCACTTGTTGTCAGTTCAACTCTACGAGAGTTTTGATTGCGTCCAGTTCCAGTCGTGCGCGATCCAGAGACAACAGTTTGGACGGGTTTTTGGTTGTCTCCCGCGATATTTTGCTCGTTAAATCGATGAGGCAATTCCTGCCTCATACGAGCATCAATTTGAGCGTAGTATTCATCAGATTCTAAGTCAACACCACTCTGTATTAAGTCTTCATGTATAGCAAAAGCCACGTTTGTCATGATGGAATCTGTTCCAAACCATTCATTTGCAGAAGCCCAGCCTTGGGCCCTTGGTGATGGCTCTTGATACATAAGCCCTTGCTGATAGGCAGGATCATTGACTTGCTGCTGAGCAATCTCTTGCTCTGCTTGCATATCGCTTTCTTGCTGCTCAAGCCAATTAGCGTAATCAACTTTGTATTGTTCAAGATCACGCTGATATTGAACAAGTGAGTTACGATCCGCCTCTGCTCTAGCCAAAAGCTGTTGAGCTTCAGCCATGGCATCTGGGTCGCCAGATTCATAAGCCGTTTTGAGATTACGCTTCGCAGCTTCTGCTTGGGTTTCTACTCGACTAGCAAACTCATCGCCATAGCTTTCTTGGATTTTAAGATTTTGCTCGGCAGTAGACGTTTGAGTATTTTGCAATTGAGAAGCAAGGCGTTCATTTTGCTCTTGCAATTCTTTTGCATACTGAAGCGCCTGCAACTCTCTACGCTGAAAGTCTTTTGCTTGGCCTACAGCCTTATTGATGCGTTCCTGTGCAGAACGTGCTCGACGCTCGGCCTCAGTAAGCTCAGGCTCTGCATCAGTTTCTGGTGATTCAAACTCTTCACGAACAGAATCTTCAGTAACAGGCGCAATGGATTCCGCTTCTTCTTCAGAAAACTCAATGTAAGTTGGTTCTTCTTGAACATCTTCCTCAACACGCTTGTGTTCAGGCAGAGCGGCCTTGTTTATGTTTTCGTCATCAAGCTTTGATAACGCTTCGGTCAAAGTTTCTTCTGACATTTTTTTTCACCTATGCAGACTTAATATCGTCGGGGTTAAGAATGGTTCCAATAACCTCATCGTCGTTGATGATTCGCACCTCATGGTCATCCTCAAGGGAAAACCTAGCGCCTGCATAACGACCAATAAGAACCCAATCGCCAACTTCACACCATGGATCATCACCAAACTTCTCATAGTCTTGATAGGCTAATGGACCCATTTTCATGACATAACAAACAGAAGTGGCAAGATTTTCCTTGTCGAGAGTTGATTGGATTAATTGAATACCGCCATCTGTTACGCCCTTTCCTTTGTAAGGAAGTACTAACAAACGGTATCCAGTTGGGTTTGGCATTCTTTCTACCAAAGACTTGTCTAGCACAGTCGGGTCTAAAACCCGCTCTTCTTCATTCACATATGCATCCGTAACGGACGGTTTTGATGCGATGGAATCTAATAATAGATCACTCATCGAGGGGGTCTCCTTCAATATGCAACGCTTCTTTTAGTTCATCACGAAGGGTGCGAAGCATTGATAACTCACCCATCGCAAATTTGTAGTCCTCCATATCTTTGATATTACCAGAGGTTATGTAATCAACATGAGATTGCTCATATTGATCTAGTTTCTTGTAGATGTAGGAAGCTAGAGACAGTGAATCCATTTATCTAACGTAACCACCCATTGGGTTTTCAAAAACATCGAAATCAACTCCAGGCGTTTGTCCTGGAATCGCTCCTGGTATGTCGGAAGACATTACTGGCCCTGTGTAAGGCCTTGGAGAAGGAGTAGCTGGACGCTCAACTGTTTCGATGATTGGATCAGGTTTAGGCATGTAATGCGGGAAGAAGTTTGGCGGACGTTGTTCAGGAGAAGAAACGCCACCCATGCCCGCATATGGCGCCAATGCAGTCATAGGCATTTGAGCGCCATAACCACCAAATTGGACTTGAGGCACGGCAGATAGTGGATTCATTGCAACCGGATAGCCTCCTGATTGAATGTTACCGCCTGGAGTCATCTGCTCTCTTTGCTGCTGAACACTTGCCTCATAAGCTTCACGGTCTGCTGGGTTGTATGTTTGACCTAAGATATTCCGTGGAACAAAAGATTCACGCATGCCAGCCAGAGGGTCCATGTTTATCATTCTAGGTTGAGGCGGCATGGTTACCGGAGGAGTAGGCTCAGTAGGCTGAGTTGTTACTGGTGCAGACGCCACAAAAGATGCCCTAGATGGCTTGCTTGCCTGCCATTCTGAAAGATTATTTTTGTAATCCCTATTCGCTTTTTGATATTTCTTGCTTGCAGCACCCATACCTTTAGGCCGACGAGGCGGTGTAGGCTTAGATTCCATCCAATCAATATAAGCTGACTCAAAAGATCCGCCAGTTTGCTGTTGCGTGGCAGGTGGCTGAGGCGTTGTCGGTTTGCTTCCATAGTCATAATCATCAGGAACTGTGCCTCTTCCAGCCATCTCAACTAAATCTTTTATTTTTTCAATATTAATTTTACGCGCCGAAGGTGGAGTTGGTTTTTTAGGCGCAACAGGTTTCCGTATAGGTTGAACGGCAGGCTTAAAATTATTTGTAGGCTTTTGCTTCGGTTTTGGTTTTTGCTTTGGTCTTGAAGCTTTACGAGCCACCGTCTTCTTTTCAGGTATCTTTTTTCTTGTAGGAGCAGGTACTGAAGGCGATCCCATTGCGTTTTCAACGACATCAATCACCAAAGGCTCAATAGTCATTTTCGGCGCCTTAGGCGGCGATGGCTTTCTTACAGGCGTTCTTTTGCGGACAGATGCTTTAGGTGGTCCAGAGCGGCGTGTAGGGCGTGTAGGAGCTTTAGCTATTACAGGTTTTATAAGAGCAGGTGTTTTAACAACAGGCGCTTTACGAACAGATTTCTTTTTAGGCTTAGATTTACGCAACTCTGCAAGTCGTTTAAGCATAGCTGGATCAAGCTTAATTTCTGGGATTCTAATGTTCATTGCTAGTAACCCCCAAATGGGCCTTGTGAGTAATTATTCTGCATCCCAGGGTAACTAGGCACAGGTCTTTGTCTTGGCTGTTGAGGTTGTTGATATCCACCTCGTCCAAACCCACCGCCGTATGGCCCTTGGTTCATAAATCCACCCCCAAAACCACCGCCATACCCACCACCATACCCACCACCAAACAGAGGTGGGCGCTGATTGAATCCACCACCAAAGCCGCCTTGTCCACCTTGCCTGCTCATCATAGAAAACATCTGCATCATTTTCTGCATGAACTGCATCATCTGTTGCATGCCTTGTTGGTTGAACTGAGGTTGTTGCTGCATTTGACCAAATTGAGGCTGAGCAGGTTTGGGTTGAAACGGTTGAGGTTGAAACGGTTGAGGTTGAAACGGTTGAGGTTGTGGTATTCCACTAGCGCGAGCAGCACTTTCTTGAGTTTCGATCAAAGAGCGTGACCTAATAGTTCTTTCATCTGGGGTCATAGAAAGATCTGCTTGCCTATCTTGATCAATTTTTGCTTGAATCTTAATTGCCTCGTCTCTAGTAACATACTTAGTTGGCCCGTGGTCTCTTTGGCCGGGATCTCTAACTAGTTCGCCAGAAGCAATCTTCGCTTGGTAGGCAGCATTTTCCGCCCGAATATTAGCTAAATCGGCTGGAGAGGGTACGCCGTTAAGGCTTCTTGCAGGCGTAAAACTACCGATGGGAAGCCGTGCCTTCCTGTCGGTTAGCATGGGAAGCTTAGGAGTCTCACCGACCGCACGCATAAATTTTCCTCTGTTATCCACAGAGGGGCGACCAAAGATATCTATATCCGCACTAGACATCATAGGGCGGGGGCGCGTAGACCTAAGCGTAGGCATTCTGAAATTAAACGTATCGGGATCATCAATGTAATCTTGACGATTAGGTGAATAACCTTGAATAGGCATCAAGCTCATTAGAAGATTCCGCTGAACTTCTTACCGCGCAATGCCGCACCACCACCACGAGACTCACCTGCACCAAATGGGGCAGACGAAGTAGGCGTAGCTACAGACTCGGCCTTTGCATAGTTAACGGTGCCTTGGTCCTTGACAGATACTTTGCTGTCGGTGACTTTGGGTTGAGGGAAACTTGTTTGACGCTTAATCATGTCTTTACCTTAGTTTTATTCAGAAGATTCTTCAGATGACTCTTCGGCGGACTCTTCTGCAACTTCGGGTTCCGCCACTTCCTCGACCACCGGCTCAGAAGTCGGCGCAACCGCTTCAACAACGGCTTCTTCTGCTTCTGCATTCTTCAATGCCTCGCGTTCTTTGTTCTGAGCCTTGTGTATCTCAGCCATTTTCTGTCGTACTGAACTCATTGTAAATCTCTCTATCGATTACCAAAAAAGTCTTTCGCTATATTTTCTGCAGTTTTAGCCATTTGTGCTGACCTCTGCAAGCCAATTCGTTCACGAGCGACCTCGTCTTTCATTTCAGCCAATTCACGCTGTAAGTCCATTCGCTCATCAGCCATGTCTGCAGTGTTATCAATACGCTCACTTTCCAGCTTTATGCGTCGATCAGCTTCTCCAGCCTTGCGCTGCAAATCTGCTTCTTTGATGTCAAGCTCACGGTCACGCAGGTTGACCAATGGGTCATCCTGCTGTGGCGGGGTGAGTTCTGGTGCCATGGTTTCAGTCAACTGCATGGAGATCTGAGCCACCTTGTCTTCCATGACCAATTGCATTTGCTGCTTCATCTGCTGCATTTGCATCTGAGCCTGCTGCATCATCATTGGATCCATCTGACCTTGTTGCTGCATCTGCTGCATTTGTTGCTGCATCTGTTGAATCTCAGGATCTTGCTGCGCCATTTCACGCGCTTTCAGATCAATATGCTGATAGATGTGCGCCTGAATCATAGCCATAACCTGCTGCTGCCCAGGAGGAGCAGAAGATACCAATGGCGATTTGAGCAACGCGATATGAGAATCAATGTGAGCGTCATGATCTTGCTCAGAAAACGCCTGTGCAGGCTGCATCTGCAAAAATGCAGAGTTCTCCATCGCAGGCGAAACGGGCTGTGGCTGCGGAGGTGGCGGCAACAATTGTTCTATCTGCTGCACGCCCATCGCTTCGTACATACGGCGATACGCCTCGTACATGCCTTGAGGCCCATGAATCTGAGGGTTCGACTGAACCATTTGCATCATCTCTTGAGCAAGCATAACGCGCTGACTCATAGAGAAAATGTTTGGGTCAGACACAGGAATAATGTCAATACGATCATCAAAGTCCTGCGCCATCAACTGCTGCTGGCCACTGGCTATCTGATATGGATACGCCTTGATCGGTGAGTCTTTAATCACCCGTGCAAGAATATTGAACTCAATCCGCTGGCTGTAATGCATGCGCTTGTGTATCGCGCTCATCACACGGCTACCACGCTCAAGCAACGCAATCGTTGTGCCAACAGGCGCCTCTTGGTTGCCATCACCAACCTGCATATCACCAACAGAAGCAAACCTACGACCCGCCTCAACCAACATCCCAAGCAACTGCAGAAGCGTGCCACTAGGCTCCTTAAATGGCAGGGGCATCAACGCATCGCGCAATGACCCACCAGGCGCATCCATGTCTCTGAACTCACCAGGCTGTAACGGAACATCGTTATCTCGGATACGGATGCCACGAGCCTTAAATCCAGCAGGCAGATTGGCTAACGTACCAGCATCAATCAACTGACGCAGAATCGAAGTGGATGCCTGAGACAACCCACCAATCATGTGAGTCAGACCAAAACCATAAAAACCAACACCTGGCAGAAACTTGTAATGCACAAAATAGTCAATGCGACGGCGCATAACGTCCGTTTGTACATAGTTCCTGCGAATGGAAAGGATTGTTGAATGCTTCGGTGAAAGCGTGACAATGTAAGGGAGTTTGATTCCTGTCTCTTCGCCATTGCCATCCACATCCTCAAAGCCTGGGATATCAAGCTCTACATGTACTTCAAGTAACTCACATTCATAATCGCTTGAACTACCAGAAGGCTTGACGCCCTGCAGTTCATCAACCTCTTCATCAATCTCGTCCGTATCAACGTACTCGCTATTGCCATCAGACATTTTAGTCTTACGATAAAAACCAACCTGCTGAAGCTTGCGAACCTCGTTCATCGACATGTCAATTACATGCGTGATACGAACCGCATCATCAAGACTCGTCGTGCCATAAGGCACAATCAACTTTTCAGATGGTATGAAACGGGAAACAGGGCGCCCTAGCGACTGGTCGAAGTGAACCTTACGGAACGCGCTGCCAGACAAAGGCAAATAGAAAAGCAACTGGTCAGTCTCAGGATCATATTCTTTCATCTCCTGAGTGATCAGATAGTTCATGTACTCCTGAACACGAGCAGCTTGCAGATCAGTCTGTGGCGTACCCATACCCATAACCATGGTCTTAACAGGACCGCCAGAGGGAAGCATTTCTTTGTACGCTTGCGCCTGAAACTGTGTAACAGACTCAGCAAGAAGAGGGTGAACTACACCAGAGGCGCCATCAAAAGGCTCAGTTCGATCCTCAAACTTCATACCCAAGAACTTGAGGCCTTCGGTGTACTGATCAATCCACTCCTTGCGAGACGAGCGATCATCGTCAATATCACCCATCAAATTAGAATAAATTCGACCCAAGTCAGCCTGATCAAGTTCTTCTGCAAGGTTTGCATCAAAAGCTATCGGCATGTCGCCTACAAGATCACCTTCACCAAAGACCATGGTGCCATCGTCCATCAGCATGGCATCTTCATCGTCCATGCCATCAAACATTAGGTCTTCATCAGAACCCTCAGAAATCTGAATCTCTTTTGAACTGTCTTCGATATCAAGTTCATTGACATCTACATCATCTACACCGCGCTCTATAGCCATGGCTTACTCTTTGTCTGCGTACAGATTATCGAAGATACGATTCACGTCTAACGTGTAATCCAAGTCCGACTTGCTGTAGTGAATATGCTGAGATGGCTTAAAATCAGGTGCCCCGTCGCCAGTCTCAAACCATGCCGGATGCGTAACCCGCACTCGGTTGTTTGGCAAAGCTACTATATTCCCAGTCCACTCGCCAGCATCAAGTAACTCCATCACATGCGACTGCTTGTGCTGTGCAGGATCATCAGCAATCTCATTCTCGGCATAGTCCACAGTGAACAAGTACTTCGCGGGATACATCTCCCCACCAATCTTGGCCATCCAGGGACACGGCGTTGCGCGATCTAAAACATAAACAGCATGAGTGTGAGAGGAACAATCCCAAGGCTGGGCATCATGTACCGCCATAGGCTCTGGCCATTCCTCAAACGGCGTATCCGCAACCAAAGCAGTGATCGGCATTCTTGCCCACATGGCTCCACCATGGACATTCGGTTCATCCTCATCATAGTCAGTTTCACACCCAGTGAAAATGACCTGAAAACTGAGGCATCTCGTAGGCATAGTAGTCACAGCAATAGCCATAGCGTGTAAAAACTCGCCATGGTATTTCTCGTGATTGTGTGTGTATTCCCGTCTCACCCAGCACTTGAAGTGCGGGATGTTGCTTTGCAGATATGGCAATTAAAAAATGTCCTTAGCATAGTCTATTGCCCGCTCAACAAGACTCGGCGGCTCTTTTGGTTTCGCCGCAGGGGTTGGAAGCCTGACCCCAAGTTCCTTTTGTTTTTCAGGCGTTAAGTAGTTACTGATATCGTCTTGCAAAGCTTCAAGCTCTTCTAGACGCCTTTTATCCGAACCTATGGGATAGTAACCGTAGACATCCAATAGATCATCTCTTCTTTGCTTGTCTTCACTGGTGGTTGGATTCTTTTTGGCCAAGGCATCTAGGTAATAGTGCCCTTCACGCACAAGATTTCTGAGCCTAGAACGCTGATCTTTAAGGCTGTTGTACTCAACACGGCCCATCACCGAGTCGCGGTCAGCAAGATCCATCTTCTGATTTACTTCTTCAAGCATCTCTTCCAAGAAGGGCAGGTTTTGACCTCTATGAAAAAGCTCATGAGACACGGTGTCTGATGTTTGATCTAAATCACCAACGCCATAGTTCTCTATTGTTTTTGGACTGGTTGCTTGAAAGTACCTGATCTCATCAGGATTGGGGTAAGAGCCTTGGTAGAAATCAAGACCCATTCCTTGATCTATCCGCCTAGCAACACGATTAGCGTCTGCTTGTGGCAAGTAGTACGAACCAGTGATGGTTGATGCACGCTGCTCTTCACCACCTCTCGGCATGCCTTTAGGCTTAATAACAGCACGGCGACCTTGTGACCCTTCCTGATCACCTTGGCCCTGCATGCCTAGGTAAGACAATAATCCATAAAGACCGCCGTAACGAAGGTCTTCAGGAAGACGGGTTTGAACCTCATCCTCAAACTCAATGTCGGCCATCTGCTCAGACGCCGCACGAGCTTCTTCAGACAAGGCGTCCCGTAGCAGGTCTTCTATCCCCACTTGGTTTCCCACTTGGTGCTCTTAGTGCGCTTATTGGCCATGCCGCCTTTGGCTTTCTTCAGAGGCGTATTAGACGGCTTGATGCCACGCTTCTCCATCTCCGCACGACCAACACGCTTCATCCCCTCGTAAATAACCGCGCCTGTACCCGCCGCGCCCAGAGAACCCGCAGCAACACGGTTGCGAGTCTTCTTCGCCGCAGTCGCAGCACGCTCACGATCAGCAATCGACGGGCCTTTCTGATCCCGCATATACTTTGGCGTGGGCTGGTTCTTAGATGCCTCCTGGGCCTTCTTAACCGCAGTCTTGCCATACTTCTTGATCGCAGCCTCAACGCCTTTCTTGGCGATGAGGGCTATGATCGGGAATAACGGAGCAGCCATTATCGGCCAGCTTTACCGTATCCACGAAGCGCAGCACCTACGCCGCGTGGCTTCGTAGGCTTCTTCTTGACAGCACCGCCCATAGAGTAACCCTTCTTCTTCATGGCGCCGCCTTTGGCATATCCTTTGGACTTCATCATGCCGCCAGCTTTCTTCTTGGCAACACCTCGACCCTGCAAGATGTCCGCCTGCGTGACCTTGCCGTCTTTGTTTAAGTCAGGGAAGCCGCCATTCTTCATGCCCATAGCCCTACGGCCACCACGAGCGCCACCCTTGGATGCCATCTTAGATTTCATCATGCCACCTCCCATCTTCTTGACTGGCTTCTTTAATTCAGTTGTGTATTTCTTGCCGTTCCAAGTGAACGTTTTAGGACCACCCTTCAACGCTTCAGCACGGCGGTACTTAAAAGCTTCCTTGAAAGAAACGCCGCCCTTGCTCACCCCAACGTTGTATTTTTTATCGCCGGTAAGTGCTGGCGTGGTCTTGGAAGACGTGAGCTTGGCGCCCTTCGCCTTAGGAGCAGGGGTCTTCGTGACAGGGGTCTTAGAGGCTGGAGCCTTGGAAGCAGGTGTTTTGGCGGCAGGAGCCTTGGCGGTAGTTGCAGGCTTTTTAGCCGCAGGCTTGGTTGCTGCGGCCATCGCACTTTGCTTGGCAGTCTCGCCCGTGGCTTGACCCGCAGCTTTAGCAACAGCAGGCGCTGCCCTGCGCCTAGAAATCTGCTCTTCTTTCTGCTTCTTCAAACGAGCAGCACGCTCATCACCTTCTTTCTTGCGCTCAGCAAGAACTCTTCCCGCCTTTCTCTTCCGTATCTCTTGCTCTTTCTTTCGCTTTAGCTCAGCAGCACGACGCTTGCCTTCAGACTCACGCTGCTTGAGAGTCTCCATGCCCTTGCGCCTTCGATTCACTTTGCCCTGAGGATCCTTGCGGCTCTCGGATCGAGCCATATCCCCACTAAGATACGTCCCAATCGTCCCAAATAAACCCTTTTCCTTGAGAGTGTCGGAAGCAATCTCGCTGCGAGTCCTATCGTCGTACCTAGTCTTTGCCATAGGAGGCTCCTAATAATATGCGCGCTTGTCTCGGTACACTTCTTCTTCATCCTCGTCAGAATAAAGATTAATGAAGTTACCTTGACGGAATCTTAATATTGCCTGCGTCGTAGTGTCCACATAATCATCGTGCGGCGCAAACGGAAATGCAGCGCACTCCTCAATCACTTCATCCGCAAACACACGGTCAGGCGCCCAAACCATACCAGCCTCAAACACAGGACTCACCGCGTGAACACGCGACATCTTGTCATTACCCCTAGAGGGCCGATAGTTCACCACAGGGATGCCCATAGCCCTCAACTCGTGCGTCAACGGCGTACCACTCGCCTGCGCCTCAATCAAAACCATATCCGGCTGGTATTCCGAATATTGCTCCTGTGCAATCGACTTCAATTCAGGGAAATCCCACCTACCCTTCTGTGCATCCAACAACACAATCGCATCACCACCACCTTCGTGCGGCTTAAATACACCCCAAGTCGTGATCGCACTGTAGTCAGCCGTCTCCTTCTTGGAAAACGCCGTGTCATAACTCTGAATCACATAGTGACAGCTAGGCGGCTCGTCATGTTCCCATAACTGCCACCAATCTCGCTTGATAATCGCGCCCTCTTCCGACGTAGGGTTCTGCTGGTACTGAGCATTCCACTTAGAGACAGGAATCGACGCCTTTACAGACTCCAACTCCTCCTTCTTCCAAAACTCAGGCCACAAAACATTGCCCGAATCCTCGAAAATGGCCGGTAATTCCACCACTTCCCACTGATCCGAGTGACTCTCCGTCTGCCGATTCAATAATCGACCCGTCAAATCCGCCGTATTCCACCTCGTCATCACAATTACAATCGCACCACCAGGCTGTAAACGCTGTCTCGGGCCAGATGTGTACCACTCGTAGCAAGAATCCAACAAATTGATCGACATCGCGTCCTGCTCAGAGTGCGGATCGTCAATGATCAGCAAATCTGCACCACGCCCCGCTATCGCACCACCCACACCAGCCGCAAAATATTCCCCACCCCTGTTCGTTTGCCACTTTCCCGCACTTTTTGAGTCGGAAGCCAAGGATACCTCGCCAAATATTTTTGAGTACTCGTCTGAATCCATCAAATTTCGCACCTTACGGCCAAAGTTGATCGATAAGTCAGCCGTGTGCGTGGTCTGCATGATCTTCATGTCAGGTTTCAAGCCCATCGCCCAGGACGGGAAGTAAATCGACGCGAACTCAGACTTCGTGTGACGAGGCGGCATGTTCACAATCAACCGCTTCAACTCACCCTTGGCAACACGAGTCAGCTTTTCAGCAATCAAACGGTGGTGGTCACCCTCAATGAACCCAGGCCAGATGTAGCGAATGTACTCCATGAAGGATTCCTTCGCCTTGTCCTGCGTCTCCAGCAGCGATAGCCGCTCCTGAAGCATCAAAATCTCTTTCATCTCACCTTCAGAGAGGTGACTAAGGTTGGGACTAGCCATTTGTATTTTTCAACAGATTATGGGTGGTGAACGTTATATATACACTAACACTATACGCTGTGCTGTATAGGGGGGATGGGGGCGCGACAAGTCGCGGACTTTTTTTGGGTTTGCGCCCTAGGGTACCTAGGACGCGCAGACCGCCGCGGCTGTGAGGCCGTGCGGGCGACTGAATAGCACCGCCGAAGGCTGTGAGGCTGCGCTCGCCAGAAGTTTAACAGGGAAGCGCGCCCTGCCCTGCCCCGCTGATTTGGCACCGATGCCCTGCCCTGCCCTAAAATAATTGCGGTTTTTTCTCTTTTTCTATCCTTTTTGCTTGTGCGTTGCATCGCAAATCGTTATAATCCATTTCATGCAATGACGCATGAAAGCAAAAGGAAAACGAAATGTCCCACAAACAAGAAATGCTGAAAGACGAAACGCTGAAAGGACTCATTGGAATGCAGAAGCTGTTGAAGTTTGAGATATCGCAAACTCTCAAGGCCAAGATGCTGGCCAACATCGAAGCCGAAATTTCAGAACGAATGGCGCCAGCAAAAGACCGCGCCAAAAAGATCGCGGCGCGCACCGGCAGGAATGAGGGCAAATTGAAGATCGATGGCGAGACGGCCAAGTTCAAGGTCACACTCGCGCAGGTAAAAGCCCACGAGCGCACCAGCGTTCGCATCGATATGATCTAGATGGCAGCGTGGTGAGCATCCGATGGGTGCTCACTGCGATGCGATTTGCATCGAAACCAAAAGGAAAAACTATGCTATTTCAAAAGCTAAACGAAACCGACGCCGATGAATACCGCCAATGGGCGCACGACAATTATTGTGCAGGCGACCGAATCAACACGGTTTGGCACCCAGTAATCCGCGCCGAGTGCGCCAAGATAAACGCCCAGAACGGTAAGTGCGCGAATGGTACTCATTATTTGGGCGCATTCAAAATGCCTTATGCGGAATTAGTCAGCCTCATCGGCAAGCCCAACGGCGGCGACGATGGCTATAAAGTCGATGCCGAATGGGTATTTGACCATAACGGCGACGTGGCGACTGTTTACAATTGGAAAAATGGTCCGAACTACACAGGCCGCGGGACTGTCGAGGAATTGGATGAATGGCATATTGGCGGGCATGACATGATCGTCGCCAATAATTTAATTTACGGGCTGCTGATAAACCGACGCGGCACGATCTAAACCAAACGGGGGCGAAAGCCCCCAAACTCAAACTGATCCGAGGATCAAACAAAAGGAAACCCAAATGCACACATACGAATGTGTTTTGAAGATAGAAGTGAATCCCGTTCGCCAAGCGGCGAGCCAAGAGGAATTCATTTCAAATCTGATAGATGAGTACAACGAACGGTGCAGGGATTTATTTTTTATCTGTCGAGCAGACATCACGGACATCACATCTAACGAGGAAAAAGACTAATGGCAAACCCATTCGGAAAAACACGCGACGTTGAAAACCCATACGCAACCTATGTTGGCCATGAGAGAGATCTCGGGCCCATCGAAATCCGCATACTCAAACGGTACAAAGGCTCAGTCGAGGCCGAGCAAAAGAACCAGTACTCGCGATGGTTCACTGCAGCCAAGTCGGATGCGACGTTCGGCAACTGGGAGTATGGCGATCAATACGCTGGCATGATTCAGTCGCGCTATGAACTTTACGACGCCGAGCCTGAATGGATTGAGCAATACCAATAACAATCGACTGGGGGCTGCGGCCCCCATTTTTTTTCCAGGTCCGATTGGCCTGGGACCACCCTGGACCCGCTAGGTCCGGCCAGGCTCGAGCAGGGTAGGCCGCGGGCATCGCAGGCCGCAGGCGCTCAAGGCCGCAGGCCGCAACAAGATATATATAAATGCCAAGAGGCCGCAAGCCGCGCAGGGCGCAGGCTTGGCGGGCCGCAGGCCGGGCCTGCTCTACCCTGCCATGGCCGCAAGCAGCCGGACCAGCACAGGAAAAAATCGAAAATTTTTGTGCAAATTCGCTGGCGTTTCGCGGTATAATCGGGACAACGGCATAGCAATATGCCCGAAAACAAAAGGAAAAAAGATGGTTAAGAAATTACTCGACACCGCCAAGGTCAGCGGTAACACGAAGGTCGCGAAGACCGGCAAAAAAGGTCTGCCATTTGGCGGCAAGGTACGCATGGCTCAATTGTCCATGATGCCCGACAGCATATTGTGCGCGGGTAGCAAGGCGGCGGGCTGTATGGATTTATGCCTGAAGGATGCCGGACTCGCAGCGGTTTACCGCAGCGTGAACCAAGCGCGGCAAGCGCGAACGGATTACTGGCACGCAGACCGTGAAGCTTTCCTATCTCAACTGCGCCGCGAACTATCAAACTTCACCAAGCTTTGCGCCAAGCAAGACGTGCAAGGCGTCGTGCGTCTTAACGTGTTGTCTGACATTGCATGGGAAGAGCACAACATACCGCAGGATTTCCCGACGCTGTACTTTTACGACTACACGAAGCGCGCCAAGCGACTCGGCAAAACACCGGCAAACTATGACCTGATGTTTTCATACAGCGCACGACACCAGTATCGCAAGCAGGTATTGATGGCGACGTGTCATGACAACCCAATCGCGGTTGTGTTCAAGGGCGCCATGCCCGACTCATTCCTAGGGCGCGACGTTATCGATGGCGACCAGTCAGACCTGACCAACGTCCACGCGGGCAAGGTAGTCATAGGGCTAAAGGCAAAAGGTCCGGCCAAGCATGACACCAGCGGGTTCGTAGTAGACGCCAACATCATTCCAACATTCAACGCAGCATAAGGAGACGCGACCATGGCTATACGCTGGAAACACTACATACATGCGGAAGTGATTATCACTTATGGCAGTTTCATGCAGGAAATGTGCGATGGGTTTTTTGCTCTTGATGTGACGCAGTCAGAGGAAGAATTTATATACGGCCTAGTCAAACCGATGTTTGACATGGACGATGAATACGAGCGCGAAAAGTTAAGCGACATCGTTAAGTTATCGTTCTGCTTTTCTGACGCAGAAAACCCTCGGAAGATGACCAAGAAAGAAACAGAACAATTCTGGAATCTTCCCGTGATGAAAGCTTTCCTAGCCCGCGGCGGCAAGTACTACTTCGACGAGGAGCAGCGCGATGAGGTCGAGTCATCCATCAAGGAATTGCTCGACTGCTGGCAGGAGGAGATATGTTAAAGACATACATCGTCACGGTGGACATCAAAGAAAGCCACACATACGAGGTCGAGGCCAACAGCAGGGAAGAGGCATACGAAAAAATGCACGGCGCCCTTTTGACTGAACCGGCCAAGCCATTGGACTGGGACACGGAGGAGCCGCTGCCTGGTGTTGAGTATGGCGACTGCGAAGTCTGGGAGCAGTCAGTCTCTGACTACATCCAAGAAGTGGGGGAGGGGGAGTAATCCCCCTGGGCCCTGGGGCCCGCCTCGAGCATGCATATTCTACCAGGTCCGCAAGCCGCAAGCCGCAGGTCGCAAGCTTTTCCCTGCGATCCTCGGATCAATCAAGGCCGCAAGCCGCAAGCATATATATTCGATCAAGGCCGCAAGCCCGCAAGTCGCAAGCACACTCGGACCTGCATCATAAAAAACGAAAAAGGCCGCAAGCCCTCAGGCGAAAATACAGGATCGCACAAGGCCGCAAGGCCTCACCCCTCCCCTACCCCCTACTCGGGCGCGAAAAGCCCTCAAATCAAACGCTAGACCCCTTGTGCGAGGGGGCGGGAGCGATTCCCCCCACCCTTTTCCCGCAAACACGAAGAATTTTCTAACTTGCGCTTGGTTTTTCTTGCAAAATAACGTCAACGCACTATTATTAATAACGCTAAAGCAAACAAAAGGAGACTGCTAATGGCATACCGAGATAACAACCCCTTCGCCCCGAAGGATATCGACCCTACCCTCGCCTCGTTTGGTGAACGTTCTGACGTATCACTGAAAGGTTTGGTAACCAACCAACACTTCTCAGAAGAGACCATCTGCTTCAAGGCTACGGTTTACATTCGCAACAAGCGGATGTTCTGTGCGGAGAACGATGGTCAAGGTGGAGCGAACCATTACTTCGCGCTGAAGAAGCAATCAATCGAAGACTTTGACAAGGCGATCAAGGTTGCTCGTCACGAAGCCAGCGAATACATGCTGGCCAAGTACCGCAGCGAAGAAGAAGAGTTGATGAAAGATTTCATCAAGGATTCGATTGATCGTTACGCCAACACTGACAGCACTGCGCTGTTGGACTGGCTGATCACTGATCTGATCAACGAGCGTCATGCGCTGAAGGAACTGCGCTCACTGCTCAAGCGCAAGATTACTATCTACGATCCTGTAAAAAATAGGGTGTATTCATGGCCTTCGACTGCCAAGCCGACCAAAGAAAACGTGGAGGAATACAGGGAACACTTCGTTCACACCAAGCAGATTAAAAACTCAAAGGATTGGAAGTGGATGAACATCATCCCCGAAGCTGAAGCGTACAAGTATTGGAGGACTGCACGATGAAAGGAATGATTCTGCAGACTGAAGATTGGTTAGAGATGATGAGTGATTTAGCCGTCATCTTGGCTGATGAATACGGCGATGGTCTTGACGTTGTGGTGGATGAGAACGGTGACGAGTACTACACCGAAGAATCTCAAGAACGTTTCAACAGTTACACCGACGAGGCTGAGAACATCATGGTTCGGCTTCGCATACTGCCAGCTAATTGGGAGAAGTCATGAGTTCAATCGACGGCAAGATTTCCTGTGACCGCTGCGGCGAGTACAACCATGAGCGCAGCATGGTGTTTACCTTCCGCGATTCCGGCAAGCAGTTTGTGTGCCACACCTGTGCTGATGAGTTCATTGAGAATGATGAGTTAGATTCGTTGAATTTTCTGGACGGTCTGTCTGACGAGGAACTCGCCATGCAACCCAACGCGCCTGAGGCAGAAGTCTTCTTCGCTTGCGACGAGTGCGGCACGATGACTGCTGAGCACATGCTTGCGTCCGTTCACACTGAGCCTCGTAAAAAATATACGGTCATGCGTAAGTGCTGTCCGATGTGCTACAGCGAGTGCTACGAAGACCCTCGTGGCATCCCGACTGAATACACCATCAGCTACGTTGAGGTAGTCAGGCATGAAGTAAAAGTGATGGGTATGAGCCGTGCTCAAGCGGAGCGAATCGTTCTATCAGGAAAGCATGCGATAGAGCGCAGGACTCGTTTGCCTCAGTTGATTGGCAAGTCAATCACGAAGGATAGGTCATGAGGGTTCTTGATCTGTTTTCTGGTATCGGTGGGTTCTCGCTTGGATTGGAGGCGGCAGGTATGACCACTGTTGCCTTCTGTGAGCGTGACCCGTATGGCACTGCAATTCTCAACAAGCATTGGCCTGATGTGCCTGTGCATAGTGATGTAAGGAATCTAGATGGAAAAAAATACGCCGGATCAATTGACGTTGTTTGCGGGGGCTTCCCGTGCCAACCATTTTCAGTCGCAGGAAAGCAGCGAGGCAAAGACGATGACCGTCACCTCTGGCCGGAAATGTTACGAGTCATCCGTGAATCCAAGCCTAGATGGGTTATTGGAGAGAACGTTTCTGGGTTCGTCCGCATGGCACTCGACGATGTGTCACTTGACTTGGAGAACGAAGGCTACGAAGTCAGGCCGTTTGTACTACCAGCTTGTGCCGTCGATGCGAAGCACCGAAGAGACAGGGTCTTCATCATCGCCTACAGAAAGCAATCTGTGGGCGACACCGAGCACGATGGACTACCTGCCTCAGAGATCGCCAGAGGCTCTGGACAAACTGAAGCAAGGTCAGCGCAAGGGTCGATCAAGGCCATCGAATCTGAGGGAGCAGGTAGACCCTCAAACGATGGAGCGATGGTTGTGGCCGACACCCACGGTGAACGGCAACTACAACGCCAAGGAGGCGAGCAAGAAGTCGGGCGATGGTCTGGCGACAGCGGTGAAGAGACAATCGCTATGGCCAACGCCCCTGACGCGGGACTACAAGGGCGGGAGGTCGCCGGAGACGTTGAGGGCGAAGGGTCGCACACCGACCAACAGTTTGCCGGATTCGGTTACGCATCAGGAAGGGCAGAGTGGGCCTCTGAACCCGCAGTGGGTCGAATGGCTCATGGGGTTCCCAATCGGGTGGACAGAATCAAAGCTTTAGGCAACGCGGTTGTCCCCCAGTTAATTCAAATCATTGGCGAGTTGGTACTCGCTGCAGACAAAGACATATACGGAGATATTCGATGACAAACCTTAGGATTCGTTTTGTGGACGGCAGGGATGACTTGGTTATCCCATGCCCGATGAACTACGGCAACTACTGGTGCATGTTCCAGTATCTATCTGAGTTGTTACGCACCAGATGCATCTACGAGGATGAGATTCGAGACGTGAACACGACTGAGCTTCCGACCACGGAGGCTGCATAACCATGTCTGACTTGCTGACATCAACGGAGCCGTACTTCAAAGAGACTCGTGGTGGTATGAGAGCCAACTCATCCACCATGCACCAGCACAAGGTTGATCGTGAGTTCACTTGTGCGTGGTGTGGTGAGAAGTTCACGAGCATCCAGCCATCGGCCAAGTATTGCAGTGCGGCTCATCGCCACGCTGCTTTCAGGTCCGTGCCAAGGCTTGGCAAGCCCAAGGTGATAACGAGGCTGAAGAGGAGAGGGAAGGGCTATCGTCCGCCGCTTGCGCTGATCCGTCAAAAATCCTGATCTAGGCCATCCTGGAATTCACCATCATCGTCCTGGAATCCCTCATCTTCGAGTTCATCCTCAAGATCGAGGGGTTCCTCCATGGCTTCATCCGCAAGCTCACCCTCAACCACCACGCCTGCGCGCTCAGCTAGGACGGGCGCAAGTTGATTCTTGTCAATCAACTGCTGCAGCCTAGACTCGACCTCTGCTCTGTCCATCTGATCGATGCGTCCGTGCTTGATTTCTTTCTTATCGACCATTAGACCCGCAAGTTTTGCTCTGCCGAGTTCTGCTGATACGGCTGCGCCATAAGACCCGTCTTCAACAGCCGCATCTCTGATCATCTGCAGGTCACGGGCAACCTTATCGAAAGTGATCTCAAACTTTTTCTGCTGTGCCTCCTGGAGTTCACGAATCTTGGTTTGCACATGCGCGTATCTGGGATCATTCAAGAGCACAGAAGCTGCTCTTGCTGGGCCTGCATACCCTGCTCTGTGTGCTGACTCCGTGTTGGTCAGATCGTGATACACATAATGCTGGATAAACGCCTGTTGTTTTTTGGTAAACACAGGTTCTTTGAACTCTTTGATCGCATGCCGCTTTGTGCTGTTGATCATATCGACTGATTCGTTTTTTGCCATTCCGCTCATCCTATCAACTCATCCTACAAACTAGTAAAACAAAAAATTTTTTTCTTTTCTTCCCCCCTCTTCAAAGAAGGGAGTAAGGGGTTATCCCGTAGGGGAGATATGTATATCTCTCTCCCCTTCTTTAGAAGTGCACCTCGTGCACCTTGCAGTGCCCTTTAAAATCAATGACTTAGGTAGGGGTAGGTGCAAGGTGCACGGCACTGCACGCTGCACCTCGTGCACCTACCTCAGTTTCCTTATAAATCAATGACTTAACCCACTTATCCACAGGGGTAGGTGCAAAATGAAAACACCCCCTTGCACCTACCTCATTTGGGTAAAACGGCTGTTCCGCCGACCTCGAAACTACTTTAAGTTTCACTCGTAAGTTAACCCCAATCATGCCTGATCCGACCCATGCTCTACCCTGTGATCGGTGATCAGGAGCGCGCCTCTTCCACAGTTTTTGCACCCGTTTTTGGGGTACTTAACAGCGAAGTACTCCACTCTGCAGACTAGGCATTCGATGTGCCATTCGTTCACAACAACCACCTTCATATCAGCCCCTTTATCCGCACTGCTTTGCCGGTGCCGCCTGAACCTTTCGTGACCTCAAGCCTGTACATTCGGGTTACTTGATACACTTCCTCAGGCGTCAGGCCCAGCCGCTGTGCTATCTCTGCCCGCTTCAGTCCATGCTGCATCAAGCTGACAATCTTCCGCTCGCGCTCTACCGCATCCATCTTCTTGCTCTTTTCTTTCATTCGCATTCGCATCCTTGTTGCGTTTGTCATTTTCGGCTCTTTACATTCCTCATTCCGTGTCGTATCTTTCCCTTAACACACCTCCGAGACCGGAAAATCCCTGAGAAGTGTTTGTTATTTGCCCCGCTTGGCGTCTTTATTCCTTTTGTACGTCTTGCGGGGCTTTTTTATGCCTCCCACTTGAGTTTCTGCTGCAACGGATGCGTGTCAACTCTGGGTCTGCTCTTGACGCTCCACCCTTGTCCGACTCGTGTTGTTGCTTTGCCGATGCACCGCCACCCTGCGCCTCGTAAACTGGCGCCGCCCTCTGACTCTAGTGTGTAGGTGATCAAGCTTGTGTATCCCATTCCTCGCGCAGCCTTCCATGCTGTTGCGTAGAGCATCGAGCAGGCGTTTCGCGTACCGTCTGTGCAACACCGATTAACCTCAAGCGTCCAGCCGTCATCAAGATGACGAGCCACAGGCCTACCAACTATGGCTATGCCTCGCACCACATCTTCTTCCGACACGGCCACGCAGAACTTTGCGCCAGGCACCGGCTTGTGGTGTCGATGATGCTCAGCCACAAAAGCGTTTGCCTCATCCAAGTTGATGGGGGTGACAACCAACCTGCTCACACCCCACACATCCCGTCGCACTCGTCACCAAAGTCCATCGTGATCTGATCTTCTGCGGGATCGGAAAGATCTGCGTCCTTCAGCGGCACGAGTGATCTGTGTATGTAGATCTTGCTCGTTGTGCCTCTGAAGTTATCGCGTATGTGCTCATCCACCTGGACGGCTTGGGCCCATGACTTTTGATCTGTTGCTTTCATCTCGCGCCAAAAGGCGTTGTCATGGTAGGGGCAGAATGTGCATGCGCTCTTCTGGGGTAGCTCGTTGTACCCGTTGTCACGCATCCAGCGCAGGCAGTGCCATCGGGACATGCGCTTCTCAATCAACGGCCATCGGTTGTTGCACCATTTCTCTGGCGCATCCTTCATCCGCTGTATCTCGTCGGTGCTGATACCTATCCACTGCTCGACTGTATCTGCTGGGATACGTTGGCGCGGTTTGTAGCCTGCCAGTTCACGCAGCTTGCGCTGTATCGGCGTGACCTTGTAATCACGGGTACACTGACGCATCAGGATGCCCTCGCCCACCCCGCTTGGTGATGCGGTGAAGAACGGCGGTGATGCGCTCCTGTTGCTTGGGTCCATGACATCTTCAAACAGGTTCCCCCGTGTTACACGCAGAACGGGAAACGGTAGCTGTGTTTCCAGCCAGTCGAGCCATTCGTATATGTGATCGGGTTCTGCTTGTGTGTCTGCGAAGATCGCGTAGTCAGGCATGGGTGTGATCTCACCCTTCGCTGCCATCAACGCCATCACACTCGACTGTACGCCCGCGCCCAGGCTGATTACGGTTAGCTTACTCATATCACTCCCAAGGCTTTGTCATTTCATTTGATTCCAGATAGTGCCATACGGCCATCCCAGGCTGTGCATGCGTCTTGACGATGCTGCCTTTGTACTTCTGCACATACGACACAGCTTTCATCGCGGCCTTCTCGCCGCTATTCGCGCCCGCTTTGCTCAAGGCCTCTTTTGCCAGAAGCTCAAGTTCCTTCCGCATATAAAACTTTGTACTGCTCATCGCATCAACCACGATCCCAGCGATCTTAACCTCATCTTCTTCGCTGAGCGGAGCCTTGACATTGCGCGGCGTGAACTCATTCACCTTCCACATGCCATCATCGAAGTCGAAGCTGGCCAGATGTTCCTTTGGTTCCATCGCGTTACGCGCTTCGTAAAAGATAGACACATCAGGCTTCTCACCACTGAGCTTGATGCCGCTATCAAACCACCCTGCGAACACGCTGCCGCCTCGTGCAGACATGAACGACTTATCATCTGCTCGTTCTTTACCAGTATGGTGAGCGATCACCACGCTGATACCGTGCATGTCGATCAGCATATCAACACGATCCAAGAGTTTGCGTATCTCTGTGTTGGAGTTCTCTTCGCCGTCGAAGAAGTTAATGATCGGGTCAATCATGACAATGTCGGGTTTGTGGAACGCGATCTCTTGGCTGAACTGTTCGATGTCTTGATCGCGCATCAGGTTCTTGCGTAGTCTGCCGCTGATGATCAGGTTGCTGTGCCCCATGGACAGTAGCTCTTGGTCGAACTCAAAGCGCCGATAGTATGTGTCGATACGTCGCTTCAAGAACTCTGCGATAATCTCAGCCTGGAACCACATCACCTTGAGCGGACGGCTGAACTCAACATCCATGAAGTCTGTGCCAGTGGTTGCCCCTGCTGCGAATGCGCCAAGCCAGTTCGACTTACCAATCTTCGGCTTGCCCAACAGTAGCACTCGACTCTTCTGGAAGATGAAGGCATCGCCCCAGTACTGCTCAATGCCATCGTCGGTCATGGTAGACCACTGATCTGCGTTGAACGCCTGAAGTCCTAGTGGGCCCTGCTCTGGCTCTTCTTCACCATCACGCTTGAGCTTTTCAATCGGGTCTTCTTGTGACTGCAGTTCTTTGAGATCTTCGTTGATCTCTGTCTGCCAAGTAGATGTCTGCCACCCCATGATGCCTGCATTGACATCTTCTGGGTGACGTTTGATGTGGCCATTGACGATACTGATTGTGGTACGGGTGACCTCAATCAGGTCCATGGGCGGCACACAAGTTTGATTCCAGTCTTGGGCCTTGATCAGAACCTCGCGCATACCCCAGCCTTCTTTGACCCACTTACCTGCCAGCCTGGCCAGGGTGTCGTTACGACTGCCTTGCTCCTTTGGGTCTTCTGTAAGCTTGTCTCGTATGCTTTCGACTTTGTTGCCTGTGTTGAAGACATGGACCTGTTGTATGTCCGCATCGCCCAAGATCGGCAGATCGTCCATGCCGGTCACGCCGTATGCTTTGTCACACGACATGGTGTAACCGTAGGACGGGGCAACCATGACGTAACCGCCATCACCTCGCACATCTAGCTTATTCTGACCCACGCTGTTGCGGATCATCGGACCGCTGCCCAAGGAATAGAAGTAGTGCTTCCCACCTCGAGGCGAAGTTTGTGTTAGTGGTGTTCGCGTGATACCGCCTGCGTCTATCCAGTTCACAGCGTCATCTGAGTCTGCATCGACCACGGCAAATGATATGCCGGTGATAGCAGCCCAGTTAGCGTTTGGATATTGGTTGTGCCATTGCACTATCTCGTCTTTGGACGGTTGTATCTTTTGATAGTGTTGCCACTTTACCCGTGGTGTCTTAGCCCACTTGGCTTTGAGATCTTCCTCGGTATCGAATGGGTGTCTAGTCCTGAAGAACTGCGGCACCACCTCTGTTGGTGAACCACACGGTATGATGTGCATCCCGTGTTCCCACATGGTGTGTAGCAGTTCTTCTTTTGCTTCGGGTGACATGGGCCCGTCTGAGTCAGAGGATAAAAAAGGCATCATTACTTCACCCTTTGAACCCAGTAAGAATCTTCTTTGATCCTTCTTGACCTGACCTTCATTCCCAGTTTGTACGCAGAAGTCCTAATAGATCTGACCTCTTCTTCGCTGCTCAAAAATATCGCGTCATTGACTTCCATTTTTGATAAAAGCTTTTGCCATTTGCCAGACCCTTTTGTACCGTGTGGCGGCACGGGGGAGTTTTTTTCAATCACATAGCTCATTGCTGGCTCCTTATACCAGGTGCCGATACTATCTCGCCAAATTATTTAATACAATTTTTTTTATTAAAAGTGTTGCACTTTTCTTTTGCCTAAGTCATATTCGGTTCCGTAGAGAGTTGAGTTGATAGATAGAAAAAGGAAAAGGATATGGCAAGCATTGAATGTTTGGCTAAGCAGTGGCTTGGAGCGAAAGAAAAGAAAGCAGAGATTGATCGGTACATCCAACGGATTGAACGTGAGATTCTTGATTCAAAAGAAGCGGCTGAGCTTCTAAGACCCATCCACAATGAAGGCGGCGAGAAGACTAAAGACGGCATCACCGTCGCTGTTAGTCGTACCCATGTCTGGGATCAAGCCCAGATTGATGAACTCCTAGAGGCAACGCCTCAAAGCGAGTGGCCCTCCTTTGTTTCCCAGCACACTTCCTACAAGGTCGATATGCGCTCGTTTCAGACGTATGCCATGAACCATCCAAAGGATTCAGGCAAGTGGCACGATGCACATTCGATCAAACTCGGTGACCCTAAGGTCAAAACCATCAAGGCTGAAAACATAAAGGAGGCATAACATGTCGCTACTTCAGCAAGTGACGAGCACCCGCGAAAGCGGTGGCTCAATACCGCCTGTCAGGATGAACATCCAAGGGACAGACGGCATCGGTAAAAGCACCTTTGGTGCAGGGGCTGACAGCCCTATCTTTATACAGGCAGAGGATGGCCTGTCATTCATCAGCGCCCCGCGCTTTCCGCAAGCGAACACTTGGCAGGAACTTCTTGACCAGGTTAAGACGCTTGTCATGGAGGAGCATGGGTACAAAACGTTGGTGCTTGATACCACTGATGCTGCTGCAAAGCTAGGCGAAGCCCAGGTCTGTGAGCAGAACGGTTGGTCATCGGCGGCAGATCCCAAGGCAGGATACGGTGCGTTCTACGTTGCCGAAGAAAACTCTTGGGTACATTTGCTGTCAGGCCTCAACGCGCTGCATACCCAGAAGGGTATGAACATCATCTTGTTAAGCCACGTTGCTTCCAAGGCATACAAAGATCCTGAACTGGAGCCGTATGACCGATGGGAGATGCGCTGCAACAAGAAGGTGAACGCGCTCATCAAAGATTGGGTTGATTTCAACCTGTTCGCAAACTACGAAACCCAGTTGATCAAGGACGGCCAGAAAGCCAGAGGTGTCAGCTACGGTAACCGTGGCTTGTATACAAAGTTTGCTGCGGCATACGATGCGAAGTCTCGTATCGAACTGCCCTCCAAGCTTGAGTTTTCATGGGACAAGTTCATGGAAGCTTACAACGCAGCACTCGCTGCAAACACAAACACTGAAGCAGCTTAAAGGAGCAGCATAATGGGTCTATTAGATCAAGGTATCGATGTCAGCAATATTGAAGTTGGTGGCAACGACAACACACCGTTCCCAGAAGGGGACTACACAATGGCTGCGGCATTATTCACTGAGGAGATGTCGAAGGCCGGTAACGAGATGATCAAGATTGAGTTCAACGTTGTTGGACCGACTCACGCAGGTCGTAAGATCTGGGATTATTTTGTTCTTAACAATCAGGTTGGCCTGTCTCGACTGAAGGCTTTCATCGGATCAACAGGACAGGATGCATCTCAGTCGTTGAACACTGACATGCTTCGTGCGGCGATGGGTAAGCAGTTTACTGCGGCCATCAAGGTTGAGCCTGCTTCAGGCCAGTACGGGCCCAGCAACAAGATTGGTGGATACAAGTCTGGTGCCGGTGCGCCCCAGGCCCATGCTCAAACTGAGCAGCCTCAACAGGCACAAGCCACGCCAGCCCCTGGTTTAAACACCGCAAACTGGAGCTAAGTTGAGATTGACCGGCGCTGCCTGATGACAAGGTTATCTCATCGTGAAGTTGTCTAGCAGTGTTTTGCACCCTTTCCCGTCAGGGTGGTCGAAGGCGGGGCTAATTTGGAGAACATCATGGACAAGAATGACATAAAGACAGGAATAATAGTCGGCATCGGGATCATCGTTACGATATATGCCCTGTCGTTTGTGTTGCTTTTGGTCGTGGGTAGATAAAAGAAAAGGAATGAAAATGAATTTACAGTCTGAAAAAACAATACGCTTTTCTCGTAACGCATTGAAAAACCACATCATGGCTGCAGCCGTTACAAGCGGAGTGAAGGAGTCGGCAGCGACTTTGACCATAGCCAACAGCATTGGTGTTGACCGTAAAAGCCTGAAGGACTTCATCGAAGGGACGGTGGCTAAGCCGTCCAATAGAGTCATGCAGAAGTATGTTGATTGGCTGGGAGAGAACCCGGAAAACGCTGACTCTCGTGATGAAAAGCCTCAGCCCATATCTTTTGTTAAAGAGATCACAACTGCGCCTGTAGCTAAAGGCACCGCTTTGTTGGTTACGAACGAAGAAGTAGCAATACTGATAGGTTTGTTGCAAGCATCGGAGTCTGATATCCGCGATGACTACAGTGGCTTTGAGGAAGATCAGGGGCATGAGTGGGGCCGTGAAGTAAGTACTGCTAGTTATCAGGCGCTGTATCGTCAGGAAGGTATTTTGAAGCGGTTAAGAAAAAAGATTGAAGCGCAATCTCCGTGTCAATTTAAGTTTGACACCGAACTACAATCAGTAGTTCCGTTGATTTAGGAAAGCAAAACGTTATGGAAGATGATTTTGGAATAGTGATGGAAGGTGACAGTGAAGACCACGAGTACGCCATGGACCTGATCAGGAACTTGATGGAGGTTAGCTCAAAAGAGTTAGACCCTCGGATCCTGGTCGAGGTCATGATGGTTTACTCGCTTGGTTGGAACATGGCTCATGGAGATATTGAACTTATGCTTCAGCTTTTGCCTCAGGTCCTTGAAAGCATTAAAGATGGATCTCACGGCAAGATGGCTGAGGTCATGGAAGAGAGTGAAAGGATATGTCATTAGCAACTGAAGACCGATTCAAAAATCGTAAGCGTGCCGTTCTGCGGTGCATAAGCAAGGTTCGTGATGCGCCAGATGACAACTGGGCCAAGCAGTACTGGCAGCAAACGTATCGAAAACTGATGGAAGAGCGAAGGAATGAAGCTAAGGTATTATCAAGAAGAGGCAATTGAAGCAGCACTGCACTGGTTTGATACCCAAGCAACACATCCGCTAATCGTTCTGCCTACTGGGGCTGGTAAGACAGTTGTCTTTGCCAACCTTATCAAGCAACTGTTCGATGCAGAGCCTGACTGCAGAGTCTTGATCCTCGCGCATCGACAGGAGCTTGTCACCCAGGCGGAAGATAAACTCAAGAAAGTATGGCCCTGTGCGCCATCTGGAATCCTTGCAGCCGGTCTTCGCCAGTACGAAGTCGATGGTCGTATTGTGATTGCCAGCAGAGATACGCTGGCTACACCCAAGCGGCTGGCTTCTTCTGGCCATTTCGACTACATCATCGTGGACGAGGCCCACCATGTGGCGCCAGACCCGAAGACGCGATACCGGAAAATCTTTGACTACTTTGATGAAGAACAGTGGACACCACCCAAGATCCTTGGCGTGACCGCCACTCCTTTTCGTATGGGTCAGGGCTTCATATACGGCCTAGACGGTCAGTTTTTCTCAGGCGTAGCCTACCGCGTGGGCATCCCAGAGATGATCAAGAACGGCTACCTGTGTCGCTTGTCGGCATACAAGGTCAGCGATGACGCTGTGATCGATGCCTCTACTGCACGAGTGAAGTTCAAGGGCGGTGACTATCGTGAGTCGGACATTGAGAAGCTGGCCATGGAAGATCAAACCATGCTGGCCATCGTTGCCGATTGGATCGACAAGGCGTACAGCAAAGGCAGAATGAGCAGCGTGTTCTTCTGTATCACTGTGGCTCATGCTGAAAAGATGTGCATGTACCTACGTCAGGCAGGCATCGAGGCTGCAGTTGTGACGGGTGAAACGCCTCAGGCTCAACGTGAAGATATACTGGAACGCTTTGAGGACGGCAAGATACACGCGCTGTGTAACGTGGCTGTGCTCACTGAAGGTTGGGACGCGCCTCGTACCGACTGCATCGCATTGCTGCGCCCCACCAAATCACTGGGCTTGTACATGCAGATCTGTGGCCGCGGCATGCGGACCTGGGGCGACAAGAAAGACTGCTTGCTGTTGGACTACGGCGAGAACATGAACCGCCATGGCTGCATTGATACCGCCAGACCTGTCACGCCTAAGGATGAAGACAAAGAAAAAGAGACAAAGATCTGGATTTGTGACTCTTGTGTCGCCGTCAACGACATAGACGATAAGACTTGTGTCGAGTGTGGTGCGCCTAAACCAGCGCCTGTACAGCAGCCCAAGCTATTTGAAGAAGAAGAGAAGGATGCTGCTGCCACTAGACAGGCGGCTCAAGGGTCTGTGTTATCTGATGAGCTTGATGAGCCAGCGCAGAAGCTTGAGAAGATCAAGAACATTGATTTCATCACAGCGCAAAGAAAGACATCGAAGAGTGGAAACGACTACTTAAACGTTGCGTTCTCTAGCCCTAACGAATACTGGCCACAGAACATGCCCATCATGTTGGGTATGCGCGGCAAAGCAGGCTCACTGGCTGAGCGCAAGTGGCGGGCCCTGACAAACAACTACGCTTGCCCAATCAACATCGATGATGCGGTTGATCAAGTGAACAATGAACATGTGCTCAGCCACATCAAACAAATAACCGTAAGAAAAGAAGGAAGATACTGGAATGTCGTTAGCGTCCATTTTTGATCGGATCGATGAGCAGATAGCCGAGAAGGAAAGCCGTAGTCGCGGCCACCTAGGGTTTAGCGGGATAGGTGATGACGATGAGTACAAGCAGTGGATGGGATTCCATTGGTGCTTACCGTCCACCTTCGGCGGAAGAATGCTGCGCCTGTTTGACCTAGGCAATCGCATCGAAGATCAAGTCGTTGAGAACATGCGCGACACAGATGTGGTGTCTATCGCGTCTCATGATAAGGACGGCAACCAATTCCGTGCGTCGTTCTTTGGCGGACACTTTGCAGGCTCGTGTGACGGCCTTCTCAAAGGCGTATTTCCACCGCCTAGTGAAGAGGTGGTCTTGCTGCTTGAGGTCAAGAGCGCCAACGACAAGCGGTTCAAGGAGCTTGTAAAACTGCAGAGCTACGAAGCCTGGAGTGAAACGTATCGATGGCAGATTCACGCTTACATGGGCGCCCTTGGCCTTACCATGTGCATGGTGGTAGTGGTTAACAAGAACAATAGTGAGGTGTACGAGGAAATCATCGACTTCAACCCAGACCTCTGGGACAAGGCACAGGCTAGAGCTTGGCGGATCATCACCAGTGATGCACCCGACAAAGACACACGCATGTCTGAAAAAGACTGGCGTATGAAGAATGAGTCCAACCTGTACCGTGATATCTACTACGGGCGCCGTCTGCCGGAATCGGTCAACTGCAGGAACTGCGTCAACTCCAAACCGCTGATTGATTCAAACGGCGCTGTATGGTTCTGCAAGCGCAAGGAGAAGTCTCTGACGCTGCAGGAGCAGCGAGACGGGTGCAAAGATCACATGTGGATACCTGCATTGGTTAACGCAAACCACCTTCCAGGCAAGAGTACAGACGATTCTGTGGCCTATCAGGTGGGTATCATGGAGTTTTACAACTCCACATCAGAGGTGACGGGCGAGTACCACTACAGCAGTTCTGAAATCAGAGAGCTATCAAAGGCAGACTTTGATGCTGGCTTAATGATGACTGGTGAAAGCGTGCGACGTGACTTCCCAGGTAGCTACCTAGATAACGTCGATGAGCGCAAGGTTCCGTTTTGACAGAAATTCTTTTGTCTACCCTTTCTAAGATTCTGTCATTTTAATTACCAATCTCGTGGGTCTTTGACGATCAGTATCTTGGTGCCAGGGTAGAGAGCTTCGACAAGCTTTTTCTTGAGCGCGAACACTTGGGTGACTACACCCTTAACGTCCTCTACCACCACCTCGCCATCGCGCTTGTAGCGAAAGTCTGCGATGTATGAGCAGATCTTCTTTTCTTCGCCATCAACCATGATCCTGCACGGGAAGTCTACCTGGACCTCAAGGTCTGTCAGTTCACCCGTGGCTTCGTATTTCTTGAGTATCTTGTATCGCGCTGCTTCAAGCTTGGAGTCAAAGACAATGCCGTCGTACTCAGTCTTCTTTGCGAAGTACTTGCTTTTGCCTTTCTTTGGTGCCCGCTTTGGGATCACATCAACTACCGCCCATCAGTTTCTCTTCTTCCTGCTGGCGCAGGAACTGTGATGCACGATTAAACAGGGATGGCATCTGAGGCGCAACAGGCGCTGTGCTAGGCTGTGCAGGCCCGCTTTGAGGCGCACCCTGTGGTGAAGGTGCAGCCTGCAAAGCTTCCGCTCTAGCGGCTTGTGCTTCAGCTTGAGCCTTTGGCCTAAAAGCAGCGCCTTGGAATTGAGCCAATTGCTCACCTATAGCGCCCATATCTAACGGATTAGATAGCTTGTTTTCATTTCCACGCAAAGCGATCTTTATCGTCTCAGAGCTTGGGAAGAATGCTTTAAATCGACCTGACATGACCATGCCTAGGTTTGGTGTTTTAGCTTCTTTCAGCGGCTTAATAATTTCAGAGTTAGTAAGCCCAAGCGTTTTGGCGTCTTCAATCGCCATGTTCAAATCGCGCAGCGCCTTGAATCGTTGTTCGTTTGCAGTAATAAACGCCTGAGTGGTGGTTTCTGCATCAACATTGCCACGAGTCTTTGCCACCTGATTAAAGATACCGGCAGCATCACGGACGTTTCTTGCCGCTTCAAGCGCACGATAATACAGCACACGTTCAGTGCGTGGCTTGATGCTTTTGACGCCAGTCAAAGCCTCTGCAAATTCTTGTGCTGGGTCTAAACGATAACCTTGCTTGCTAACACCAAGTTCTGCATCGCCAATAGAAACAGAGGCTACGGCTCTAGGAAAATCTCTGAGCGTAAATGACAAAGACCCAGGAGCAATTGATGTTGGGCTGGTAGTAATATCTACTGGGCTGAATCCAGGCATCAAACCATCAGCAAAGTGAGCAAAGCTTTTGCCAAACTTTGTTCCTAGCGTATCTGTCTCTCTGTAGATTGGACGATTGAAGGTCGTATTGTTTCTCAATATGTCCAAAGCTTTTTCTGTAACAATCGCTTCGCTCATAAACGGCGAAAAGAACTCTCTTGCCGCACCACCTTCACCAAGGCTTGCGTTAAACGCGATGGTGCTCAAATCTTCTTCCTTCGTAATACCGTTGTTCACCGCATTGAACACAGCGGCGGCAGGTCTGCCAACGTAGTCATATGGATTGGTATACGAGAAGTTATAAAAGTCTGTGACCTTGCCATTTTTGTCGGTAGCAACAGGTATCAACGTCGAGTTTCTATCCCAGTCAGCAGCCATAGATCGCTTGTATGCATCAATCTGCTCCTGATCCGCGCCGGTCAGAAGCGTGCCTGCTTTTACTAATGAAGCTGGTATTGCTGCGTTTACTGATACAAGTCCAGCTAGGCGCTTCATGCCTATCTCACGAAGCTCTGGTGACTCACTTGCCAGTTCTTTGATACTGCGCCCAAGAATGTTGCCACTGGTCCTGATCATCTCAGCAGGGAATGCTACGAAGTTACCAAATGGAAGTTGACGCAAACGTTTGATGGCTTCTGGAACACGCGCATAGTTAGGCACAGTGTCTTTAACAATCTCTGCAGCCTCTCGCTTCATGGCAATTTTAAGCTGTTTTGGCGTCAACTCAGATGGCCTTATGACTGGCCCAAACTCCGTGAAGTTTCTGGGATCAGACACAGGCAGTGCAGTGTTTGGGTTCTTAGCAAATATATTTTCAAGACGGCCAAGCTCCATCTCAAAGCTGTATGTTTTCCACACATCATCAGACGCTTGGTAAAGCTTTGCGGCAAAACCGTTTTGCATTCCTTGAGCTTTCTTAAATAGTTTACCAGTCACGCCTGAACCAAGGCCTGTGCCTTCGGCTGCATCGTTGAGCAAGGACTCAAACTCACCAATCTTGGCATTAGTGTTAATAACGCCTAGGTCAACGAGTTCGTTGTAGTAATCTTGCCTTTCGGCCAACGTGGTGTTTGCTTTACCAGGACCCGTTAGCCTCTGGTTAAGATTGCTGAATATGGTTGAAACAGAGTTGGCAAGCGATTTTCCACCACCCACATTGCCATTAGCAAGCGCAAAGAAGCTTGCGGTGGTAGCGTTTCTGATCTGAGTTATTGGGCTGTAGACAGTTTTCGCTATCTGAGACATACCCTTCAAGCCTAAAAACGTCGAGTACAAAGGTATATTTCCCTTGGACAAGTCAAACACATCACTGCCACCTTCAAGCGCCGTCTTGTACTCGTTCTTTATGTACTTGCCTGCAAGCGGACCAAACCTAGCTTTTTGTGAAGCAGTTATTTCGCCAAGGGGGTTGCCTGCCTCTGCGCCTACTCTTGAGTAATCTCCAAGCTTTGCGTTTGGCGGGATCGTATCGAATATAAACTTCGCACCCTCTGGAAGCTTGGCGTTGTAATCAATTAGGTTTTTGTAGTACTCAGCCTTCGCTATGTGCTTCGACATGATGTCAACGGTTTCAACCATCTTGGTTCGCAAGCCAGCTTCTTGCTCACCGATGTCCCTAGCCCTGATACGCTCTGGACGGAACCGCATGACAACGTCTTTTGCGCCCGTGTACTCGCCAAGGAAGTCTCTTACTGCAGGTAGATCATCAAGCTTCCTGCCTTTTAACATTCCTTGGGACACGCCTTTCAGTGTTGCCGAATCAACAACATCTCTTGGTTGCATCTTAGCGTTGTTGAAGTTGCCTTGAATCATACTGTTCAACAACTCTCTAGCTTGAGCTTCGTCAAGCTGAGAGGCCTCATCTAGGCCACGGCTTGATTTAACAAGCTCCTCTACCGCAAGTTCTGCTTGTTCTGCCGTAGGCGAGTAGTTGGTATCTTTCAATGCGCGGTAAAGACGCATGCCGTAAAACGTTTCGTTGTTTCCTATCGCATCAATCAGAGCTTTTTTTGATTCATCGCTTTGAAGACCGTCTTCTAATATGTCTTTTACAGATGTGCTCAAACCATCGATTTGTTCTCGCAGATCACTCGCGCTATCAAACAAGCTCAAGTCTTTCCTATTGCCGAATAGGCTTTTTGGTGTGTTCTGAGCAATGATTTGATCTATTTCTTTTAACTTCTTTTCTGCTGCAATCTTTACAGCTTCACGTCCAACTCCAGGTTTCATGCCTGTGGTTTCTGCAAACAAAAAGTCATTCAGCGTATCAAGTACCTGAGACTTGTCTTGATCATTGAACAATCCTTCGTTCTTGTTCACAAAAGACAGAGCGTTCTCCATCTTCTCGACAGTTTGTCTTGCTTGAGAGTTCTGAGCCGCTATCTGAGTTACCCGCATGGCATCGTATTGAGCCGTGAACCTATCTGGCAACTCGCCTTGCTGAGTCAAATACTTACGACCAACCTTCTTGAGACGATCTACCTGTCTTTGCATGAACGTAGGGTTTTCAAGGTCTGGCCTTACACCAACAGCACTAAATGGCGTCTCTGGATCTCTAATAGCTTGAGCCGCAGCCTTTGCAAAGTCTGTACGGCCAAGAGCGCCAAGCCCTGCGCCAACAGTCTTTGCGCCCAAAGATGCAATAGCGGGCACGCCAAGGACTACAGCAGCACCTTCTGCGCCTACACGCAAACGATTGGAAAGGTTGGCGGCAGAAAGCTCTGCACCAGATAAGTCTGATGTATCTATTCGCTTGGTGGGACCAGCGTCAAAAAAGTCGCCAAGGGTTTCAACATCTGGTGTGGTGGCAGCTATATCTGCACCAACTGTTGCGCCAAGCTTCCCCACTGATCCAACGCCTTTAACCGCTTTAGCAGCGAGTCCACCAGGAGCAGCGAACTGAGCGATGAATCGAGAGGCTTTGCCTATCTCGGTTTGAGTTTCAGGCTTGTACTTGTTAAAGAAATTTCTTACAGACTGAATGCTTTCTTCGTCAGCACCAAGAAGCTCCATAGGCAACGTAGTGATGCCCTCTGTCGCGCTGACAAGGCCAGAGCCAATGCCTCTGCCGATATCACCTATGGCGGATACGTCTTCTTCGCCTAGCTGGGCGCCACGCTCTACAATTGGATTTTCAGCAGCCCATTCAGCCGCTCTGCGGGCAGCATAATCGGGATCGTCGGTGCGAACATTTATTGTTCTGCCACTTCCGTCAGGTACGGCTACTATCATTAGTCAATATCATCAGAGGGAGCGGCTGCAACCCCAAGGCTAACCCTTGCGTCTTCAGGAAGCCGGTAACCAGTTGCCGCTTCAAACTGTGTAATTTGTTCTGGAGTAACACTGCCAGCCGTATCAACAGCCTCTGAGAATAAAGTCATGAATTCATCTCTAGGTGTTGCTTGGTTTGAAAGCAAAGAAATAATTTCGTTGTCAGCAAGATCTGTTGTTTCTTTCAAGAACTGATAGTTGCGGATTAAGGCAGTATCATCAGGCTCTCTCTGCGCCTCAAGCTGCTTGTACTCCTCTTTGCCCAAGGTGAAGTCGCTGAAGAAGTCACGCGGCACAAAACCTTCTGACGGCTGAGCCGCTTTAGCTAAAGCATATCTGGTAGCTGGATCTTGCAAGCCTTCAAGTACTCGACTGCCTGCACCCTTCAACATATCAAGGAATGTTTGAGGTTCTGCTGTTTCTGTATCATCTCCACCACTTTCAGTAACAACAACAGGTGAGGGTGCTTCAGGAGCTTCGGGTGGAGTTGGGCCAGAGAAAAGTTCTGACAGCGCACTTATCTCTGGCGTTGCCATAAACCTATCGTATTCTTCTTTTGTAATTCTTCCTGCTCTCAAAGCCGCATCAAGAGCGGCGCTTAACCCAGAACTCAAATAATCTGTGCCAAATGCCAGATCTGTTGCGCCAGCGCCAAGGCCTGCAATCCCTGCGCCTTTCGCGGTGGATTTTATTCCACGACCTACGGCCCTGACCGGACTTGTTACCCTTGACGTTGCTGATGAAACGGCATCTTTGGCACGAGCAACTCTGCCTGGGGTAGATTTGACTTTAGTCGGGACAATCGTTGTGCCTTCAATGTCTTTTGGAGTCATCACCCGCTTACCCGAAGGCGGTGGGGCAAGATCGTCTGCGCTCATTTTGGAGCTAGGCTTCGGCTTTGGTTTGAAACCTTTAACTCTTCTTAATACTGGGTGAAGCTGCATCAGTGCAGTTATTGCAGCAGTGGTAAGAGCGCCAGAACCAGCGGCAGTAAATGCTTCCTCTGTGGTCATTTTTTTAAGTGCTTCATAAAGCTCGGGCGATATGGAATCTTCAGGGTTTCTAAGAAAGTCTCCAAAGCCTCTAACTTCTTCGGCCAAGTCACCAACAAAGTCACCCTCCGCATACCCACGAATAGGCGCAACGCCTGCCATGATGCCGCCACCTTGACGCATCTGTGGTGTTTGGAACATGGGTCTGTTCATGATTTCGTTGTACATCATGCCACCTTGATTCATCGCGTTTGCTTCTGACAGCGCAATTGCTATCGCCTGCTTTGGATTTGTTACCTTTTTACCCGAACCGCCAGACTTGAGATCGTCCGCTTTGAACTCTCCCATGACCTTGCTGATCTTCTTTTCACGCTTGCTTTTGGCCACGGTCAACCTTTGAATAATCTACACGATAGTAGCCGTCTTCACCCATGAGTACGGCTGAAGGATCAACCTTGATTAACTCTTGAGCCACGACACCCTCAGTCGGGTCATCAATACCCATTGCCTTTGCAGTGTCATTCCAAGTCCATGTGTACCAACCAACACCCGGCTGAACATCATCAATCTTCATCACGTTTTCTTTCAAGCGAATGTCAGATGGGAAAAACGATGCAACAGTGCCTGCAATATTAGCGACTTTCGAGAACGTGCTTGGCTTTTGATAAGCTTGATTTTGATTAGAACCGACACCGTATCCGCTTGTGTATCCAGGCATAAACTGATTGCCTTGGCCAAGGATCTGCATGCCTCGCTGTAGTCTCATAAACGGCTCATCAGCCATTTGAGTGCCAGCTTTGTACTGAGCATCAAGCCCGCGTTGTTGTATGCCCCTGCCTGTTGTACCAAGGCCAGCGAGTGTACCAATCTGCCCAGTCAGCATGTCGTAGCCTTGTTGTCCTAGACCAGCAATGCCTTGAGCGCCCGAACGCATACCTTGCTGCCCAGCTTGATAGGCGCTTAATGCATCACCAAACGCTCCACGGGCCATCCTGTCCATGCCACCCGCTGCGCCTTGGAAGCGAGCCATTTGATCCCCAAAGATGCCAGAACCAAGCTGTTGACCAGACTGGAAGTCTCTTGCCAAACCAGAAGCGATATCTGCGCGTTGTCCAGCTAGACCGCCAATACCTTGTTGAGCCTGTAACCCAAGGGCGCCACCCTGTTGAGCCATCTGGCCAGCGTACTCTTGAGCAGTCATGCCCAGTTGAGCAGCCCGCTGAGCAAGATCGCCTTGAGCCTGACCCGCCTGCAAGCCCATCTGGCCTCGCTGTTGAGCCAACCGACCAGCCAGTTCTTGAGCCGATATACCCATCTGTGCAGCACGTTGCTCAATATCTGCCTGAGAAGTAAGTCCGCTTAAACCAAGCTGGCCACTTTCAAGAGCGCCACGCTGGGCCAGTTGTTCTGCAGACAAGCCTAGGTTAGCTGCCTGCTGTGCAGCACTGATGCCTGTCTGGGCGCCTGCTTGGCCCAGAGATCCGGTCAGTTGAGCAGCCTGCTGCCTACGCCCTTGTGCCTGCTCAAACGCCTGCTGAGCGGCCTGTTGAGCCTGCTGGAAGCCTTGTGAGCGCAACTCAGCGCCAGTCTTAGCTTGTTGTTGAAGGACATTGCGACCAATCTCAGCCTGCGCTATGGCTCCACGAGAGCCACCAAACGCACCAGAGCGAACCGCTTGATCACGCGCAGCAATCTTTTGCTGTTCACCCAAGCGCGCAATCTCGGCTTGTTGAGCCTCAATAACATCTCTGTTGAACGGGTCCATGAAACTGCTTACTGATGAGGGGTCAAACTGCTCACCTGTTCCTGCAAGACTAGCAATACCTTGAAGCGCAGTAGATCTGCCCATTTCGCCAGCAGAGCGAAGATCCTGTCCCGCCATTTGCGTCTGCATCCTAGCGCGTTGTGCAGCATCCATGGCGCCTTCTTGAGCGCCACCAACCTGACCCATGATTCCTGAACCGGCACGCCGCATAGCTCTTTGGCCGATTCTAGATTCTAGACCAGAACCAATTTCTGCACCGCGCATCCCTCCCATTGCAGAAGCAATATCTTGACGTATGTCCCTACCCGCAGTGGCTAAGCCAGCTTGGCCAATGTCAGCCTCTCGGCCAGTCGCCCTAGCAGCATCCATCATGCCTCTTTGAGCTATAGCCGCTTCTCGACCCATGCCCATTTCAGCGCCACGGATATCCCTAGACGCATCCCTCATCATGGCGCGGGCTTGTTGATCCATAAACTGTGCGCCCATGCGAGGGTCATAACCACGGGTGCTTTGCTCGTACAAAGCTCTAGCGCGTGGGTCTGAAAAAGCACCAGCAGATCTAGGGTCAAACCCTTGCGCTGCTCTACGATACATATCTTGTGCTTCAGCCAACTGACTGCCAAATGCACCAAGGCCACTGGCTAAATTCCTAGCTTGAATTTCCTGTGGCGAAAGGCCAGCAACTTGCTGTATGGGAATCGGTATTTGTCTGCCAATCATCCCGTATTCAGGATTGAAGTAAGCATCCAGCATTTGCCGTGATGCCATTTCCACGGCAGGATCAGAATAGGATTGGCCAGCTTGAGGCTGAACTGTCGGTACTGATGTTTCGACTTCTTTAGTTTTAGAGCTAAATAACCCCATTACGCCTTCCTCATTGCCTTCTCACCAGCCCTCTGCAACGCATACATCATGCGTGCGCCCTCTCTTCGCTGGTCAGCTTTAGAGCCGTTTGCGCCACTAAGCTTGCCTACTCCGCGAACAGCTTTTGCATTTACTACAAACTCGCCATCACTGAGCATGGCAGGTATGTCATCAGATGTTTCTGTCCCTGGACCAGAAATAGGGCCGTTCATGCGTGGGTATTCAACATCGCCTCCATCAGCGTAAAGCATGGAGAGGTCGCCCATTTTATTAAGTGCGGCTGTGCCCCCGGAAGGTCTCCCTTTGGCAAGATCTGTTATTCCACCAACTATGGTTTTTACATCTGCACCAAGCCCACCTGAAGGTTTCTTTCCTGTCTTTATCAATTCGATTAACTCTTCACGAGTCATGTCTTCTATGCGTTTTCCAGAAAGAGCGCCAATACCACCAGCCCCAGCCATGTTTGCGTTGTAATTCTGCATGCCTTTTAAAGCAATATCTTTGAGGCTACCTAAACCTTTCGCTGCAGCGCCACCAAGGGCACTAGCCCCTTTGGCAAGAGCGCCTCCCGCTGCGGCAGCACCACTGCCGATTGCTGACATCAAACCGCCCAAAAACATTTCTTGTGGCTGCAAAGAAGCGATGCCGCCTTGAGCCAGCCCTATAGAACCAATACCAATATCGCCTATTGCATCAGAAATGTAATCTTCAAAGCTTTCAAAAAGAGGCAGGCCTAGCTCCGCTCTGTCCCTGTTAACATCAATCAAAAGCTCGTCTTGAACGCCTTCAAGGGCTTCTGGATCAAGATCATTTACGCTTTGTTCGCCAACAGAAGTGCCGTCTGGATATTGTCGGATAACTTCTGGCGCGGTGCCAATCGGGACATAGCCGCTAGGAGGTTGTGGCGCTACAAGAGGGCCCCCGATGTTTGGAGCCATTGTTTCGTAGTTAGCGTATTGAGCACCAGGCATTCTCTGGTAGCCAAAGGAAGACGCCATGGGGTTAACCATACCTGGCGCTAAAAAGCTGGCACTGCGTGCAAGTGCAGGATTTATTTGTCCAAGAGGACTAGGGGCAAATCGATTGATAGAACCAGGTTGGTTGAGAACCTCCATAGTTCTTTGTTTTGATTGCTCTCTTAATTGTTCCGTGGTTGCCGACATATTAACACTTCCACCTGCGCCTAGCCTGACGCAATCTTGAATTAGGATCCTTTGCCGCCTTCGGGAACTTCTTCATCTGACCAGCAGAACGAGCGCAAAAAGACTTTCTGCGTTTCGCTCTCTTGCCCGTAGGCTTATCTTCTGTTACAGCCGTCTGCAGTTTACTACCAGGATTTGCTTTGCGATAGGCCTTTACACCCGCCTTTGTCATGCCAGCACCTTCCTTCGTTGGAAGGTAATTAGCTGATTTACCTTTAGTTGTTTTTGGTATTGGCTTTTCGCGCCTGCGCTTAGCGGCCTTAGATCGGCCACCAACAATGCCACCTTTTTCAAACTCTTCTGCAAAACGTCTAAACATTAAGAATACCTTGTTCTCTTTCGTCGATCAGGCATTACAGCCCCACAACCTCGATGGTTTCTTTTCGTGATAAGACCGCCATCTTTCGCAAAGGTTTTTACCATTGTTGGTTTGCCACCAACTCCTTGCTTTTTAGATCTCTTTCGCTTGACCGCGCTAGATCGTTCAGAAGCTGTCATGGCTTTTGCCTTTGACCTAGGCACGCACTTTGGGTACTTGCGGCCACTGCTCTTTGTGTTTGATCGACCACAAGCTTGAAACTTGCCGTCTTTCTTGGGCGCTCCAATGTCAACCCAGTCGCCTTCTGATCCCTTGCCAAACCACTCTTTCAAGCTCATACAAGCTTCGTCCTTGGACGCTTGCCAGACAACATACCGTTAAAGCCTCTGGGGTCAATCAACCTAGCGCGTTTAGCAGCAAAGCCACCGCCATTCATGTTCCTAGGCTTTGGCCCCTTGAAGTCTTTACGCTTCACTCCAGAAGGATCTTTTATCTTTCCTGCACATATCTTGCTGGCATATGCATTTGCATACGCCGAAGGATACACATCAAATTTTCGTTTAGCCGCAGCCTTTCCTCTAGCACACAGTTTTGTCATGAACCTACACTCACTACTATATCGCCGTTAGTAACCACTTGAACCGTCCCAACCTGCGCTGTGGCCTCAAGAGGGCTAGAAACAGATTCCGATTCCGTACTGACATTCAACCATTCGTTACCAGTATAAATCTGCAAAGAAGAGATTGAAGTATTCCAAATAACATCGCCAGCTTTAAACTGCAATGTATCTCTTTTGTTGCTCGTATATTGCGGAGTCGCATCAGGATCAAACGAACCTAAACTTAGCTCAAGAAGCCGTACCGTCTTGTTAAATGTACTCCCATCAACTCCACCCTGGTCAGGGACAAAAGGTAGCGTACCTTTTAGTATCCTGCTCATCTTCGACCATTAGGCTGTAAATCTAAACGAGTACCGCCCACTCTAAAACCCACCCCTAAACGATCCCCCATGGAAGCGTTGTCATCCGACTCAAACCTAACAACCGCCTGACGGCCTCTTGCTCTCGTGTTTATCTTGGTCGTAGTCGAAGTAAACGAAGAAGTTTGATCTGTTGTTAAAGTATCTCCTGGGTAGTTTCTAGCCTTCAAAACAAAATTGATCGATTGGGTATTACCGGAATCTCCTGTGAACTTGACATCAGGGATACATCTACGAATGAACTGAAACTCTTCCCCTTCACCCAAATCAAAGTCACCGCTTTCAACAAAAACGTTGTCCATGGGCGCGCCGTCAGCATCAAATCCAGTTTCGTGTGAATAAATGTAATTGTTCCCATCTGTATAACCAGCGGCCCTAGGAAAGCTTTCAAGCCCTTCATCAAGCCATGCGGTTCTGGATAAATTCCCGATGGCCCACGTCTGTTCAACGTAATTGTAGGTGACATATCTGTCTATAGCCGTGGAATCAGCAGAACAATAAAACCAACCAACCTCATCAAACTGTTTGTTCAAAAATCCAAACACCTGAAACGCTTGATCTTCGTTAAAGTCATCAAACACATACGCTCTAACGGTGCATGGGACTGCTTGAACCGCGCCTTGATAAGAGTAAAACCCTTTCTTGTCCATCCAGAAAACACCTGCAGGCGTGTTCACTGAGGCGTTAGGTCCAATCAAGCTCACACCTTCATTGATCAGATTAAGGCCGAAGGTTAATGGTGCGCCAATAAATTGAAGGCTATAAAGAGCAACATCAGTCCATATTAGAGTTTCTTGCCGCGCTCGTAATCCGCCGATTATTTGTGAACCTGCAGAACAACGTAAAGAACCAGCAGTGTTAGTTGATGTAGGGAACCATTCGGCTGGGTTCTCTTGATCAGAAAACGCAACTAGAAGTGGGTCAGAAGAACCTGTTCTTGCTGTTGCGCTGTCGTTTATCGGATCAGCGCCAAGGGCAATAACGTGCCGGTCAATATCAGAAACCAGAACTTGAAGGGCAACCGTTGGCGTGAAGTTGGCGCCCGACAACTCTGAAATGTTTACAGCACGATCTGTGCCCAAAGTCTTTGCGCTAGTGTCCCAATAATAAATTCCACCTGCTCGTACATTGGCAATCAAGTCTTCACCAAAACTATCCATAGACCACAGTCTTAACTGGTTCAATGAACTCAATGCGCTGGAAGAACCCCAAGAGCCAACGCTCCAAGCGCCAGATCCCCAACCTGTACCAGAAACAAACACATCAAGGCCAACATTTATTTGGTAAGCCCCTACAACAGAACTACCGCCGTTCCCAGTATCGCTGCTGTTTGCAGTGACCGTCGTTCCAGAAGTGTCCTTTGCTGTAATGACATATACGGAAGTGCTAGTGATTGAGTCAATTTCGTATTCTTGATTAAGAACCGCAGCCGTTACATTGCCGCCTAAAGAGGACGCTGCGCTGAACGTAACAAAATCACCCTTGGCGGCACCATGAGCGGCATCCGTTACATTGATAGAACTAGAGCCGTTTGTGGCCCCGAAAGTCACATCTCCAGCAGCCGTGGTAGATCGTATTGGAGTAATGTCGCTATAGCTGGAACCGGACTGTATATAAAGCTTGGTTCTCGTTCCAAGCCCCAGTAGTTTTGTGCCATCTAGAGAAGTCCAGCCCAGCAACTTTCGGCCAGTGCCGTTGAAAGATGCAGTTATGTATTTGACCCAACCGCCTATCTTTTCTGGCAACCCCTTGCGAAACCGCATTAGATTTCCGTCGAACCATCCACCTTCTGCTGTATAGCTGGTGCCTTCTTTGTTAATCCCTGGGTTGAAGATGAACTTCTGCAAAGGCATTAGCGATACTCCCCAGTCCTTATCATTTCAGTGACTTCTTCGGCTCTTCGACCTACTTGTTTGGCCCAACGGCTGTCCATAAACTCATCAGCGGCAATGTCAAACTGCTCACGAGACATAGCTTCCAGAGCGTTAACAAACCCACGCAATCGTGTAATACCTAGATTGAAGCACATATCAACCATGGCGTCCCGTCGAGCTTTGTTCAGACCACCGTACCAGTAATACGCATCTTGCAACTCTTGGTGACAACGCTCTAGGTCATTGTGTAGCAAGTAATCAATTTCATCTTGCGACAAACCCAGCCCGGACTCGGATATGTTTCGGCCTACGCCTATGGTTTCAAAGCCCTGAGTACATTTGTAAACATGGGATTTGACGCCTTCATGGCGCTTAACCATTTCAATTAGCTCGCCCATTACTTCTCCCGTGCGACAGAGTTAACCTTTTCGTAGGAGCGCATAGCGCCCAAGCCCAACATTCCCATCATAACGGGCACAAGCAGCGTTGTATCTACTTCCGGCACTGCGAACCAAATACCAAGGATGTTGGCGATTATGGTGTTGTACAGCAGGCCAAGAGCGCATATCCATCCAATGCAGGGACGCCAACCAGCAACAAATAAAGACTTATGTGCAGCTTCCATCTTGTTGATTTCAAGCTGGCCTTTTAGCGCCTCGTGGGCGTGTTTTTCGGACATCGTGGCAATCTCATGGGCCAAGGCGTTTTTCTGATCCTTGTCCTCTATGAACTTGTCCAACAGTCCGGTAACTGGACCTACTAACGATGCAACGATACTCATATCTATTTCCTGTTTGACCACGCTTGAGCGCCAAAGAAGGCTGCAAGTATACCCGCAACGGAAACGAAGTAGACTGCGGCCATATCACCTAGAATCGTCGCTGCCTGCGCCAGCCCGAAAAGCTCCGATGCAACAACTAATGACGGGTACAGCAACATGCCCCACAAGGCGAACCAACTCATAGCTCGTTGAGCATCAGCACGTTCATGCTGTAGACGTAGCTCTTGTAGCTCTTTGCTTGTGTTTAGTTCGTCATCAGTAACAACGCCATCCCCATCCGCATCGTATTCGGCGTATTCGCTGCCCTCTTGTAAACGCTTTGCTGCCATCTTAGTCCTAATTACGCTGTGAGCCACGTCAGCAGAACGGCAAGGGTCATCGGCAACAACAGCGCAAGAACCGCGATAAGCGTCATTACCTCTCTTACATCCTTCCAAAACTTCTTCTTTTCCGCAGCCTTA
>UEXM01000341.1_pt1 | contig 52152 bp, 64 predicted proteins | sample 1796661 | NCBI WGS metagenome assembly UEXM01 (sample SAMEA4772469, study PRJEB27181) | metagenome | reverse complement strand
TTTTTGAGTACAACATCACGCTTTGCTGTCCAAACCTGTTTTGTTTTTTCCGTCTTCTTCTTGTCTATTTCTTTCTGATACCAATCCGTTATATACGTATACAAACCTTTCACATGCTCTTTAGGTTTAGGGAATGGCTCACCTGCTCTGACAAAAGTATTATTGTATGTTTTTATCTTTTGCTTCAACTCCTCGTCATCGCGAATAGCGTTTAGAGCTTCACCAGATATAGTTCTAAAGACCTTACCAGCTTTGGATAGTAGCTCGGTGACTTCTGCTGTCTCTTCTTTTGTGAATGTTGCATTACCAGATACATCTCGGTATGTTGCATCGTCCATCCAAACAGATCGTGAAGGCTTCATCTTCTTAGCAATACCTTTGCCAAACGATGCCTTCATTCTTTGGAGACTGGATCCAGTATATGTTGTATGCCAGACAACTCCGATCTTGCTGTTCTTGATTTCTCTACCAAGCGCACTATCGACTGGTACAGCATATACAATAGTATTAGGTTGAAAAGTATAATATTTGCTACCACGGATAGTGATGACCTTAACATCACCCCGGCTAAACATAAGATCTCCCTGATACATTCCTTTAGTAATACCGAGTTTTGAGAACTCCCGTAATGCAATCTTAAATTTGTTAGCGAGGTCACCAGAAAGACTTCTATTGATATCATCTTCTGTTTTAAATAGTTGCGGGTTGACATTGAACACACCTTTTTTAGCTACAAAGAATTTACCATCAGAAGGATCAACGCCAGCAAAGATTGCTGGAGCACCATCCCATTTTACCGTCACGTTTACAGCTTTTTCACTTGCACCGGCTAGCATATCTCTTAGCGAGCGCAATGAATTTATAGCAAGACGCGCACCATCGACACCATCGTTGAAGATCATGTCTTCTAGGTGCTCCATGTGAGCATTCTTTTGTTCTGTTAAGAAGGATGAAAATTTCATATGTCTTTAGTTGTTCCTCTTCTCAATGCATATGGAGCTACCATATATCTGGCACTACCAACACCGAAGTTACTTCTGTCGCCTTTTCTGACAAACAACATGCATCTGTAGTCTGCAGTGGGAAGTGTACCAGAAGACATATCGTGTGAAGATTTTAAGATATAATATTGACCCGACTTTTGTAGATTCATTATTCCTTGACAAAGCATATTGACATGTTGTCGGCCGGTTGCCTTCATGTAGTCAATTCCATAGACAGCACCTTTTTTTATCTTATCATCTTTCAACGGCCTCATAAAAGATTGACCTGTTTGAAATTGACCTTTTGTAAGTGCCTTTGTATCTTCAATGAACTTTCTAATTTCAGGATGTCCAGGAAACAGTTTGTCCAATTCTGTCAGCCCACCGTACTGTTGATAGGCTTTGGCAGTAGTACCGTCCTTGTGAGATATCCAAGCCACCTCCTGACCCGATGCGTCAACAAAATGAAAGTCGGATTTCGGTGTACCAGGTGTGGAAATAATATCGGCTGCTTCAATAATTTCTTTCCCTACTTTAACTTTTATAAATGGCTTCTTCTCTTTTTCTAAGATGGCCATCAATTTACTTCTCACATCACTTAGCGCTCGGTCTTCAGCAACAGTTCCACCACCTGCCCCTTTGCCACCAAATTCACCAGACTTACCAAGAGCAGTGACTTTTAAAGGAACACCTCTTGTGGTTCTGAATGATGCAGCAGACAATCTTCTCTGATTACCAGTTCTCAGCAGCTCATGCAAACTTAGAACAAACTCAACACTGCTGTCTGCATCTATCTTAACTGTAGATCCATCTGTCAAATAGAAATCTTCATTTTTTTCTATTTTATCAAGCATCGTTTGGGCACGTGCTGGCCTGTCTCTCAGATTGGATGCTGATAAACCTGTATAGACTTTGGCCATTTGATGTTTCCGTGATCGATAGAGTGTCCTATATTTATAATGTAACTATTTTATTCAGCTTCATCGACTGCTCGTCGACGCCATACCCAACGTACACTCTCACATCATTCACTACAGACAGATCAAAGAATCTTATCACGTTGATGTAGTTGTCTTCGTCGAGCACGTAGTTGTCACAGGCCGGCACAAGTCCACTCTGCTCGATCGGAAGCCATTCGTCTGGCATCGAGTAGCCAGGTATACCGTTATCAATACTTTCTACTGGTTGTTTGATATAGGTTTTACCTTCACCATCAACAGCACCAACCCATATCTTAACCGTAGTACCTATCTCTTCCTCTTCTGGTACAATCCTTGCTGTCAGACTATACCTACTTTGTTGCTCGAGCTTTATACCCTTCTCTTCTGGTATGATCATATCTTTGAAACTTCTTGCTACCCAACCTTCGAAGAAAGGATGACCTACAATTGCGTAAGGTAGACCGCAGTAACCATTGTCACCATAATCTGTACCCCAGCTGTTCTGAACAAGAAACTTACCACAGTCGTCATCATATCCAACTATAAGCATGTAATGGCCACCCAGATCTCTTCCATTGGTAAAATCCCCATACGAAGGATAGCTGTGTAGTTGCCAAGGTCCTGTTAAACCGAGAATCTCTGTCATAATGTTGACAGCTATACCAACTGGCAAGCCTTCATGTAGAGCTGCTTTTATATTGAATTTAATAAAGTCAATCTCATCTTGACTTCTATAGAGTCTAACGCGACCTGGAGTAACGGTTTCGTATCGATTAATCCTATTCTCTGAGGCGAGCTGATAGGCCTCTGTTGGAGGATCGATGTTGTCCTTACTAAGGTCGTAAGGATAATACTCTTCGGTGGGCATCCCATACTTGTATGCTATGTGATAAGCATTTCTGGTATATAGACCTTCCTCTCCAAGCCTGCCTTCGTAAGCCTTAGTGGCATTGTAGAGAAACATACGACTGAGATCAATCGGCTTGTTATTTCTATTTGCGATTAACTCGCACGAACTAGCAACTCCATTTGCCACACAGCTTCCAATAGGACCTTGATCTTCTATTTCAAATACATCGCCTCTCATGTCTACTGAGGTAGGTAGTTCGCTCTCTGTAAACGGAGACACATAAGGTATGTCTCTGAGGTCAGGTGGGGATGGTAGAGTTTTTGCTAGTACGTATTCGCTCATAAGCCTAAGATCCTTGCTATTGTATTCTTGTCTGATGCCAAGCTCTTGCCTGATCGGAGATGTTCTTCTACTTGCTCAAAATAGAACGATGCATCATTCTGGCCAATCTCTTCAAGCATCTCTTTTGCATACTTGAAAAAGTTGACAGTTGTCATATTATCGCCACCTTGCATTGAAGCTGGCTTAAACTTTCCTGGTCTTTGATTACTCACCTAATGCCTCCGCAATATGTTTACACTTACCTCTGAATGAAAATCCTGTACAAGTACATGTACGCTTTTCAGGATCCACATAATATATTTGTCCTTTCGATCCTTTCACTTCGATGAGTGTCGAATCAATCTCTACGTCAAATGGATTGACTTTGAGTTTCTTGAACTTGCGATAGGCTTTGCTGAATTTTAATGGCTTCTTGAAGTAGATTTGTTCTCCACTACCATTTATATAGGCATGAGCCTTATCACCGTCCAAGAGATAAATGAAATTTGGTTGAAAGTCCAAATCCCATTTAGTTGTCTCTTGCACTGCTATCATAGCATCTCCTGTAAACTATACTTGACAAACAGGTCGCATAACTCATCGTAATCTAAACCAGATGTAACAACACCTCGTCCATAAAGCCAGTCACGACATAAGTCAACATCATCATAAAACTCGTCAATCAATCCTTCAACTACTGGAGAATTTTTCACCGCTTACCTCCCAAGCCTTCGTAGATACCATTGTTGTTCATATGAACCCAGCCCTTCTCTTCGTCATTGAAGTAACGAAGTAGTTTGTTATGTTGAAACAAACCGATAGTCTGGCCAGATTCAAACTTCCAGGCAGCTCGATCAAGTTCAATAAATGCTTTCTTAAATGCATCCTCATCCTTACGCTCGTTAAACTCGAGTATCTTGATGGGGGTCTTACCTTTTGCAACTATTACTTTAATCATTACTTTTCCTCTACTGTAACAACATACTCTTTACCATTCATGTCTGTAACCTCCAAGGTCTTTTTAGTTGACATGAACGCACCAAGTTCATTGAGATCCCATTGAATCTGACCGATCAATCCAATCATTTCTTCTGGATCAGGCTTCAAAAGACCCTGACGAATTACATAAGCAATGTAATCACAATACGCTATATTATCTTCCATTCTCATCTCCTTACAAATATCTTGAATACACTCGAGCCCTGCCCTTGTATATTGAATAACCAATGCCTAACTTTTGTCCAACCTCTTTAGCTTTCTCGAGTGACATAAATGCCTTTTCAATAAACATATCAGTATCATACAAATGAATCTTATATCCAAACATAACTATCTCCTCAATTGATATAACCCCATTATAGCTGATTGAGTCATAAGGTCAACTTTTTAACCCCACGCAAAACAACGAGTTACAAAAAAATTGTAACCCGCTGATATCTAAGAAGAAAAATATGTAAGGATATCAATCAGTTAAAATAAATTACTGAAATCTCTTGGTGATCTGTCATTCTTTCCACGATCAAATACCGGAATTGTATCGTCATGTTCAGGTTCCTGCATGATGTTATCTTGAGCTGATTGTTCTACATCATACAATCTCATACGTGACCGATCAACCCCAATGACAAATCTCTTGTTTGTTGTAGGATCATTGTATCGATTCTTCAGCTGCTTCACCATAATCTGATCGAGCTTCTGAAGTTCTTCTGTACTGATGATCGCAAACATGAAGTCAGCTGTTGCAGGTAGGCCAAACGATTCGGACGTATCTGTCAGCTCAACATCTGAATTAGAGAAACCGGAACGCGTTGTCTGGGTAGCACTAAAGATAGGTACATCTTTCTCAACAGCAAGACCTCGAAGCTCTTCAGCTATAGATTTGATCAAACTGTATGTGTTAATCGAGCTGCCCAATCCTTTCATGCGTGATGAGGCACATATGTTCAAATAGTCGACGTAGATTATATCAGGAGTAAATCCTTTCTTGATCTTGAGCTCATTGATCAGATGTCTAAAGTGACCAGCGTGAGCACCAGCAGTAGGATACTCCTTCACAATTAGCTTGCCAGGTGTTTGCTGTCGCAGCTTATCGATCTTTTTATCATACGTATCCTTAGGAAGCTGTATCAATTGATCGAGAGGTACATTCATTAAGTTTGCATCAATGCGTTCAGCAATCTTCTCTTCTGCCATCTCCATGGTGATGTAGAGTACGTTCTTGCCATCCATAAGATTGTTAGCAGCGAAGTGACACATCGCGAGTGACTTACCTACGCCAGTACCAGCTAAGATAATGTTGAGTGTCTTACGAGGAACACCACCTTTAGTGATGTTGTTTAGATATTGAAGATCAAAAGGGATACGCTCTTCGACTCTGTGCATGAAGTCATAACGCTCTTCGTAATCATCTAAGAAGTCATGGCCTACAGTGTTGTCGAAACTCACAGCGAGTGCATCGGAGAGAATAGAAGGGAGACTATCTTTCGTCTTCGTCTTGCTGTTGCCATCGATAATCTGTATACTCTCCATGATGGCATTGTACACAGCTTTCTGCTGGCAGAACTCTTCGGTCTTATCTATTAGCCATTCCCGGTCGTGGGACACGTCCTCGCTCTGGAACGACTCAATCATTTGAACAGTCGCATTGTAGTCCGACTCTACAATGCTCTGATCGTTACCAACTTCGATGAGGAGGGTATTGCGATTCGGTACACTCTTGTACTCGTTTACATAGTCATGGATCTTATTTAAGATTATACGTTCGGATGCATTCTTGAAATACTCTGGCTTGATATAGGGGATTACTTTACGAGCGTATTCCTCATCCTTCGTCAGGTTGGCTAGTATTGTCGATTCCATTAGTTTTCTTTACCCTTTCTTTCACTTGGTCGGTATTAACGACGATATCATATAATATATTTCCAGCCATTTCTTCAAACTCTTTCTTCTCTGCTGGTTCATCTTTAGGCTCAAAACTCTGGGGTGCTTCCTTAAGCTCGTAAGTGAATGATACTTTCAGATCACCGTCAGTCCTTTCATTCACACTGACTTGACCATACTCATAAACGAAGTTAGCAAATTTACCTTCAAGGACTCGAATGAGAGCATTCTCTTCCTGGCCCTCTCTGAATATAACTTCGTACTTGTCTGTCATCTCTTCCATTATATTTTTCCATCAGATCTCAATTGTTCTCTAATCTTCGTGGCACTAATCTCATGTATGTCGGCACCTAAGTCATGTTGAGTAAATGTATATCCAACTCCTCGACCATAGCTGATGTCAACTATATTAGGTACAAGCATTATAACATACTCTTCGTCATAAGTAAACCCAGCTTCAGCAAGTCCAGCTTTGATATTTTCTACAACGGTGTCGTAGTCAAAAGGATTGTCATTCTGGTTGTCTGTACGACCCCCACCAGCATCAGTACCAACAATTCCACCAACGTCTCGTATCTGAATGCATACTTGACCTGTTTCTAATAACGCTTTCTTAAACAGTGCTGTATGTCCATCATGCCAAGGCTGCCATCGTCCAAGCATTTGTGTTGTGGGCTTATTCCAATCAAACATTCCAATCCTCCATCATATGATGTGCTAGCGTTTCAATTTCTTCATCAGACATATGCGTCTCTATATGCATGTCAACTTCGGCCGGTGCTTCAAACATTTTATTAGTATCTTCGAACCGTCCTTCTTTTATAGTGTCGACCCAGATCACTTTGTCTGCATCGAACTGGTCTCTTGCAGCAGGCACTGGGGCAACAAAGTCACACATTACAGATCTACCATTGGATACTTCAAAGTCAGCAAAAGTCTTCATTCGATTAGCTTGGCGTAATCTACCTTCTGGACTAAAGTCCCAATCATTAGCTGCACCTCGTATCACATCTGCGTTATACCAAGCACAGTTGTCAAGATGCTTCGTCAATCGTTCTGCAAGCCATGTCTTGCCTGAACCAGGCAGACCCATTATCAATATCTTCGTCATACTTCTTCCTCTTCCACCACTGGCTCTTCATTGGCGCCATACATAAATTCTTTCTGTGCTGCTACTTCGAGTTGATCAAGAATCTCAGGCGTAAAATATTTCTCTGGATCATTATTGATCGACTTACCAAACACTTTCGTTCCATCTGGTAGTTCGAAACGAGTGGATACTTTTTTGAATATACCGTGCTTCTCAGCTAGACCTAGCAGACCATAATAGCGATCGAGACCCTTGTCGTAAGTAAGTAATACCTCAACCTTCTTATTCTCTTTAGTGAAACGAGACTTGGTCATGGTGCACTTGATAATGTTACCAACAATCTCTGTCCCATCTTTCTCTTTCTTCTTTCCAAGGAATACAATCTGGGAAGCGGTATACTTCAGACCAGACCCACCGGACATTTCTTTCATAGGGATATACGAACCAACAACTTCATAGACGTGGTTAGTAATCAGGAGTGGAACATTAATCTTGGCAAGTTTAAGATTGAGTACACGAAAGGTAGCTTTAAGAGTAGCAGCCTTAGTCATGTCTCTTGTCTCGGCACCTGAAGCTGTATCCTCGACTTCCTTAGTAGTTGACAATTGACCAAGGGAGTCAAGAACCATCATCATAGGAGGACGTTTGTCTTCTGGTGTCTTGGAGTAGTTATCAATGATTTGCAATGCAGTATGCCGAAACTTCTGAATAGTCTCGGGCTCTGAGATAATGACACGCTTGACGTCAATGCCTCTTGTTTCCATCATGCTTTTAGTAACAGCAGCCTCAGTATCAAAATAGAAAACTGCAGCATTAGGATGGTCGTCAAGAAAGCGCTTAACCACTCCCATGGCGAAGAAGGTCTTACCAGTAGCTGACTCACCAGCAAAGGCAGTGATCTTATTGTTTGGAATGCCCCCATAAATGCTTCCCGAAAGAGCCGCATTGAGAATATAAGAGCCTGAGTCGATCGTTCCAGAAAACTCAGAACTGTTGAGACCGTCAACGGCCATTGTAGTATTTTCATCATTTAGATCACTTACTATATTACGAAAGAAATCACTCATCAGTACCCTCCCAAGGGAAATTGATCCAGCGCTCTGTATCTGTCAGACCGCCATTATAATCACAAGCAAACTTGCTTTGCTTCTTTTCAAGAATGCAGATATATATGCCACCCTTGTAGTGTTCTTTAATCTGCTCAAATGTAGTACCAGTATCATTGATATCGTCAACAAAGACCACAGTCTTGTTGTCCGCGATAGCTTCGGTTACTACTTTGTTATCTTCTTTAGTTGATCCATCACGAGTTTGCCACTTCACACATTCGAGGGGAATATTGAAGGCATGAGAGAGGCGCACGGCAGGAACAAGTCCACCCCGTGCTATACCTACTATCAAATCAGGGACAACGTCATTCTCTACTAGTTGTTTGTAAAGAGTCTCGCAATGCTCATCAAACTCACTGTACCACATATCATATGCTTTCATTATAATACCACTATATATCAATTACAATTTAGATTCAAGCTCTTTCTCTATCCTTTCCAACTTCTTTATTTTTGCATGTATAAATGTTCCTGGTCTGTCACCTTTATTGTTTTCTCTGTACTTTGCCAAGAGCCTTCTTATCTCAGCGATCCCAGCATTTTCTAAATCTATATCCTCATCAATATCTTCGTCGACAAGAACATCTTGTTCAGTCCACTCGTTGGTATCACTTACCGAGGCTACTTTCCTCGTCGTAACCTTTGCTCTTCTATCATTGATAGACATGTTGGCAGCAATAAGAAGAAGGACAGCAAGAGGGTCAAAAACAAAAATAATAGTGAGAATAACCATACGAACAGCGCTTCCAAGAACGTCAGCATCAGGCGAGCCACCGTATATAAGCTCTGCAATATACTTGATAGGACCAACTTCGGCTTCCAAGGATAGCTGTTCCTGAGATAGAACCAATCTATCCGATTGCAGCTCTCCAATATTATTGTAAGCGTTATCAATAATTGTATTGAGATTATCTCGTTCATCTTTTTGTCCTTCCCTCACAGCTATGGCCCCATCATCCCCTCTAATGCGGTCATAGTCAATCAATGTTTGCACAGCTTGATCAAGTTGACTGATAACTAACTCAGCGTCTGTCAGCCTTGTTCTCTCGCGCTCTACGCGTTGATCGAGTTGCTCTATAAGAAGACTATTATCCCCCGAAACTATCGTCTGATCGACGTGAGCTTTCGACAGAAAGCCGAAGATACCCATCGATGTAATAAACATCAAAACAACAACAGCTACTGTCAGATAAGACTTTAATAAAAGTGGAGCTCTGTTCCAATTTTGATATAGCCACGATGCTGTAACTAACTTACCTATCTCGAGACTGCTACCCATAATGATTACGGGTATCTTAGCAGCTGCAAAGATCGCAGCGAGACCCGCTATACTATACCAGGCAGCTACACCCGATATAGCAAGGGCCACTAACAAAACTAGATAAGCCATTAATCAGACTTTAAAGCAGTGCATGCACCATATGCGATAGCGAATCCAGCTGCAAACTTAACAAGTGGTGTAACGAACAGTATCACTAGACCAACGCCCATTAAGCAAACACCGTCCCATGTAGTTCTTTCTTTTGATCTATCTTTTAACCAACTCATTGTGCATCTCCTCTTGTGTATGAAAGTAGTTTATTAATCATATCATTTATTTTCTCTGAACGATCTGGCCAGTAAATATATTCCTTGTCGGATGTCTTCAATAAATTGACAAGTAGTGGCATGACAAGTTTCTCTACTTGTGTCAACTTATCTTTCACTTCCTGCTCTGTGTTTGCTTTAACCACGTCAAACTCATCATCAAGATCAGTCATTCGTGTGGTCAATATATTGATTGCTTTTGCAACATCGTCGAGCTTGTTCTCAATCCTATTGATGTTATCATTTATACCTTCAACATCTTCAGTTGAAGGAGTTGTATCTGCTTCGACCTCACTCTGAGGCATTTCCTCAACTGCATTGAAACCAAAGTCAAAACCGGAAAGATATTCCTGTGGTATGTTAGACATTAAAAAAGTCCTCGAGTGTTACTTGCTTCTCTGCTTGCCAACCTATTGCATCAAGAATAGATTTCAATGGTTCGAGATAAGCTTTCTGGAATTGTAGATCGTAGTCTACATATTTCTTAATATTGAGTTCATCAGGTATCACAGTCTGAAAGGCAAAAACATTTTCGTGTATTGTATTAGGTACGGACAGATATACGAACTTTATCTTCTCTCCAGTAAATATTGGTTGATACTTTTTCTTTAGAACTTCATCATTATTTATGTGGTAATTGTACAGCAATGCTCCTCGCACGTGTATAGGACAACCCTTGCTGTATATGGCAGACTGTGGACCGTCCCTGTTCACCCATTTCTCTATGTTCGAAACACTACGAGGAAATGCTATGTCCTCTGGAGGAAGATTAAAGAACTTTTCTCGACATTCACGAATAAAGTCTTGTGTTGTGGATTCATCGGTGTTCATAATCACACCAATAGATTGCTTTAACATATCTCGGCAAGGCATAGGTGTCGAAGATCGAACGACCTCAATACCCATCACTTTGAGTTTTGGTTCAGCATACTGAACACCCTCAGAGTTGTGGACATTCAAAGCATAGTGCTTCTTGCCAGTCCATATACCTTTGTCAGCGATAACCTCTCGCTTCATTACCATCTTCTGTTCGTAACCATTTACATACTTACATAGCCTGTCATATGCTTTAGCAAGTAAAGGTTCGAACTTTTCAGTAGCAGCCTTGTCTAAGAACTTCACACCTTTCTCTATAGATGTGTCACCCTTCAGAGCTCCTTTCACAAGATCACCTACACGAATGTATAGTGAGTCAGTATCGATAGCAATAACATAGTCGTCATTATCTGTCTTGAGTAGTTTATTGAGATATTGATTGATGGTTTTCTGGGCCCAGAGAATAGTCAGCTGGCCAGTGACAGTAATTGATTCGGCAACCCTCATATCGTAGTAGCGAAAGTATTCATTAGATAGAGCACCATAAAGAGAGTTCATTAGAATCTTAATCGCCATCTGCTGATTGTTGAATGTAACGATTTGTTTCTCTATCTCATAGCTTTTGTCTTTCTGTGACTTCTGCTCTGCATCGAGCATCTGTTTCTTTATCTCAGAGCGTTCCTTGTATAGACCGTCAATGATCTCAGGTACAATACCTTTCTTAGTTTTATCAAAGTATTGACCAGTTGCAGACATAGAGTAGTCAGCAGGTATATCGATATCAACTTCATCGAGGAGAGTGTCGACTCTAATGTCATCGTGCCTATCGTTGATAACAGTTTCAGGTGACATATTGTATTGCATAATAATATGCGGATAGAGAGAGTTGAGGTCAAACGACATTACCCAGTCATGCATACCATTATAGGGATCTTTTACGAATGCGCCCTGTATCTGCCTCTCTTTCTTATTGTCACTCTTAGGTGGTACAACAATACCTCTCCTACGCAATTCGTTGAAGAGAAGTGCATCCCAGACACCAACAGAACCAAACGAATCGGTCATGTTGACAAATGCTTTATAAGCAATAGTCATCGCAAGTGTAATCAGTCCAGTCTTATCCTCTAATCGATCGACAATGTCAACGTCCTTGATATTGTAGTCAATATACAGTTGATAGTTTTGTCTATAGAGATCGTGGAGAGTTCCATACTCTGAGTAGTCGAGTTTATTCTCTCCAAGAACGACATGAGCTATAGTATTCAATCTATAGTTTTCTTGCGTACCGTACGTGTAACCAAACTTCTTGAAGCAATCGAGAAAGTCTAGTTGCTGAATACCTCTCAGCTCAAAGACTTGAACTTCGAGACCACCCGATAGAGGAATCTGACGTTCTACAACAAGACCCCAAGGCGACAACCGCTTGGTCGATACATTACCCAACACCTTTCGTATCCTGTTAACAAGATAGACGGTATCAAACATTCTCGAGTTCCATCCCGTAACAACATCAGGATAGTTAGCTTGCCAGTGGTCGAGGAACTCCTTTAACAAGTTCGCTTCGCTTTTACAATCCTTGTAAACGACATTACTAACAATGTCCTCAGGAAGGATAGATTCAGAAGCATTCCATCCACCATTACCAAACACATAATATTGATTGTCAATATTATTCTTAACAGTGATGGCAGTGACAGGATGGTTGGCTTCTTCAGGCTTGGGAAAGCCTTCGTCGGATTGAACTTCTATATCAAGTGAAGTGACATTGACTAGATCGCGATCAAAGTCGACACCGTGTTTGTAAAATCCATCAGATATAAATTGATGTACAAAGTTTCGTGTACCATATACCTTAAAGTTCTCAACGTCTTTGTAGTTGTTAAGAAACTCTTTAGTATCTCTAATAGAGCCAGGATTGAATGGCTCGACATACTTGCCATCTAGCGTTTTGAACTCTGTCTTTTTATCAGACGGAAGATACATCGTAGGCGTATACTTTATTCTTTTACGTATACGCTCACCGTCCTTATAACCACAAAACAGTATATCGTTACCGATAGCATCTACACTTGTATAGAATGTTGACATTAGATTATAATTGACTGCTTCTTGGGAGTAATAACATTACCGAACATGGTATTGTATTGTTCAATCACACTATCATCTGCTTCCGCAACATATACAACAAAGTTTTCCGATACTTTTATCGAAGGTTCGCTTTTGCTAATGATAGGTGACCAAGGAGCGAAGCCAAGTTGGCCTTGGCCTGTTGGAATTGCAACGATTGCATCTTTAATTGTTATGCTGCCATCTTCACGTTCCAAGATTGTTGCTACGACATCTTCACCAGAAGATAGTCGAATAAGTTTCACATCGGTCATAATTTACTCCAAATATAAAAAGAGAGCCCCGAAGGACTCTCTTATTATCAGACAAACGATTGATAAAATCAACTAGCTTCTTCAGTTAAAAGATCATGTGTTTGATGAATCTTTATCTTTCGTGGTTTGAGTTCATCAGGCACAATGTGCTCCAACTGAACTGATAGTATCCCGCTAACCAGCGTAGCACCAGTGACTTCAATATGTTCCGCTAGCGTGAACTTGCGAACAAATTTTTTCTGGGAAATACCTTGATGAACATACTGACGGTGGGTTTCAGAAGCTGCGTTCAATTTCAGTCCTTTGATAGTAAGGACACTTTTATCGCATTCAATATCCAGATCTTGCATATTGAAACCTGCCACAGCAAGTTCAATGCTGATACTGTTATCATCGTATTTTACGATATTGCAAGGTGGGTACTGAGGGACTTGATGTTCCGTTGCTCGTTCAAGTTGTTTGAAAAGATTTTCGAAACCTACAAACGAGGCGCGCGGGAAGAGTATATTAGTAGTCATAAAGACCTCCTACTATTAAGCAAGGTTTATTTAAAAGAGACCGGACCATTCCGCATCTCTTACACTATTTATATCAACTAGATCTTTCGGCCGATATTATATTTAGCAACAAGTTGCCACTTATTCTTGTCACCATAAGATAGTACCTTAATTTGGCTCAAAGGGGCAACAGGTTCTTGAGACTGTTCTGGTTTTACAAGATCGACAAGGCCCCATTCTGCAAGAAGATTAGCAATCGTATTCCTTCTTGAGATGTCGCCTTCATCGAAGTTGGTTGGTTTACCATCAAGGGCAAAAAGTTCTTTGAAGTGAACGATGTAGTATCTGCCTTGCTTGTGCAGGATATGACATGATTGATAGAGTGTCATATCCTTTCGCGAAGCAATACCAATACGTGTAAGGGTTTCACGTACTTTCAGAAAATCATCATCTTCTTTAATTACAACTTCAATTATCGAATCTAGATTAACGGCCATTTATTCCACCTTCAAAGCTCTTGTCTCTTAATATTTGTAATTGATGCTCATTGAATAACGAAACTACTTGACATGCTTTTTCGTAGCTATAATTATAATGGCTCATTATCAAATCTATGTTTTGATCCTGATCTTTCTTAAACCACTTGCTAAAGCGCTTGCGCTTGCGTATAGTATTTAGGAAAAAATCAAATTGGAGCTTATTGTCACACTGGTGGCGTATATTCATTTCATTCGCAAATAGGATTGTGTCTGTAAAATACGACAGGCCTCTGTTTACCATGAAAGGGGGATACAATTTTTCTGCTAGTTCGGCGTTATCTGATTCGGTTATTAAGTCCTCTTTACTGTAGTTTATTGAATTGAGATAGTCAAATGGTTTCATTATTCGAACTCACAATCTGCCATTATCTCTGTAAGACATGCTACGAGATTTATTTCATGGTCCGCAACGAATGCAGCTTTATGTTGATAATCAGATAACAACAATATAAGTTGAGGGATCGATTGAGGTTTCAGGTATGTACTTGCACTGTCGTATAGCTTCCGAAAGAGTGATGAAGTGTCGGCATCATTATTCTGTGCTACCCACTTTCTCATATCTGTAAAACTCTTTCCTTTCAGATGACCAACCAGCTCCTTTACACTATTGTCACCAGTATCTGCCAATATACCGCTGTCTATACTACCAGTGACGCTGTATCTCTGCAGTTCGTTTATCACTCGACGCCAGTCAGGAAAGTATCGAGCTATCAGCTCACACACGACCTTGTTGTCGAATGTTACACGTTCCTGCTCAAGTACCGTGCATATTCTTTTGTAGAAAGACTTGGCAATTGCAGGCTTTTCATTCTTCTGAATGTTGAACTCAATAACACTGCATCGAGAATGTAGCGGCTCAATAATACGATTCTTGAAGTTGCAGGTGAGGATGAATCCACAGTTCTTGGAGAACTCTTCCATGAAGTTACGCAAGGCTGGTTGCGTACTATTGGGATTGAGATAGTCTGCCTCATCGAGTATTACATACTTCCTGCCACCGGTAAACGATACCGTAGAAGCAAACTGCATTATCTCATTTCTTAGTGTATCAATGTTTCCATTCATACTACCGTTTATAACAACATAATCTGCGTTGAGCTGCTCCAACATTGCTCTTGCAACAGTAGTTTTACCTACACCTGGTCCTCCCGACAATAGTAGATTGGGTATTGAACCTTGATCTACAAACTCTTGAAAAGTGCTTTTCAGCTCGTCGGGTAGGACACAGTCACTAATTTTACCAGGGCGGTACTTCTCCACCCATAGAAACTCTTCCATAATATAGTACTCACTCTAGCCTTCATAAACTGAAGACGCTTCATTAACAATAGTATATGTGAGATTACCTTCACTCATTTTGAACTGCGTGATCTTTTTACTGCTGATAGAGACATCGTATGTACCCATCATCATCTTAAGATTATCAGTCTTGAAATACATCTTAAAGTTTTTGCTTGTCTTACCAAGATTGAATTGAAACGAATTGCTTGTGTTGTTCGCACTATTCAATGCTTTGATAACAATATCACTACCGTCACCAATAATACCTATCTGAGGTAGTTGAAGTACGTTAGCAGCTTGCATCACCCCTTTGATTACCTTATCGGTAATAGTGAAGGTCTCGACAACGTCAGGCAACTCAAAGGAATTTTCAGGAGGTAAGGTTCGTATGGTAGCTTTGTCTGCGTAGAAGTAATCACTACTTGCATTCTCTGCTCCTTTGATACGAACGAAAGTTGTGTCAAAGTCAAGATCCGGTTCTTCAAACAAACTTACAACACCCAGAAATTGATTGAGATCATAGATGCCGAAGTCACGAGGAAACATTTCCTGGACTTCGACCTCAGCCATTACAGACTTCATCTCAGAGATGGTCTTTATTACATTGCCCTTACTTACGAACAGAGACTGATTGATAGTCGCATAGTTCTTGAGCATTGTATGTGTTTTCTGTGTCAGTTTCATAATATAATATATCCTTACTTACGATGCTTACCTTTCTTAGGTTTTCTCGAGAAGTCTTGGCCAACCGTTGCACTAGCACCAACTTGTGCAAGATCCATAAGACTACCGCCAAACATATAAGAACCCATATGTGTTAATTTCATCCAAGGACACAGCCATACTTTGATACCAGCCTTACGAGCCCACTGACAGAACATATAGTCTTCAGAAAGATAGCGCTTGCTTTCAGGATCGATGACACAATCGAAGTATGCCATGATCTCACGTGTACCATCAAACGATTCGGTACGTACATGATCAGGAAGATACATGAACTCAGGATAGGCTTCAGCGTACTTCTCAAAAGCGCTACGTTGGATCATCATAAATCCTGTACCACCTTCTAATACTTCAGCAGGCTCGTTGAGCTTCATTTGACCTGAGCCATCAGCAGGATTAAATACATAGTCGCCAACGTATCTTTCGAGCACAGCAGGATCTTGATCAGCAAAGCCTTTATCCACAGCCCGCTTAATCTTCTCCCATGCAATAGCTTTCTTAGGATAGGCACCACATACGATATCCTTATCTGTACCAGGCTCAGCAATTGCAGCAAGAGCAAGAACGTCAGTAGGATCAAAACCAATATCACTATCAATAAACATGAGGTGCGTACAGTCAGAACGCATGAACTCATCGACAAGATAGTTACGAGCTCGTGTAATCAGAGACTCGTTAAACAGGTAGTAAAACTTACAATCGACACCATAACCAGCACAGAGTTGCGCTAGATCAGTCGACGACTTAGTATAGATGCCAGCACACTGTCCTCCGTACATAGGAGTAGCTACCATTATCTTTCGCTTTCTTAATTCTTCAGAATCGATCTTAATCTCAACTGGATTGCTCATTACTTTTCACCTTTATATTTTTCATCATGTTGTTTACCAATACCGTAATCACCATCATACGAGCTCAATGATTCAGCTTCGAAACTCAAGTATTGACCTATACGTGTACCTTTTTGAATTCTAGCTGGACCGTTGCAATGTAGCACGCCAGCCATCACACCGTTGTATCCAGAGTCATAAAGTCCTGAGGTAAGAAAGAGGCCATTACGGTTAAGCGTAGATCGAGTTATTACCCATCCAGCTTCATTCTCGCCAACGGAAATAATATTCTCCATTATGACTTCGTAGTCCCCTGCTTCAAGGTTATAGTAACCTTCTGAGTCAAGATCTACTGGTGTTGAGCCTTGACGATGAGTCTTATGATCATCCGATATCTCAAATACACCTGTACCCATGTTGAATATTTTATCAACGCGAAGATCAACAGCGTTAGGTTGGCTGTCGCCTTCTCTCACATTACTAAGCGAAGACTTAGAATTAATACCCAATATATGCTTCATCATTTTTTTCTTCGTCTGTTTTTGATTTGTTGTTTTGCGTAAAGTGCCATAGCAAGACAGTATAGTGTATCACTTTCAATAGATCCTTCTTATTGAAACCGTCCTTCTTACCATAACGCATAATATACTTTAGAATATTACTTTGACACGACTCAGCTTCAATACCAAGTGTACGCCACACATCGATAGTTTGAATATCCTCATCCTTCTCACCAGCTGCGTGACCAACATAGTGTCCTGCATAAGTAGACTCGATATAATCCAAAGCCTCCTTGACAATCTGGTCTTCACCAAACCTGTACTTGGTTCCCATTAGACTTCCTCACAAAGTTTATCAATATAATCAATATTGAACATAGCTGTATTCAATAGATCATTATCATCCGTTTCGAGGTCAAAATCAACTTCCTCTTCGAACTTTCCATCTATGAGACCTGACGGAGAGTCATCAAACGGTATATCATTAAGGCCAGCCCACACAGCAGCAGAGCTATCCCACGTGTCAATATACTTTGCGTATTCTGATACCAACTCAATCTCATTTGGACCATCAACCATACCTAGGAAATGTATTTTCTTACCGTTATCAAGAGCTGCATGAAGCAATCCTCGATCCCAGAGTTCTTCCATCATCTTCCAGCGACTCAGAAAACGTTGAAGGTTGTTATCCTTTTCAACGCCATATGCATTTGGTACACCCAGTATTGATACGCCAATATAATCAACATGCTCGCTGGATGCAGCCCATTTAAATGCATCAATAAAGTCTTCCTTGTCACCTATTTCAGATTGCGGTACAAAGAATGTTTTAAATCCTTCGGCACGTAGAGCAGGTGCTATCTCTATCGCAGCATCGATAGTAACTTGACCTTTCTGATTAGGATAGTCGGGCATGACAATATAGTCAGCGTGAATACGCTTACCCATTTCAATAAGTTTTTCTGGAGGGTACATAGGCCGACCCTGCTTATACATTTCAAAAGCAGAGTTGTCAAGTATGATAGTAGAATCAATTTCGTTTTGGTAGAACGATGTATAAGTGTCATCTATTTCTATTAGATGTGCTAAAGCAAGGTGAAAGTTTCTACCTTTAACAAATTCTTCAAGGTGCGGGGTCGGACATATATGACAAAAGTCGATAGACATAATAAAAATCTCACTGTTTAGTACCTACAGGTGGCACCATTTTCGTTATCTTCACTAACTGTTATTATCAGTTCTCTACCCGTGTAGGTCTCGAGAATGAATTCTGCAAGCTCATCGGCAATCATTTCACATGACTTATAGTCAAGCTCGAGAACGCCTTCACTATACAATGCTTCCAGCTCTCGTTTAAACAAGATGAATTCAATATCCCTGTCATCGTGAAATACTTCGATCTCTACTCGAAAGTGAAATATATGGCGATGAGGATGTTTAAGAAATTCAACTCCAGCTGGAGCATTAGGATAGCAGTGTATCCCTTCCTTCTGGAAGGTTACCCATATACTTTTCTTCATAACAATGGTCCTTAATTATCAACCGCGGTTGATATTATTCATCACTTCTTTACGGAGCTCACTATCTTTCGCTCCAAATTTACCAAGGCAACAAGCTGTAACTGTAGTACTGTTTGTGTCTTTAATACCACGCTGTGAGACACAAGTGTGACCAGCGTCTATAACAACCATGACATTATCAGATTCAGTAATATACGCTATTGCATGAGCAATTTGCTGAGTAAGACGTTCCTGCACTTGAGGACGTTGTGCAAAGTATTGTGTGATACGATTGAGCTTAGATAGACCAAGGACCTTTTCTCCTGGAATGTATGCAACGTGTGCCTTACCAATGATAGGTCTAAGGTGGTGTTCACAATCAGAATACATCGTAATGTTCTTCTCGAGAACAAATTCTTCACCATGGCAAAACTTGTTCTCAACAGTAGTACACTTTGGAAAGGTATCATAACGAAGACCAGAAAAGATTTCGTCAACATACATCTTGGCAACACGCATTGGTGTTTCTTCTAATGAATCGTCAGTTAAATCAAGACCAAGTACTTCTAACATCTCCTGTGTGAGCTCAGCCACTTTACGCAGCTTTTCTTCACGATCTTCTTTTACTAAAGGAGTTATGGGAGTATTGATACCTAAAGTATCGAGGTACTTGTTTACCTCACGGCCTAGTTCCGGATTAATTTTCGACATTGTATTCTCCATCTCGGGTTGAGTTTAACGACCGTAGAGAGGCGAGGACGGTCAGGCCTGGGCCGGAGAAAAGCTCATTGCAAGCGCAACCTCCGGAACACCTTGTTGCTCTAATATTTATATTCACTACATTGTTAAACATTACAACTATTATATAAGATATACTTCAATTAGTCAACCTTGTTTTAGGTTGAATCACCTCCACATTGGTTTTGAGAAAGGTTCTAGGAAACTCCCCATTTTCAACGTAGAGGTGCATACAAAACAACATGTAAAATAGAGCGTGCTTGATCATTATACCAACGACAAATATATAACAGCTGCGGGCATAAGTGTAATAACACAAGTAATTACTAAAGTTTGGGCGAGCGCGTACATAGTCTCACTTTTAGTGGACATTTTTTTCTCCTTTTGGGATATAGTTACGAAAGTGAACGTAGGGATCTCCTACGAACACGAGTATATATAAAAACAATAATTTAGGGACTGCTAGCTATACCTTTTGAGTATGTCCCCAGGCTTGATAAAATTACGCCAGTCGGATATCTGGACAAGATATTTTTCTGATTGCTTACCTTGCTTACGTGCTATCTTTTCTTCTATTTCTATAAACGCAGAATTCTTTTCATGCTCTCTGCATTCTATTCTTGAAATATAAGCTCTACCATCAGTGACAGAATAGATAAAAGGATTTACCTGTTCCCATATGAATATGGAGCTCATCTCCATAGACACACCATAAGGCAATATCCTCAGATCAACAAGACCGTTTTCACGAGCTTCCACTGCTTTTTCTATCCGAGGATCATCAGCTGATATAAGAGCTGTATGGTCGAAATAGAATTCCAAGAATTGTTTAATTGGTTTGAGGTCACCGAAACCTACAATCCAACCATGTTCGTCTGCTTCACCAGCAAACTCAAAATGAACCGATCGATCGTATCCATGCCACTTTGAACAAGGACCTGTGCACGCTTCGCCAGATTCGTCTGTATCAAACCATTGCATATGAGCAACGGGTAAATTAAAATATGATTTTGTACATCTTAGTTTCATGTTAAACTCCTATCACGTTGCCCCACATATAAGTATGAACTCGAGCTGATACACAGTATCCCCTATCCTGGGCTATGTTGGCAACATCACCGTCGATCATTTTTTGTCCTTCTACAGTAGCCCCGACAGGCATTATCCATACTGGCCAGTTAACTCCAGCTTGTCTAAACTGATGTATGACTTCATCGAGTTCTTCCCACTGCTCTTTCTTAGGACCCATTACAAATTTAAGCTGACCTATAGGAGCTTGATCTCTTTGTGTTCTTTGCCGTACTGATTTACCAAGATTTTCATACTCAGCAACTACATCAGGTCGTATAGCTTTCTTGGGTTTCTCACCAGATACTGTAAATAGTTTAGGACTACATGAGAAGAATAGTTCACCAGAATATAGACCTCTGTTCCCAAATACCCTTGTAAAATCTTCTGTAAGCGCTTGAGTGCCATTCGTTTCCCATGTTATGTTCCATGGTCTTTCATGCGTCTGCTTTGCATGATATACGTTGATCAGATCCACGGCTGCCTGTTGGGCATGCTTCATCAATGACTCACCACCTGTGAGTACTAAATGTGCCGATCTACCTGACATAGGATGTTGATAGTTTCCGTTTGGATTGAACTCGTTAATCATTTCTTGCCTTAACGTCTCAACAATTTCCTCTGCTGTTTGCTTTTGTTGAAGATGTTTGAACTTCTTAGACCACGAATACGAACTATCACAACCCTTCTCCCAAACAGGTAGCTCAGTAATATCGTTCACGTCTAGCTTATCGAAGTCCTTATACGGTAGCTCATATGTATCAGGATTGGTCGGATCATCTTGACCAAATCCATCACATTGTAGATTACAAAGAAAGAACCGAAGCCATACAGATGGCACCCCTGTGTAGTGACCTTCGCCCTGCACAGAATAGAAAGTTTCGGAAAATGCATATTGTTTTGACATAAATGTATCTCAGTTTAATTAAATCTAAGGTTGCGCTTTCTTTTCTTATCTAGCTTTTTCTTTTGTCGTTTTGCTTGATCAAGGTGTATTGCATTGGCACGTGTATGAAATGTAACGCCATCCAAATGGTCATACTCATGAAGAATGGCTCGGGCTGGAATACCATCATACGATTCAGTTATAACTTTACCTTTTGCGTTTGAATATCTTATCCGTATTGATTCTGGCCGTTTCACTTTTACAAACAAACCAGGAAAGGAGAGGCAGCCTTCTTCAATCAAGACATAATCTTCAGACGTATCAACAATGTTAGGATTAAACATTACAATGATATCATCAGGACTAGAAGGGTCGCCAACAGCAAAGACACGTGTCAGCAATCCTACTTGACAAGCTGATATACCAATGCCTTTATGGAAGACCATAGAGTCTTTCAAATCCTGCTCGAGCTTCAATGGATCCATAACCGGGTTATCAAAATCAAAATAAGGACTCTCAGCCCTCAACATTTCGCTAGTACTTTTCTCTAAAACACATGCTGGCATTATGACGCTATCCTACTGAAATTCTTCACTTTTTCAAAACGTATAGTAGACTGGAATTTGTCCATCAGTTGATCACCTTTATGAGATATTATAAAGACATTTGCATCAGAAGTCAAGTCATTTAGTATTCTCATAAACTCATCGGTACCTGTATTGTCCAATGAGGAATCAAACACTTCATCCATGATAAGAAGATTTGTGCTTACGCTGTTTCTAAGTTTAGCAACAGCCCTCCAAGTAAAGAGGAGCGCAAGGTCGATTCGCATCTTCTCGCCTTCCGAGAAAGACTCATAACTAAATGCATCTCTGAATCTTGACTTGATTGTTTCATTAAAGTTTTCATCAAGCTCAAACTGAACAAAGAAGTCCATTGCAGCAAGATACTTGCTGACTAGTTTATTCATTATAGGAACGTACTGCTTTATGATTCTTGTCTTGATACCACTGTCCTTTAGTATCAACGAAGCTACGTCGAGGACACTCTTGCTTTCATACAACGACTCTTTCTCACCATGTTGATCGTTTAAACTTTTTTGTAGATTTTTGAGTTTATCTGTGTTGGTGTTGTCAGTAGTTAGTTCAGTATCTATCTTAGAGATATCATCGTTTATGGAATCGATAAGAGTATTGAGTGCGTTGATCTGAGAGTTGTTATTTGTTATCTCTGCCTGCAATGTTGCGACTTGCTCTTGTATACTTTGCACATTCTCAAGTTGCTCGTTTATGCTGTCACGTTCCTCTTGAAGCATGACAAACCCATCCGTAGTTTTTGTAAGAGTGGCTTGCCTGTCATCTACAATATTACATTTGAATGTTGTATCTATATTCTGCTTGCATGTTGGACAATCGTCATGATCGCGATAGAACTCTATCTCTTGCTCTATCTTATTGATTTTGTCTTGTAGTTTATATTCTAGCTGCTCTAGCTTTTTCTTTTTACTCTTTATCGCATTTATATCTGGTTGTTTTTCTTGTAGTTTTTCTACCTGTTCCTGACATTCATCGACTTTGGCTACATGTACCCTCTTTTCTTTTTCTGCTTTGGTTATCTTTATCTTACTTTCATTCAATCGTTTGTCGGTGTTATTTTTTAGTTCAGCAATATACTTCTCTTGCATTGCAATCTTTTCTTCAGCAAGATTAATTTTATAGTCTATCTCCAACAAAGCATTTTTATTAGCAGCACTCCTGTCCTTTAGCAACGTATTCATAGTAGAGAATATTTGTATGTCAAGAAGGTCCTCTATCACCTCTCTTCTATGCTGAGAAGGCAATTGCATAAAAGGAACAAAAGTACTACTACCGAGCACTACAATTTGACTGAAAGATTTGTGATTCAGCTTAAGAATATTCTTCTCAAGCATCTCTTGATAGTCTTTAGCGGCTGCATCTTGATTGAGAAGCGTATCATCTTTATACACTTCAAACTTCGACGAGCCATACTTTTTGATATGACGTATTATCTTATACGAAGCCTTGCCAATAGTAAATTCAACTTGTACTTCTGACTCTTTGCTGTTAATCGTATTGATTAACTGCTTCTTACTAATCTTTCGAAACGGCTTACCATACAAACCAAACGACAAGGCGTCCAGTATTGTTGATTTACCAGAACCGTTCTCACCAACTATGAGTGTTGTTTTATCGTTATCGAGTTTTATTTCTGTGAACGCATTACCCGTACTCAGAAAGTTTTTCCATCTCAAATACTTAAAATTTATCATAATTAACTCAGGGACAATGCTTCGGAATACAGATCCTTTATTGTTGATTCAAGTTTATTCTTATCTACACTCGCTTCCAGTGCATCTATGTACTTGGTAAGTATTGTAAGTGTATCTTCAGCTTCATTTATTATATCATCATCCGACTCAAGATCGAGATTAAGATGATCCTCAACGACCTGTACATGTATAGGATTAACTTTCTCAAGTTTTTCAATGAACATGTCAAACCAATACGGATTTGTTTTTTCTGTTACAATAACTTTGATAAAAGAGTTGGCATATGCATCAAAGTCTTGATTGACAACTTGTTCCATGATCTTGTCTTGATCATTGTAATGTATCTTATGAAAGATTCTATACGGATTCTGTATGAATTCCAACTCTCTTGTATCGGTATCAAAAATATGAAAACCTTTTGTATCATTGAAGTCGGACCACGTCATTTCATACGGACAGCCGAGGTAGTTGATGTTACCTGTAACTGACTTGGTATGATAATGACCAGTACATACAACATCAAACTTTCTCAACCAATCATCATCCATACCATGATGGATAGCCTGACCTTTATACATTTGGTAGCCAGAAAGTTCTAGGTGGCCAAACAATATCTGAGCATCGGTATTCTCACACAGAGCAAACACTTCCTCTTGATTGTCTGCGCATATCCATGGAAGCATAACGATACTAAGATCATCAAACTTTATCACCTCTGGCTTTTCATATATTCGAATATTCTTATAATGCTCAGCAAGTAAATTCATAGAATTTATCTCGAGAGTGTTTTTGTAAAACGAATCGTGATTACCTACAAGAGTGTGTAAGTTATACTTGTTCTGCTCAATGGGATCAAAAAACATTCGCTTTGCTCGATCAAGAGAAACGAAGTTGATATACTTTCTTCGATCGAACGTATCCCCGAGATCGACTATGGTGTCAATATCGTTGTCTTTGAGATATGGAAAGAATATATTATTGTAGAACTTTTCTTGAAAATCTGCAAATGCAGAGTGATCGTTCCTCACACCAAAGTGAAGATCGGTAATCAATGCTAGTTTCATTTCGATTTTTTCTCACGCTTCTTAACTTGTCGACGCTTGTTTTCTTCAAAGTCTTTGATGAAGTTATGCATGTATTCTTCAGACCACTCAGTCATTTTTACACTGTCATTGAAGTCAGCATTGGCATCGTGGTCCTGACGATCAGAAGTTATGTTCATCACATTTATCTGTTCGGTGAGCTTGTACTTGGTATATAATAGTTTCTTTTCTTTTTGTATTCTTCGCAGGAAGGCAAACCAAATGATTTGCGTAAAGTATGCGAAAGGATTCTTTGATGTATCAGGATTAAAGTTATCAATATACTGCAAGCAGTTCTCAATACCATCCGAGATCATCTCATCTTTAAAAGTATAGTTGATGAAGTTAGGCTTACGTGCGAGGTGGGTTGCAATCTTCATTACACACTCTCCTACGTAGTTTGGTACTTGAGGCCGGGGTGCATCATTCTTAGCTGCCTCAGCAACCTGGTCACGATATACAACAAGGGCTGCTAGAAAGTCCTTGTTATTTACATATTGTGTTTTACCTTTCTTCTTTACTTCAGACATAATAATCCTTCAAATAATAAACATTTTACATTAAGTAGTGGGTCAAGTCAACTAGTGAACGATGGTTGTACCATCCTCATCAATCAAACCATCTATCAAGTCATCCCATTCATCGGTACTGCTACGTTCTTCATCACCATGCAAATCATATTCACGTTCCAATGTTAGTTCTGCTATACTTTCAGCGTAGAGCTCTTCCATCGATTCTGTAGGAGCGACATTGGCAACAATGTGATATGTTTTTATTTTATGTGTATTGAATAAACTTTCTAGCCATTTCGTCGCAACCATCGATACAGAACCATCTGTTTTGTTCAGAACAGAAAATATCAATGGCTCTTTCAATACTGCAATTTTCTTGCTATCATCGAAAACTATGTCGGCCATAACTGTTTCGCCAGTTATCAGTTTTAACAATCTTATACCAGATTCCATATACTACTCCAGGTTTATCTTGTAGATTTTATAATCGAATTGCTCTTCGTTGTATATCTTCACTCTTTCGTAAAGATGCCTCAGCGTATAGTTTACTTTCTTTTTGTGTTGTAAATTATCAGCAATATCATACAACGTGCATTCCGTTTTAGAATCTGATTTTCTTAATCCACGTCCTATAGATTGTAGATTGCGGATCCTTGATTTGGATGGCGATGCAAATATAACATTGTGAAGATTTCTAATGTTAATACCCGTACTAAAGGTACCGTACGATGCTATAATAATAGCATTAGCTTCTTTCTCTGTAATTGATCTTATACTTTCTCTTGTCTCCGCATCAGTACCACCGAAAACGAAGAACACTCTTCTGCCTTTGCTCACTTTATCTTGTATCTGCGCGTACAGATCCTTTCCATGCTTCTGAACATACTGAAACAATACAAGTGTGTTACCATTAAGTGACTGTACGAGGTTGTTTATAAATTTATTTCTTCTCTCGTTTCTAACAAGGAAATCCATCTCATCTTGAAAGTTGAGATTCTTATTCGCTTTGCAAGTTTCTTCTGAGTACTTTAGTACCAGTATTTTAATTTTTAGATCCGCTACCGTGCCAGCATCTATCAAATCTTTTGTTTTTACAAACGACTTAACTTGACCGAACAATCCTTCTAGTACGAGCTTGTGTGTTTCTGTTCCATCAAGTGTACCAGTGAAACCGAATCTATACTTACAATCAGTAAGTTTTGTCATTATGTCAGTCAGGGACTTTGCTTTGAACAGATGTGCTTCATCACCAATTGTAACACCAAATTGATCAAACCATTTCTTTGGCATCTTGTATACCGATTGCCATGTAGTAACAACAATGTTTTCTGTTATGTTTTCTTTATCAACACCAGCAGTAATAAGTTTACACTCATCTGTATAGCCATACGTTTTAAAGTCACCAGCCATTTGGTGTACTAGAGATACTGTAGGTACTACTATGAGAGTTTTGTGCTCCCGATATAGCTGCGTAAGTAGATATATTATTAACGACTTACCTGAAGCAGTCGGAGACAAAACCATTGCACGATTGAATCTAACGCAATGAGCTACTGCTTCGATTTGATAATCTCTTGGTTTGAATGGTAGATTCAATGTGCTCGCAAACTCTTCTACTTCCGATAGCGAACATTCGTTGGTGTAGTCGAGCTCATCGGATACATTAACATCGTAATCTCTATCATTGCAGAAAGAAATAATATAGGGGAGTAACCCCCTGTACATAGTAGAGTTTTTATTGAAGAGACGTATCTTTCCATCCCACATTCTATTTTTATAGAGCGGCATGAATTTATATCCCGGGGCATAAAACGAAAAGAATTCGTTCAACTCCTGTCTTAAGCCACCGGAGCATTCTACTTTAATAAACGTCTCATTCACTTTGGATAATGTAACCAATTCTCTATAAAGTTGTGTTGCTACTGTCAATTAGTCTCATTACAGACCAAAATTTGTCAACTTTCTCCATTCTATACTGTTTTTGATCTGGAAGCCTCTGTTGTTAATATTTTTTATAATGTCTTCCAATAACGAAACCACCTCCTCTTGATAAGATATTTTAGTGAGGAGTTTAATCATATCATCATCGCTATCTACATAGCCTTGTAAATCTTGTTTAAGAACCGTACGTGACCACGGCTCTCTTTGTATCTCTTTTAGATCTTCGGGATGGTTCAAGTCTCCTCTGTAATATTCAGCCAAGATACGGGAAAGGGTTTTTCTTTTGATAAGATAGCTTTTGAGCTTAAGTTTCTCTTGATAGAGAAGTTTAAGGTACTTGGCATGAAGCGAAGGGATTTTGAGACTCTCAGTATCAAGTTCCACATCATCAATCTTAGCATCCTGTATCCATTGTTCAGTTATATTATCAATTAGCATATCATCACCTAAATTATCACGTGCTACCATTATATGATATAATGCGGGTTAGCAGCAACTAAACTTCGGTAATTTTATATGCTTTGTATCTAAATGTTGCTGTAGCTTCGAGATATTCGATATCTGTAAGTGAGGCATCGAATGTCAATTCTGTCAAAGCAATAGGAAACATATCCTCAAAACTAATACTTAAATTGGGATTCTGATTGCTAGACAATACTAACAACGTCCCATCCGAGAAAACATTGCTGTTCTTGAATGCTGATCCTCTTGTTCCTTGATAAGCATTTCCATCAAACGATTCAGGATAGCCAAGGGAAACAAGCCAGTTGTGTATTTCCATATAGTTCTTGAGATCCTCATCTACTCTGAATCTCAGTGAGAGAGGTTCATATCTCAGCTTGTCACCCGGGTATGGCAATGTAACAAAAGGCGTAGCCACATCGTAGTCACCAAGCGTGAGAGTTGGGATTGGTACACTGTAGGTAAAGTAATTTATACCAGGTGTTCTATCCAATACGAATCTGAATCCTGTTGGGGATAGCATATTCTTATTGGTTGGTTGACTGTTTAATGTGCTCATAAGTATACCTCTCTACTATTTATACGTATAAAAATCACGCATAAAAAAAGGGCCTCCGAAGAGACCCTTTCAAAAGACTGGTTACCCAGTTCTTATTATTACATCAGGTTTGAAACAGCAACCATTCTGTAGTATACGTTCTTATCTGCGAAAGAGATAGAACCATTACCAGCAGTAGCGCCCTTAGCGAATGGATTTGCGACCATGCCGTAGCGAGTCTTAAAACCAATCTTAGGCTGGAAGCTCTCTTCACCAACCGCACGAACCATTTGTAAAGGTACGTATGGGCAGTAGAACAGACCAGCATCAAAAGCGCTTGAGCCTTTGTAGCCGATTGTCATGTACTGGTTACCAGCAGCACTTGCGAAGTAAGGATCGATGTATACTCGGATACGACCGTTCAATACACCTGCGAAAGTGTTACCAGTGTCATCAACATTCAGGTTAGAAGACAGAGCAGGAGTGTAATCCAGAACACCAGCCATCTGAAGAGCAGAAGCTACGTCAGAAGAACAGATTAGGATATTACCCTTACCACGCCTTGTGTCCTTAGCGATCTGGTTAGCTTCACGCTCGATTTGGAAAATCATTCCCTTGAAGCGTTCAACTGACCAACGACCGTTTGAGTCGACGTCCAGGTTAAAAGTACCAGCGACTGCAGTATTGTCTTGTGCACCAGCAGTAGCAGTGTAGTTGATTGTACGAACAACTTCTCGGTTGATTTCAGCAAGGATCTCAGCAGAGAGGATGTTAGAAAGTTCTGTTTCAGCGTCAAGGCCGTGTACTGCTTTAAGGTCTTGAGCAAGTTCCATTGTGTACTCAGCTTTCAGAGCACGTGAAACAGCTGTTACAGATACTTTTTCAATTGAGAAAGCCATTTGCTGGAAAGCATTGTTGGAGGCATCTCCAAGTGCTTCAGCTTGTGCTGTGCTCATACCAGTTGCTACAGTGTAGGCATTAGCAGAAACACGAGTTGTGGGATCAGCACCAGTCTGACCAGTAGTAACGCCATCACCAGTTGACTCATCACGAGCAAAACCAGACAGAGTGTTACCAGCAGCTGACTTAGAGAAATCTGTATCAGCTTCATTGTACAGAGCCTCAGTACCAGCTTGACTAGTGTAACGAGCTCGCATTGCAAAGATCAGTCCAGTAGGACCAGTCATTGGCTGAACGCCAGCAATGTCATAAGCAATTAGGTTAGGCATGGAACGGCGAACCAGCGAAATAAGAACTGGGTCGAAGATATCTACGCTACCATCACCAGCTACAGATGATGAGGCACCCATTGCGTTAGCAGGTGCAGCTTCTCCCAAGAGAGATGGCATGTTGTAACCACCCGAGCCTTGTGCAGCTTCGCGTGATGCGCGTTGTTGATTTTCTAGTAGAGTAGCGGTTACAGATCTACGATGAGTATCTGCGATCTCAGGAAGATCGGAGTGCTCAAGAACTGGGGTCCACTTTTCGACTAGTTCTTCTGTTACGTATTGCATTGTTGTCTCCTTAACGGTGTCGATCTAGTTTTATTTATAAGTATTATTTTTTCAGTGTTCTTGAAATTGCGCCAACATAAGCTGACATCTCTGGATCACCTGAACGTGCTGTCGTTGTAACTTCTTCTTCGAGAGGCTCAGCGTCATCGAAATCGCTTACGATAGCTGTGGTTTCCTCTGCAGAAGAAAAGTAACTTTCTTTCAGCGTCTCAAGTTTGCTTGTAAAGATGCTTTCGTCCACAAAATCAACACTCTCAGCTAAAACCTTAAATTTTTCTTTTTGTGTCTCAGTTAAGGATTCTGAAGCCTCAGCGAACAGCTTAGCTTTCCTGAACTCATTAATTTCAGTCTTCATGTCTGAAGTTCTTTCGATCTCACCATTGAGGCGAGTCTCAAGCTCATCAGCACGTGCTGCTAGCTCTTCAACAACATCTACCTTGTCATCAGGGATTTCAATGTAGTGTTCGGTAAACAGGTCTTTAAGACCAGTTATGAAGCTCTCGGTAATATCGGACTTGATACCAGCTTCGACAGCCAACTGATTCTCTGCCATCCAATTCTCAACAACATAGTCAAGATATTGATCAAGCTGACTAACAGTCTCTTCTTTCAGTCTGTCCTTCTCAGCTTGAATTTCAGAATCGATTTCTACAACATACTTTTCTAGTTGCTCATTGATCTTACCAATTACAGCAGCTTCAAATACGGTTGTAGCTTTTTCTTTAAACTCTTCAGACAGAGACTCGTCACCTGAGAAAAGAGCAGCGATATCTTCGTTAATGTCCACATCGTCAGAAGTTACCTTATGTCCAGCTCGAACTACTTCGACAGACTCTTCTTGTACATCTTCGCCATCATGTTGATTGGACTGAAGAGCTTCCAGAACACTGTCGAAAGAACTGATGAGATCTTCTTTTCTCATAGTATTCATTCGTTCGATCATGGCTTGGATCATACCAAGTTTGGATTCTTTAACTGCAGCAGCTTTTGGTTTAACTGCAGTGGGTGCATCCTTAGGATCGTCTTCGACGTTTTTAGACTTACCAGGTGCCTTAGCCTTCTTTGCAGCAGGCGCAGGTACTTCTGATGGATCACCATAAGATGCTTTGAACTCGTCCAACTGCTCGTCGGCGACTTCTTTCATCTCTAGTTCTTTATCAGACATTACATTTCTCCTTTATGGGATTCTTGTTCTTTATTATTTATAAAATTATAGTTTTGAGAGGAAGTTCTCAAATATTTTGATTTTATTCTCTTCAATTTGTTTGGCAGATTTAGTTTTCAGATCGTCTCTAAGCATTTCACTCATTTGTACTTGTTTCCAACCAGCGCGATCATCATAAAGCCACTCGACACCTTCCATTATACCTTCAACGAAAGCGTCAGGAGCAGATGGATCTGCTACAATATCTGCTGCAGTAGCCAGCATAAAGTCTTTTTGCACTTCAGCAATACCGCTTCTGTTTTGCTTTAGTGATCCCATACCACGTGACGATACACCAATGGTAGCGCCTTCGTCCATCAAATTCTTTACGATATTCCCCATCGGGGTATCCATGATCTTGGCCTTACCAATAAAGTTATCACCTTCTCTCTTAAGCTCTGTTATCATATGCGACACACGATCTAGATTAATGGTTGGACCAGATGGATGGCCAAGTTCACCAAAAGCTCTCTTACGGTCTATATACTCTTTAGTATAACGGTTAACCTCGTTTTCTAAAACTTCCATGGGATAAACACGACCATTTCTGTTCTTGAGATTACCTTGCATGAACACACCTTTGATATGATGGCTCTTACCACCACTTTCAGTCTCTTCAGCTACGTACTCTAGATTTTCGTTTATTTCGCATATGAGTTTCATTGTTAGTACCTTGCTACCGGAGTTGCTTTAACATCTGCAGTTGCTGTCACAGTGTCTGTGGGTTGCTTCATTACTATTTCAGAAGCGCCAGCTTCAATGACTACGGATCCACCTTGGCCACCATCGTTCTCTGGGCCCACTGTATTCGCAACTGTTACAGTAACCTCTCCTGCACCTGTATTGATAACTCGCACCATTGTTGCAAGTCCACAGTTATTGGCTGTAGAAAGATCAGCTGAAGTACCCAATAGTTTAATCGTCGCCATCTTGTATCTCCTTTATAAAAGAAGAAAAACTTTCTTTAATCTTGGACGACCCTTGCATTACGACATCTTCGCCACCAGCATGCTTCTTGCCACCTTTATGTTCTTCAGGGCTACCTTTCTTACCACCGCCTGAGAACTGAGCATCATCCGCTACAGGATGATCTTTTTTATCTACAGTGTGAGCATCGGCAAAGTCCTCTTCTCCTTTGGAACGAGGCTTGTAACCTTTAACTTCCTGATCGTCGTCTTTTTCTGTTTTATTGTCCTGCGCAGGAGCCCCAGGAGCTTCGATTAGTTCTCTAAACTTCTTCATCTGCAACCTCTTCTTGTTCTTCGTGTTCGAGCTCTGCCTCAGGCTCATTTAGGAAGCTCTGTGCAACGGCCACCTTCTCTACACCTATTCTTTCTCTCAGCTTATCAGCTAGAATACCACCCACCGCATCTTGAAATTCTGCAGGGTTCTTATTCATCACAGCATCGAAAGCATTGTCGTAAGAGTTTGACATAATAACCTCAACTTTATTTAATTACGTATTATTTATAATAATTATCATTGCTTGACCAGAACAAACTTCCTAGCACCAACATACAACACTTCTATTTTAGAGTATAGAGCTGCTGAAATTGTTTCAACACCTGATGCTGTATCAATTGTAGTGTTTTGATAACTGCTGATCTGCGTGTCCTTCAGGACATTTATTTGCAACGTTGAATATGATGGACTACCCATAAAGTAGTCGGATCCTTCGAGCTCTATTGTGATTGTTGTAGTTTTAACGGGGAGAATTGTGAATTTATCTCCTACCGTGAGATTTGTAGATTCGTCCAGTTCTATCTTGACGTTATTGGTAGTGTTGACTACTACAGCGCTGTCATGGTCTGAAGAATCGAGTAACGTATCGGACGTTATAATATGTATTGCTTGCCTACTGGGACTTGGGGTACCAAACGATAGGTTACCACTGCCGTCAGTCTTGAGAAACTGATTGGCCGATCCATCTGTTGTAGGAAATGTGAGTGTGCCATTGGCAACAGAAAAATTACCAGCACCTACGGAAAGGGAATGAACACTAGCACCGATTTCAAACACACTGGTGCCATTAGACGAATATAATCGTCCATCGTTAGTATTAAGCGCGAGCTCCCCTTGGGATAAGTTTGATGTTGTCGGTATTTTACCGGCTACGGAACTCCGCTTAAGCGTTATAATTGACATGCTATACTTAACCTCTATATAGAGAAATCACTCATGTATATACACAAGTTAATCAAAAAGGGGGACGCGAACGTCCCCCGTCACATAGTTATTGTACTACTTTCTTTTAGAAAGTACCACCGTCTAATGTAGCAAGACTTGAATTCAAGTTAGCTACTTGTACTCTGTCAAGAACAAGATTATTAACTGCATTATTAGCTGTTAATGCTTGTGCTTTGGTTTGAAAAGTTGTTTGCAAATATGCATTCGTTACGTTACCTACGTTACGTAAATCAATGTATACAGGAACACCATCAAGTTCTGGACCAAAATACGGTAATTTTATCGTATCATTGTTCTGCGAAGTTAATGAAATGAAACCTTGTGGATTTGCAACAACTTTAGATTCAGATGTCAACGAGCTCATTTGAGTCGTCACATCTGCTACAACTGTACTCGTCTGAATAGTTACTGTGTTACTAGCAGGAAAGAATGTCTGCCAAGTAACATTACCAGATCCGTCTGTTTGTAATATTTGATTAGATGAACCGTCAGCAGATGGTAGCGAGAACGCACCATTACCAACAGATAACCCACCAGTACCAACAGATAACTGATGAGGGTTAATACCCACTTCAAATATAGCGGAACCATCAGAAGAGTAAAGACGTTTGTCGTTGGTATTAAGCGCTACTTCACCAGCTACTAGTGAAGATGGCGCATTACCGGCCGAGTTATTTCTCTTTAACCTAATTATTGATGCCACAGTTATCTCTTCCTATTTTGATGTTTATGTAAGAACGGGGCCGAAGCCCCGTACCATCATTAGATACCTATTAGTAGGTTCCGCCATCAATGTTAGCGTTGAGGGTTGCTGTGGTTGTATTACTGAAGTTGATCTGCTGATTGGGTTCAGCTGAAAGCTCTTCAAACAACGTGAAAGAACCATCGGTAGCGTCACGAACCAGGCCGGCAAACTTCTTGGCACCATCGTTGTACTGTACGTAAAAACCAGTATCAAGTGTATCAGCAATGTTGGTATTGGCGAGCTTAAGCATGTTATCGCCAATCGTTACTGTAGTTGAATCGATGTATGTCAGAGTACCGTTAACTTCTAAGTTACCGCCAACTGTCAAGCCACCAGTCAATGAAGTGTCGCCAGAAACAACCAAGTCGTTACCAATCGTAACATCACTTGGCAAGCCAATCTGTACGCCAGCAGTCTCTGAACCAGAACCAGATACTTCGATTTCATTAGCTGTACCAGTTACAGTAGCAACGTAGTTACCAGTTGTGTGAGCACCCAAATCAACACTATTGTTTTGTGTTTGTGTTGTAATGGAAATGTTACCAGTACCATCAAACGATGCAGAACCAACCTGGTCACCAGCAAGCGCGATTGTACGAGCTGTTGTCAAAGCAGCAGCAGTACCAGTCGTGTTCTGGTTACCAGTTGCGTTAACACCTGGGAGGTTAATATCAGCAGTACCATCAAAAGATACGCCACCAATACTACGAGCAGTTGCTAGTGCAGTAGCTGTTGCTGCATTACCAGACGTATCCTGGGTACCAGCAATGTTAACACCAGCCAAGTTAATATTAATAGTACCATCAAACGCTGTACCACCAATGTTAACAGAAGATGCCAATTTAGTAGCTGTTGCTGCATTACCTGAAGTATCTTGGTTACCAGCAGTGTTAACACCAGGAAGGTTGATGTTTGAAGTACCATCAAATGATACACCACCAATTGTACGAGCATTTTGCAATGCAGTAGCAGTACCAGCGTTACCAGATGTATTAGCACTAATACCGTTGTTCAATGCAATAGTAGGAGTAGCAGTTTCACCAGAGTTGTTGGTGATAACCATGTCTGTACCAGCTACAAGACTTGCAACATAGTCACCAGTAGTAGCAGTACCCAACACAAGGCTGTTATCTGCGATAGTTGTAGTAATTGTAGCAGTGTCGCCAGCATTCTGGAATGTAGCAGAACCCGTAACGTCACCAGCCAATGCAACAGTAACAGCACCAGTCAGACCAGCAGCGTTACCGCCACCATCTGTTGTTACAATAATTGCACCGTTTGCATTTCGTGAAACAGTAATACCTGTACCACCAACAAGTTCAATGGCATCGTTTGACAGAGATTCATTATCTACAGTCAATACGATGTCAGCACCGCCTGTGCCAGAGTTAGCTTGAGTCACTGCATTATACAGATCACCAGCTACGTTAAAGACGGAAGAACCGTCTGATGAAAACAGCTTCTTATCCGCTGTATTAATTGCAAGCTCACCGGCCGCTAGCGAGCTAGGGACGGATCCGGAGACTGCGCTCCTTTTGAGTTTAATTACTGAAGCCATTATTATTTTCCTCGTTAATGGATAGAATTAAAGGTTGGGTTTATCGTTCAGGGTGTTGTTTTTTCTTGCTAAGATTGAGATTGAAGCCTTTCACTTCATTCGCTTTTTTTCTATTTATAGTATCGTATGTTTCGAGTTTAGCGCTAACACTATTTAGCTGTTCTTCGAGATATTTATTACGAGTTGATGCCATTAATAACTGCTGTGTCAGCTCATTAATTTTTTCTTGTTGTTGCTGTATATAAATTTCTAAAATCTTTTCGTTCTCATTCACTAGAAATTGCCACCATCCAGGTCATCAAATGTCGGTACACCATCAGATCTTACTTGAAGAACTTCGCCAGAGGTTCCTGTTGCAAATCCCAACGTTGACGTATTGGAAGCAATCATTACACCGTTCTCTGTGAACGATGAAAGACCAGTGCCACCATATTGAGTGCCTAGGACGTTGCTCAATATTAACGTCGATATAGTTGTGTTGCCTGTTAATGTAGCATTGCTTAGTATAGCACTTACATTTGAAGAGGCTGCTACACCGAATGTACCTGTATATCTTGCCCCCGATATATAGATACTTTTACCACTAAAATTAATACCGTTGGGTAAGTTTGTACCTATAAAGTTAAGTATACCTGATTGGTAGTCAAAAAACCACTCATCATTGTTACCAGAACCAGCTGCGAACAATTGAGTACCACTTGACGCTGCATTGCTTGCATCACCAGAAGTGTGTACGTATACTTTAACTTGATATGAGCTTCCTATCTCAGGCGGTATCCAATCTGTTAGACCCGTCTTCCATGTTCTATTTGCTGTAGCTGTATTATCAGCTGTTGTTTCGTCAGGTGCCGAAGTAGGATATACTGTAACTACACCAGCACTTGAACCAGGCATAGCTGCAGGTATCGAAGCAGCTTCTCTCCAAACTTTGTCGCCCCGCAGTAAAAGAGGACTAGGCAAAGATTCGTTGATGGCACCTTTGTTACTATTGACGTCAGTCTTGGATACACCGTACCCAAGTTTCTTCCAAAGATAGTCAAGTTTTTGATCGTCTGAAATTGCCATTTATGCAGCCTCTATCGACAGTGATGTTAAAGAGTCACCGCTTTCTAACTTGACAGCAATTAACAATTGATTATTATGTGCATTGGATAAGTTTTCAGATCCAAGCGTCATGGTGAACGCCTGATTAGAATAACTCTGTCCGTCTGCTATAATATCAGAACCTGTTGAAGCGCATCCGTTTGATCCATTACCTCCATTACCTGTATTGCCACCTGGAACACCTGACCCCGCGAACTGTATAGATGTATCTAACCAACCGTTAAGAGTTGATGCAGAATCAATTGCAGTTCCAGGAGCTGCTATAAAGAGTCCAGAGACTGTTCCTGTAAGCCTTATCTTAAAGTTGGCTACCAGTGTTCGTTTAAAAGCAAATCTAAAGTACTGAGCACCAGATCTGCCTGTATTGAGATCAGGGCCTACTGGTAAGTAACCAGAAGACAGGTTAGTACTATAATGTTTTAATGTATTAAATCTTACTATAGCTTCATCGGTACCGGCAACAGTTTCTGCACCAGACCACGCATTATCTACGTAATAATCAGTCGAGCTACTAAAAGAAGGAGTAGCTCCGGTCAAACCGGTAATACGTACGCCATCGGTATCAAACGTTGAACCAAGACTATCTGCCACTGGTATGGCCGCCTCGTTAAACGTAGGAGACGCCGTATGAACCTGTATCTTAGTAGATGGCTCGACATTACTACTCGTACCGTTAACATTCGTTATATCGAATCTGATAGTCTCTACAGCTGCAACAGATGATGATGTTATATCGGCAATAATGTTACCTAATGGATAAGCGTTGCCCACACCTGTGTTAGCTATTGGTACACCACTCGACAGCATTGTGGAGTCGCCATCTATGTCGCTGTATCCTCTGTAATGTGTTGATACTACAGAATCTGATGTTCCCTCATCATTGCTTCCATTCATTATTCTTACAATATTTGAACTATCGAGATATGCTTGTCCAACCAAGTTATCTACAGTCGCACCTGTAAGTCTGAGTTTTGGTGAGCCAGTATTATAATAAGGTATACCAGACACGTACCGATAAGAGCCGGCCGTTTGCTCAGCGAGAGTTGCACTTCCTATATTAAGAGTTGGAGAAGCGGTTACCGTATCCTTAACTATAAAAACATTGTTTGTATCACCAGTAGTTGAGTGACTAAGTCTTGCATAGTTTGCACCAGCGGACTCACCATCAATATCTCTGGTAAAATTAGCAGTAAAAACCTGATAGTAGTTCTGCGGATACGTAGTAGCTATTTCGTTGTATGCATCACCTTCTGATGTGATCTGCAAGTTATTATTGGTACCAGTTTGACCAGTAGCTGTACTGAAAGCCTGAGCTCCTGCTGCTGAACCATTCCAAATTGCTGATAATGTTCCTGTGCTTGAATCGTAAACATTAGAAACAGTACTAGATGTTATGGTAGTTGTAGATGTATACCTTCTTGCTGTGTTTGTATTTAAACTAGAGCCAGCAGTAATAAGACCACCAGTATTGTCAACAAATCCCGAAGCAAGTTTACTGGTGCCCTGAGCAGATTGCGATAGCGTTATAGATTTGGAACTTAGTCCAGCAGGGGCTGAAGGAATGTTCTTCAATACCACTGAGGATGATGCGGAGGCTGTTTGACCAGATCTATCTGGTTGTCCATTTGCAGTTAGTGTTATGCTATAGGTACCAACAGAAGCAGACTGATAGTCATGCGTTATGGCTGAGCCTGAAACACTACCAGCTGGCGATCCCGCTTCTGTAACAGAATTTGTAGTACTGTCACCCCAGGCATAAACATATGTGTTGCCATGTTGTGTAGTGTTAGTGACACTTGCTATTGCTCTGTTTGCACCACTCAGGTCCAATTCTTTATAAAGTACATTGGAAGAATCATTAGACGCTTTCAAAGCACTTGTTGTTGAATCAACGCCTATGGCAGCTCTAAGCTCGGGCTCCACATGCACGACAAAGTTGGTACTAATAAACGGACTAGAAGTGTGGTTGCTCGTTACTCTGAGATTACCAACATAGTCGACTGCGGTACCAGCATTCTGTTGTGAATTTGACAATGAGTAGTTATGTGTTATATTACCACCAGTATCACCTGCACTACCTGAACCTGTGTTCACCGTATTTGTGTCGCCATCACCCCAAGTCCACAGATACTGGATTCCATAAGCAGCATAACTACCTATTGTGTTTTCAGTATTGTTTGTTGCAGTTACCGTTACACCACTGCTGGTATTGATACCTGTATTTGCATCTAATACAACCTCAGGCGTATGAGTATCATATACTTTGATCTGTGCAGTTGCTGAATCGGGTATTACGCTTGGATTGGCTGTCGAGTGCGAATCTAATGTTGTCGTTACCGTGTACGTTTGTTCTCGCTCTGTGCTGGTTGTAAACGTATGAGCAAGTCTACCACCAGCTGATCCACCATTTGCTGTGTCGTCAGTGATTGTATTGTTGGCACTGCTGTCACCCCAATCCACCGTGTACTGTACTGTTGCACTACCGATATCAGTCGAATCGTTCTTAAGGTATACTGGGGTTCCATCATCAACAAAGGATATAGTAGATCCACCTGATGATGCACCGTATATACCAAACGCCATATTGGGGTCAGCAGTAAAAATGGTTATATAGTTACTTCTCGAAAAAGTAACCTCACTACCTTCACCAGACCCACCGGTGTTTCTTGCAGTCAGCGATACGGTAAACGGTGAACCACTGTTAGTGGAGTACGTGTGAGCTATCGTTGAAGTGGATAGAGTTGAATTAGCTGATCCATCACCGAAATCAATCTCATATTGATTGGCAGTCCCATCTGGTGTGAATTGAAAGAATACCATTCCTCCAGCACCGAGAGATGTTGTATTTGCTGTAAACGATACAGACTTGATGAAAGTATTGTTGCGAACATTATCAATAACTTGATTGAGAACATCGATCGCATCGGTAACTTTTGTGCCTGTAGTAAAATTTTGATATGCTGCTGAATTTGTTAAACTTCCATCAGTTGGGGTATCGAGCGTAAGCTCCATACCAGTGTTTGCACCAGCAGAGCCAATATCGCTATGCTTGGCTAAACGATGGCCACCAACCAATGCCCCGTCATGTACGCGCAGGGTATCGTTAGTAATGTCGACAGTCACTTCGCCAATTGCACCCGTAAAAGTCGAGTGCTGATTGGCGGTACCGCGTCTGAGTTTTACTTCAACAGCCATTTATTATAGTGTTCCGAAATCGAATTGAGGATCGGATTCTGCTGCATCAGCAATGGATCCGAAATCGTTATTAACAAAACCAAAATCAATTGAATCAGAGACGGAGAGTTCTCCTGTCGCTGAAATTACTATCTCACCATCACTGTTTTCTTCTATGGTGATATTGGGACCGGCCTTCAATGTATTTAAGGTCAGTATATTATTTATGTTACTCTTGACTAGTGGTTGACCAGCACCTTGGTTTTGTACGCTAGTTATCAGATTAGCCGTATTGGCAACTTGTAGATAGTCATTTAATAATGCTGTATCAGCTTTGTTAGATAATAACGATGTTGCATTGGCAACTTGTAGATACTGATCAAGATCTCCACCACCTCCGCCACCGCCTCCTGTACTGTTTATTACAATAGACGTTGCATTAGTTGTAAGTGAAACATTATTACCAGCAACAATTGTTTTGTTATTTGCTACCTGTAAGTATTGACCCAGGTCAGCTGCATCAGCCTTTAATTGCAAGGCGGTGTTGGATGCATATACATCTAAGCTAGGTCTACCAGTCAGATCACCATATGCACCACTGAAGTTGTTTGCTACTTGAAGATAGTTATTGAGGTCTGAAGTTGTTGCAAAGTTGGTACTGTTTGCTACTTTAAGATAAGGCTCAAGTCGCGAGGTCATTATTGAAGATACGTTAGCAACTTCAAGATAGACGTCTAAGTTTGGTTGCGATGCTACAGGATTGTTTACACCGTTTGCTGTTTGTATAACAGTATTTGCAGATAATACGATATTACCTGTTTCAGGATCTTGCTGTATCGCAGGCACACCATTAATAAAAAGGGACGTGCCACTCAAATACAGATCACGCCATTGACGCTGAGCTGAACCAAGATCGTATGTATTGTTTGCCCCTGGTATTATGTGACCATCGTAACTCGATAGATCAGCAGAACCCGAACCCTCTACGAATTCAAGTTTACCAGAGGTAGCATTATATCTTAAAAATTTACCATCAGCAAGACTGGTTGTGTCAACGTCATCCAGTCGTAATAAATTTACTTCACCTGAACCTGCAAAACTGCCTCCAGAAGTAGGACTCTTTGCATAGGCCATTCGAGTGACTTGGGCGGATACAGAACCTTTGAATTCGTTGAAGAGTCTGGTAAACTTATCCTCGAGCGGCTTAATGTCAGGTGTGTTACCATCTATACCATCAGCACCGTCTTTACCAGCTGGGCCCTGTTCACCTGCAACACCACGAATACCCTGGGGTCCCATTGGACCCAAAGGACCGACATCTCCTCGAGGGCCCAGAGCTCCTCGCTCTCCTTTAGGACCTACATCACCTCTTGCACCTTTTAGACCCCGCTTACCTTGCGGACCTTCAGCACCCTTCTCACCTTTAAAAACTTGGATGGGTACAGGGTTTTCAACTTCGTCTAGCTCAAGATATTTGACACCAGTTTGATCCTGGATGTCCTTCTGGAGGCTTCCATATATTTCTTTTAGTAGCTCGTCTTTTACTCTGCTGTTTTCTTTTTTAAGTACACCGAGAAGAGCTGCTAATAGTTTGGCTTCATCCAGTTGATCCATTTTCTCAATCTTCTTCGTACTCGCTAGAGAGGGAGTTGTAGAATCTTGTCATGCTTTCAACTAAACCTTTTTCTTCGGAAGACAAGGATTTGCTTTGAGTGTTATCGGTAATCGCTATTGGATTGGTAGGCTCTATTTCTTCGTTTTGATCAGACGCGTAAGGAATCATTTCATCTTCATTGTCACGCTCAAGCTCCATCTCTTTTTGAATTTGTAGTATTTCGTCTTCTGTCATATGAAGTACATTCTTACGAATCCAGTTCAACGAGAAGTATTTACCTACAAGCGGATCAACTTCGCCAAGAACTCTCAAACGCTCAGACATGATCTCTGACTGTTTGAGTTCTTGAAACATATTGTCGTTAGCAAAAGCGTATGTAATACTGTTACTGACCTCTCTCCACTCGCTCCGCGTCATGACGCCTTTTAGTGCAAGATGTATTTCGAGAAGATTGTCGAATAGTTCTGCAAACTTATTTCTAAGTCTGTTCACAAATTTTTGAAACTTAACTTCGTCTCGTGAGATTTCAGTCGAGCGGCCGATGTTGAAATTAACTTCTGCTTCCATTCTACTAACAGGCACGCTAAGCGCTTTGTATAATTTCTTTTGGAAGTACAGAACATCATCCATTTCGCCAAGGTTTTGGCCACCTGGCAATGTTGTAATCTCTGTACCACGTCCACCTTCGCGACGAGGCAACCAGAAGTCTTCCAGCATAGTCATATGCCTGCGGTCGTCTCTTACTTCACCAGTGGACGCATCGTATACTAATTTGTTCTTATGCTTTACCATCATGTCACGTAGGTATTGTTCAGCCTTCATCTTAGGCAGATTGCCTACGTCGATGTAGAATATTCTTCGTTCTGGTGCACGTGATAGACGATATATTACAACAGCGTCTTCAAGCATTCTAAGTTGGTTAAGAGGCTTGATTGCTTTGTGTAAGTAGCCAAGATTCATTTTGTTTCTTGAGTCTACCAGGCCTGAAGGTACGTAGCAAATACTATCTGGCGCTATCTTAATACCTTGAGTATTGTTATTTGAGCCTGTTGGATTATACAGATAGAACTCAGTCTTTGATGGATAAAGATCTGCGCCAGATGCTTTGTCGGTCTTCTTTTTCTGAGACCGCATTTTTCTAATCTTGCGTGGATCAATATATCGAAGCTGCCTAACACCTTCACGAGGCTTGTTCTTATCGATAACTATTTGATAATACAGTCTTCCATCAACATACCATCTGCGGAATATCTCATAGCCTTTGTTTCCGAAGTCAAGCATGTAAAGAAGACTGTTGAATTCTTCTCTAACCATTTTCTTGACTCTTGCTGGCAGGTTGGATTCATCTAATACAAGCTCAACCGGATAAGCATTATCATCCATGATGACTGCATCGTTAATGATATCTTCAACTGCTTGATCGCATTCTGGCTGCAAAGCCATTTCTCGATACTTTGTTACTAGGTCTGCCTCTGTCTTTGCGGAGGCTTCCATATCCATATGAGAACCATAAAAACCACCACTTCCAGGCGCAACATCAACTACCGCATCTTCCTGATTATTGGGCACAATTGCTTGAAGAGTTTGCTGCTCAGCTTCTTCAGCTGCAGTTCTCTTTATTTCAAATCCGAATAGTTGCATTTTTTACCTCGATACAAAGCGAAGGGGGCACTGCAGTATGAAGCGCCCCCCTATCACATACAGTCGTTTAAATTATAGTGCGAATATTTTATTAGCGCCAGCAGAGAAACGAACTGTAATGTCACCGCCGTTAGGAAGGATAGGTAGACCGGATGCAGAATCAACATATGCAATCAGTCTTGAGGTCGTATTACCACCTTGTACATCTGTGTGGTAGATGATCAACGCTTCACAGTTAGCACCAGACACTGACGTAAAACTTGCATCGTCAGCATCAAATACACCACTAGTTATTGTTTTGCTTGCGAGATTGGCTGTCGCTACTACCGCACTGTTGGGTATATCTGCTCTATCCTCATGCGCACTGCTAAAGGTATAGACACCCGTATCCACCAGTGCAATAGTAACTGTGTTGCTCGACAGATTCAAATTGCCAGCAAGGAAATCTTCCTTTGCTTTTGGATATAATACATTAGCCATCTAGCGTCTCCAAGTATTAATTAAACGCCACCGGCATCGCCAGTGGTACCACCTTGTACACGCCAGTAGTCGTACTGGAATGTAACAGCATATTCTTGTATACCTTCAGCATCCCATGAAAGATCGATAGGAGCAAGGTCAGAACACCAGATTCCGTCGAACTCGTAAGTTCGTAGAACCGAACCATCTTTTGCAAACTGCTTAACAATAGCAGTAGACTTGTATGAAGATGGGCTAGTACCTGTAGCTCGTACATTACCTTCGAAAGTGCTGAGTTGGTTATTCCATTCTTCCATAGCATTTCGGATGATAAAATCTTCATCGTTAATGATGGTAGTTGTCCAAGCGTCAAAAGTTCTGTTGCCAGCTACTTTTACTTGACGTCCGAAGTACGATACAGGAATAGTTCCTACAGTAGCTCCTGGAAGCTGAGCTGCTCTGACCATGAAAGGCGTCTTCAAATCTCCAGTCGCATTAATTGGATTAAAGATCTGAACCTCGAATAAGGAGGGACGAGCCCCTCCAAATTCCAGTTGACCTCTAAAGTCGCTTACGTTAAAAGCCATGTTATTCTCCTTAAGATATATTTCTATTTATATGTTTATGGTTAACCGTTTAGCCTTGGCCAACAATTTCGGAGAATTCAACACCAGTCCTAACTGCAACAAAGTTGAGCTGAATGTAGTTGATTGAACGATTCGGTTTAATGTAAATGTCACCTACGAATTCGTTACGATCAATTACGCCACCGGTGTTGTTCGTTTCGTCACATACAACTCGGAAGTCTGTGACACCGCGTCGACCTTTAACGTCACGCAGGAATGGCTCTACAAGATTTCTAAACTGGGCTCTTGTGAACTCATCGTTGAATTCAAACAACGTTGAGTTAGCTGCAGTTGAGATAGCCTTCTCTAATACGATGAACAACCTTCGGACATTGATTCTATCGAATGCACCTGGTTGATCAACAAGAGTCTTATCACCGTACAACACAGTACCTTGTCCAGGGAATGTAACCACTGGGTTAACGCTGCTCTTGTACAGAGTATCGCGATCAGCCTTTCTTGGGTTCCAAGCCATCTTAACAACATTCTTGATGTTTCCACGGTTAAAACCAGCTGGTGAGAACCAAGGATCTCTGACTGTATCAGTTCGAACCATCAGTCCAGCTGTGTCGCCGTTACAAGGAATCCACCTATAAACGTCATTGTACTTGTCGTATTGGTATTTCCAACCACTGTCCATTACAGCGTATGTGCTAGAAGGCAAACTATCTCGGTACGATACAACATCCGCTACTTCTTTACCTTCGTATGATGCATTGTTTACTACAGTGCTGCTTGGAGGTGATAGGCATACTAAACAGTCTTTACGAACTTCTGCAATGCTATTAATTGCATGAGTTGCAACTGTTTGGCCTTGACCTGCTACCATGATGAAGGACAGATCAACATCTTCGCTGTTCTTGAACTTATCAAGTGCTGTATTTACTTCCCCAGCAGTAGCTGCAGAACCGTCTGCTCCATTAACCATGGATACTGTTTGAACAACAGATGGAGTACCGTATGCTACACTATTGGAAGCAGAACCAGCATTAGTGTTGCTACCATTATGGGCAGCCCACCAAACGTACTTGGATCTGTTATTTACTACGTCTTTATAGTAGTTTGTTGCGCCAGTTGTATCTTTGGCATCAGATGCTTTTGAAACATTTTCAAATACTTCTAGAACAGTTCCTTTGATACCTGACCACAATCCATCTTCATCAACAACAGCAATGTGCATTGCATCGTTGGTGCTACCTGTGTTTGTAGCGTGCTGAGTAGTGCCAGGAGCTCGGCTAGTGTTGCTTGAGTATTCCCAACGGCGCTTAAGACTTGTGTTGGCGGTTACTGCAACACCCGTATATGCTGTAGCAAGTATAACGCTTGTGCCGTTAGCAGCAACAGACGATACTTTAATATCTTGCTTTGCACCGAGTGTTGGACCCAGTTCCAAAATATCCCCAGCAACCAAGTCACCAGCTACGTTAGCAGATGTTACTAATGCTGTGGAGTTGGCTGTAATTGTATATGTGCCACCTAGTGTATTCTTGAATGCATCAGAGCTAGGACATACTGATACTTTTAGAGAGTTACCCAATGCACCAGGATATTTTGCAACCCAGTCGCCTACGTTGCTAATGCCACTGTTGTAGCTGTTTACATAGTCGTCGGAATTCTTAATTAGTGTTATAGCTGAATTACCAGCGTTGCCGGTTGCGTTCTTGAGGCCAGTTGAATTTGTTCTCACAACATAAAGCGCATTACCGTAGCTAAGAAAGTTAGCTGCAGTAAAAAATGTTTCATATGTGTCTGTGTTTGGCTTGTTGAATTGTGATACTAGTTGATCTTCAGAAGTAACTAATACTCTCTGCTCAACAGGACCCCAACGAAAATGACCTGCAACACCGCCTTCTGTAGTTGAGACGGAAGGTACTACAGTAGTCAAATCAACTTCACTGACGTTTACGCCGGGCGATACTTGAAATGGCATTGTGTTATCTCCTTATGTAAGGTGTTTGATTCTTTTTTATTTATAATTCCAATGATTTACCATTTATCATCTATCATCTCAGAAGGCGGTAGAGACCACCCCAATCTATCAGTATCGATGCTTATTATACTGTCGTCTTCACGACCATCATCAAAAAAGCCAAATGGTAACATCTCGTCTTCAATCATTTTCTGGTTATCTTCGTATAATCTCTTTCTGAGATCGCTGTCAGTCAGTTCTTTAAAATAGTCTTGTCTGACAAGCCATGAAAACAACACCGTACACATTACAATATCATCATGAAAGCCTTCTTCAGCTTGGTAACTTTCTTTTATTTGTACAAAGTTACAAAGCTCGGTAATATAGTCATAATCTTCAAATATGAGCTTGTCTTGCTCAATCATATCTTTTAGAGTTGAACATCCAAGACGCTTGACTGACTTAGTTGTTCTTACACCTAACTGAGATCTACCACCGCCAAACCCTGACGATACGTATTGGGATCCACTGTTAAGCGATGCTCTAAATATATTCTCGTATTCAAAGTCATGAAATAATATGTTTGATACCTGCTCACCTATATCGTTTATTTCTATCAATACGAACGCATCGTTATACTGCTTTGCTGCGTCATATATAACATTTGGATACAGCATCGGAGATATTTCCTTGCTCCGATACAGACCGACACCTTTATATGGATACTCTGTAATATCAAAAACTACGAATGCAGAATAATCTTGGCCAAGCCCTCTTGATGTGTCAGCAACAATTACGTATGTGCGATCTCGTTGCGACTCTTCATAACAAATAAAATTATTCTTCGTATATAAAGGCGATCTAAATGTAAGCGCTTTTAGCTTGGTCGGATGAATTAGAGTATTCGTACTACCTAAGAACTCACATTCAAATTCTTGACGAAACTGTTCTTCAGACGTGTTGCGTATAATCTCTTCACGCCACTCTTCGTCTCTCCCTGGTACATCCGACCAGTGTATTTCCACTCTTTCGTAATCGTTACGTTCTTCCTCACTTTCTACCCATATCTTATAGAATAGATTCATACCGTTCGGTGTAGATGTAATAATTACCTTTGAAGTTTTACCAGATGAAATGGTAGGAAATACTGATGTGAAAAACTCTTCTTGTATATTATTTGGTACGAACGCAAACTCATCAAGGTATATCAAGTTCTGAGACGTACCACGAATCGCGCTAGACGATGTGGAGGATGCTATTATTTCAGAACCGTTTTCAAGTCTTAGACTTGCTTTGTTCCATTCTAACACACCTTGCTGCATCCAATCAGGCAGGTGTTCGTACATTAACTGTATTCTACCTAGTATTTCAATCGCTTGGGATCTTTTGTTAGCAAGGATTGCTATATTGTAGTCTTCGGTAAACAATATCTTCCAAAGTAGATAAGCACCAACCGTTGTTGTTTTGCCTACCTGTCTTGGGAGCTTACATATTGAGAAACGATTGTCTTCAAAGGTCTCCAGCATCTTGTCCTGGAATTCCCAAGTAGCAAATGGTATAAGACCTTCATCAACACTTACAATCTTAGTATAGTTTTTAATGAAGTACTGACTGTTTGTCGCTACCTTTATATACTCTTGTACTTGCTCTTGGGTGAACTCAACCTGGACGCCGGCTGCTTTTAGGTTTTGATTACCTAGGTATATTTTCGGCATATCTGTTGACCTCTTCCAGTTTCACTATTATAATCATGGTGTAGCCCATAAAGGGTATATCTAAAGCGTTACTACTCCTTCAGCAATCAATCTTTCTCTATTAGCTAAATGCTCGTCTCGAATATCATCTTTGCTCTGCCCGTTATACAGAACGGCGTGACCTTCATTTATCAATACCTGCGTCACCGGTCTCCACATATCGTTCATACTATCGTATACTAAGAAGTCTCCTAATATGCGGCCAAACTTTCCTCTCGCATCTTCACCAGATCTATCAATCTGCGTTTTCAGTACTGATTTGGATCCGAGCAGTTCTTTTAATCTTTTTTTAGCTGCAAGCCCGAACTTTTTTTCAACCTTATCCCTGGTTCGACTTTCAGGTGTATCAATACCCATAATCCGAACACGTTCTTTTCTAAGCCATATACCAAAACCGAGATCTATATCGACGTCAGCTGTATCACCATCAATCACTTTACAAACCTTCACATTATATTCATACATCTTTCTTACGATCCTTAATCATTTTCTGTAACTCGGCAGTATTCCCGATAAACAGCGCATTTGTAACACTATTGGGACCTTTCGGTTCCTCGTCTTTTATCTTCTTTACTTTACTCTGCAACTCCAACAGGTCTTTATTTGAATCTGATAGAGTTTTAATTAGTTGTCCTACTATTTCGAAAGCTCTAGGTGACTCACTTTGATTTGCTAACTCGACGAGTGTTGATAGGGCATCTGATCCCTTATCTATTACGTTATATAGGTTTTCTCGAGCGTACTGATAGTCAGCGTCGACGTCATTAGTATCTTCCGTAGAGACTGGCTTAGAGGCTTCAATCACCTCTACTTCAGACTTTTTTTCTTCTACTGGAAGATCAAAGATCTCTTCGAAGTTCTTTTCCATTATTGATTTACTCATGTTATAGCTCGGTTATAGTTTTTGCAAAACCGTAATCATCTTCTGCATCAATATCATTAATGTTGACAGACAGTGCTGTGTTGGACGTTGGTTTACCGTCAGCTGTCAGGCCTGGTGTAATAGTTACTCTTTCCTGAGCATCAGCCCTTGGCATATCATCAGCAAAGTTAAGTATTGTTCTTTTAATGAGACCAGTTGTTGATACAGGACCAAAGATGTATCCTTTCATGGTAAAGTTGAGATTCCATATCAACGCTCGTCTCGTATCAAAGCTACCCTCATAAGTGTCCTCTACAGACACATCGTTGAGAACGCACGGTACATCATAGGTGAGATCCATCTCGGGAAGCAGCTTAATGTTGTTGGTCCATTCTGGTTGAAAGTATGGTAGTACCTGTTCAAGTATTTGAGTACCATCGTCAGCGTTCTTAACAAAGAAGCTCATTTGAAACTGAATATCGTAAGGCACAGGTCTGAATTGAGTAGTGTAGTTGGTGTTGTCAGTACTACTTAACTTTACGTTCTTTTGTGTCGACGGCAGCTTTCTATTAGCTGCATAATTGACACCTATCATTTCGAAACCGATTCTTGGCAACGAGATAGCTACGTCTTGATCCAGATTAGAATCCTGAGCTAACCTTACAAGAAACTTTTCTTTGGGACCATAAGCAATTGGTACTTTTAGAGTCTGAATTCTTTCGTTGTTTTGATTGAATCGTTGCACATAGATGCCGTTAAACATATTACCAAAAACGATAACATATTTTCTTAACGTGCCATGATAGAACGACTTTCCAAACATCTTAATACCTGTCTATATCCCCAAAGGGATTCATTTCACTGAAGTCTAATATATTGTCTGCGTTGGATTGGAAGAACTCGTTGTTTGCAGATGCATCTGTACTCTCGATTGTATATTCTTGCAACAACGTACCACCATCTTCAAGCTGAGCAACTCCTGTACCATCTTCCAACGTAACCTGATGTACAAGTGTATCAAGACTGTAAGTATCTTCAATAAGATCAATCTCTGTGTTACCAGTATCGATTCGCTCTGAGCTGTATTCGAACAACTCACATCTAACATCGTAAGTCTGTAGACGTCCTGTTTGATAGAATATCTGCTCGTGTTCGACAAACTTGATTTCAAATATCTTACCGACCATTGGAAAGTAGATGAGATCGCCTTCCTGTGGTCTGTTTATGGTATTGAGGTAGTCGTTACCTTCTAGCATAAACGAATCTGTATCTGCAGATCCTGTTAGGTATTGACGGGATGGATCTTTAGTACTACCATCCTCGAATATAAGGTTATAACCTACTTCTGTAATTATTTTAGGAGACGTGATCGCTTGATCAAAACGCTTTCTCGCTACTGTAAAGGTTATTTGGTCTCTTATCTCTAAACCAAAGCGAGAGAGAAGATCGCCTTCACCTTCAAACCCTTCGACGTTCTTGATATACATTTCAACATCAATAGCTTCATCAAACTTGCTTAAGGTATCCTCACCAAATAGATGATCGAGGTTAACCGTGGTACGAGGCATGTACTTGACGTTGTGTCCGTAGATCTTTATCGCTTCGATTGTAAGATCTTCAACAAGGTCTTGCTCTCTACCATATGCAAAGTTATTGAAGTATTTGTTGGTAGCCATTGCTAACCTATCATGTCATGAACTGGAAGTGAGTAGCTAGAAATCATCTCATCTTCTAGCTTGAGGATAGCTTCCTGTGATTCTTCCCATATCTTCTGGCCATTGAATGTTAGGCCCCCAGGCATTTGCATACCTTCGAATTTTTTCAGGTTTTCACCCCACTGACGTTTGAAGAGTTGTGTTGTATAGCGGAGAAGCCATCTATCACTATACATATCTGTATTGAGATCAGGATCGATAACCTGGTACGCATCTAATATAACGTAGCTATCGATAGATATTTTATCTTTCCAACTAGTATCAATATAGACACGGTCATTATGACGATTGTATCTAATAGGCTGCTTACCAACGAACATCTCTTCTAACATATTAACATGTGTCATAGCCATAGAGTATGGTACAATAGAAGATTGCAACATATTGTACAGATCGTTAAGATGTATTTGATATCGTACGTTGAATAGATTGTTTACTGAGTACGTGCTACCAACTGTGAAGCAACCTGTTACACCTATTATAACTTCAGGTACTGTGATGTAGCCGTTGGTTTGATCTTCAGCAGTAACTTGGTGTCTGTAATAAACATGCTCAGTACCATCGAAATGATAGTCGCGATAGTAAGCAATAGCCTCGTCAATTCGGTCTTCGAGCTGCTCATCATCGACATTAATATCAACCACAGGCTTACCGAGATTGCGTAAACACCATTCTTTTAGTTGATCTCTTGTTGCTGGTTTGGCCATGATTATTCCTCGTGTATCTTACTATTTATAAGAGAGGAATGTACAGGGTAGGGATGACGCATAAACAAAAACTCCTGCACCGTCAAGCGATACAGGAGTTCTGTTAACTTTCTAGCGAGTTAGATCTTATTCTTCGTCATCGAGACGTGGATCAACCCAGCCTTCTACTTCTGCCCATGCAGTACCATCGTGAGTGTACTTGCAGCCATACCAATCGGCAGGCTCAACAACACCTTCGATTAGGGTAGCATTGCTAGAGTTAAGATCACCAATGATGAACTCAGCTGGATCGCCAACAGTAATAGTGTCAGCACCCATAGTTACGGCTTTGTCGTCAGCAAAAAGATACCGTGAAGTATTTGTTGCGTTATCTACGATTGTCTTCATTTAATCGGTCCTTTATTATAAGGTTTTAGTTTGTGGTTGAAACAATTATTATTGTTTGTATTTATAATTATAGTCTATTTATATTAGCCTTTCAACAGCATTGTTGTAGCTGACAATGCCTTACCAGCAGTTACTGACGAGGATGTTGTTGATAATGTTCCGTCATCCTGGACGTAGTAGGTTGAGCCTACGGTCAATGAAGGGTTTGCACTAGATAACGTGCTTACGATGCCTGTGCCGTAGTTGCTGTTACCACCGTCTCTAAAAGCAATTACAACCTTTTGTTGGTCTGGGTCATAAACCGCAGATTGATCTTTGGTGGCGTTTACTTCGGCCCAATATGCGGAAGTTGTAAAAGATATTGAAGTGCCACTTACAGTACCTAGTGCATAGGCTCCATAGTTACTATTGCTACCATCTTGATATGTAACGAAAGTCTTATTACTACTGGAATTGTATGCAACGCCTATAGGGTTAGTGACGACATTGCTGGATACTACTGCTGGAGTTCCGAAGCTGATACTCGTTCCACTTACAGTTGCTACAACTGATGTAATATAATCAGAGTTCCCAGCATCCGAGTAAACAATTACGACTTTATTAACTGATGAATCATATGCAAGGCTAATGTGATTCGTTTCTGCGCT
>UEXM01000340.1_pt1 | contig 52210 bp, 55 predicted proteins | sample 1796661 | NCBI WGS metagenome assembly UEXM01 (sample SAMEA4772469, study PRJEB27181) | metagenome | reverse complement strand
TACCTTATGTAATGGTTACCACTAGAAAGGATACGTTTATGCAGGTATCAACGCAAGATACACCAATGGAATCCGCAGAACCTATGAAGGTCGCGGGTCATTTACTCAGATCAGCTTTTAACACTCCGCAGAACCGACCGGGTTTGTGGAGCCACCGAGAAGCTTTTTATCAATGGTATGGCAATAGGTGGCAAGTTCGAGATTTTCTTTGGTTAGAAGATATGTGCTGGAACTTGTTGGAGGATGCCTACTACAGGGCTCGAGCTACGAATGGTGAGATCATCTCCCGTAGGTTCAACCCCAACAGGTCTAAGATTGAAAATGTTGTAAGGGCCCTAGAGGCCAGGGTTCGGTTGCCCCACAACAAAGTTCCCGTGTGGTTGGGCACAGAAGAAATCAATACCGATTGCACCGTAGCTTTCGAGGATGTGTTGGTGGACTGCAAGACCAATACGGTTATGGAGAGGGACGAGCGTTGGTTTGATCCCGTGACTGTGCCCTGCAAGTATGACCCGGATGCGGAGTGTCCAACTTGGATGAGGTGCATACGAGAGTGGAGCCAAGGCGATCCCGCATGGTGCAACTTGCTGCAGCGTTGGATGGGCTACTGCTTGATGCCTCATCGCAAGCACGCCAAGTGGCTGCTGATGTACGGTAAGGTTCGTGCAGGCAAAGGCACCATAGGTAAGATCTTGGAGAAGATGATTGGGCCTGAGTGCTTTATGGGTACAAGCCTGGATGACTTGGCGGGTGACTTTGGTTTAGACGGGCTAGAGCACTCTAGGGTTCTGTGTGTGTCAGAGGTTAGTGAGCTAGACAATCGTATGGGCGAGAAAGCTACTAGGGTCCTTAAGAACATTGTGGGTCAGGACCCCATCTCAGTGAATATCAAGTTTAAGCGTCAGATGCGGAATATCGTTGTAGATGCTGCCCCGATGGTGCAAGCTAATGAGATCCCCCAGTTGCCTAATAAGGGTAGAGGGTTGTCTAGTAAAATGCTTGTGCTGCCCTTTGAGGTCACGTTTGAAGGTAAAGAGAATCACAATCTCATAGATCAGCTAGTAGAAGAGTTGCCTGGTATTGCTGCTTGGGCAATTGCCGGAGCACACAAGGTAGAAACAGCACCCAGACCTGCAGACCGATTCTTGATGCCGAAGAAAGCAGAAGACGCAGTAAAGCTATACCACTTGCAGAACAACCCGTTTGATCATTTCCTGGAGGAACGGTTCCTCCGCAACGCATCTGGATTTGTTGCTACAGAAATGATCTGGAGTCAGTGGATGGATTGGCTAGAACGCAATGGTGTTAAGGGTGTACATGTGCCCCGCAACCAGATAGCGTTGCAGATTGAAGGCCAGAGTAGTTGGAATGTATACCGACACCGTCCCAGTGCTGAAAGCAAACGAGGACTCAAAGGTATGAGCCTCAGAAGAAACTTTGAAGATCTTGCTTAGGAGTTAGATATGAATTTTGATATTGAGAGTTATGGCGATATGCACGACATGGTTGAGCAGATGATTATGCTGCTTGGGGATCGAGACAGTTGCACATTTGTTGATGATGAATGTGAAACGTGGGAAGTTAAGCAACTGACTGACGGAACATATGTAGCCGCTAGTCTGAGCAAGAATAGCTTGCTAAAAATCAAACGAGAGTCTGTATGACGATGCCGGGTGTGCCGGGTGTACTGTTAACTATATATACTAACTACTAGTCTATATTAGGTAATAATAACCCCGGCATATCTGGCACTATACAGAAGTCCGTTTCTGTCCCGCCAGGATTAGTCAGAAAATCCTAGACGGCAGGGGTGTTTTCACCACAGACCGGACCTGACCCCGGGGGCCGACCGCCTACTGTGGAAGCAACTCAAGCGGAGACAAACTGTAGTCGGAGACTCGCGGACCCGACACTTACTTCAGTTACACAGACACGGCTAGACACATAGCACGACTGCGACACGCTGACACTTTCCGCGTACCTACCCCTACTGCCTAAGACGACCCCCTCAATTGATCGACTGTCTAAACACAAGGCATCGACACCAACCAAGGCAGGGCTTCTTCTCACTACTATCCCACCCTCTCTCGCTGGGTAACTAGCCCGGGAACAAGTGCCCGGGCGAGTGACCCGGCGTGTGTTTATCTTTTCTTCAAGGAGTTTCTCATGACTACTAAGCGATACATCATCATCAACAACGATGCAGCCAGCACACCTGAACCAATCCAGAACATCCTCTTCACTTATGGCAGTAACGAGTACCTCGCATCACAACTCGAGCCAGTACTCAAGATGTTCGCAGACGCTGGCGTCCCTGCTGTAGCAGTCACCGGTGACGATCTCTACCAGCGTCTCAAGGACGAAGAGAGAGCCACACTGGGATTGGAAATCGAAGACTTGTTCGATTATGGCGGAAGAGAAGGCGACCTCGAATACGCACAAGACCGCTACGAAGATCTGTCTGAGTGCAACCCCTTCTACGAAGACGCAATCGCAGGAGGGAACTTGTTCCCTACGCAGGACGAAATCCTCGAAAAGATGCTCAACTATGCCCTTCTCGAAGATGTCACCATCATCAGTGACGAGGAATCGTTCGCTCGAGTCGAGCGAGAAGAAACCGTAACCCCAGAAGAGCAGGCCATCTGGGACAACCACCGTGACGCCAAGCACAACGGAGAACTCGTATGACACCCCTGGAATCCATCCTCTTTCTCACCTCATCAACAATCATCGTCTTCCTCGTATGGTGGACGATTCACGCAATCATCAACGTCACCAAAGGAGACAACTGATGCCATCTGGAGACTACCAACTCACTGACCTCACTCAAATCATCGTGTGGGCTGACGACACAATGGACATCCTCGAAGCCGATCAAGTCTATGACGAGTACCGTGAAGGTCTCTACGAAGACCTCGACAAGTACGACGACTACTCAAGGCACGTAGTTCGTGACCTCATCGCCGCAAAGACAATGTTCTGTGACCCACAGCTTGATGCACTCAAAAGCGAGATCAGAGCACTAAAGACAGCCAACAACTACCTTCGTTCAATGCTCTCACATCAAACCCGACAACTTAGCAAGTGACGGAACGTGTACCCGCTGTCGTCGGTGACAGCGGGTACACAACCCGTCGTATTGGTTTTTTTTTCTTTTTTTTTTAGGAGGACATCATGTCCACATCGCAGAAAGTATCGCAACTAATCGCAGAAGCATTCGCAGACCAGCACGGTATTGACCTCAGTACCATGTGTGACTCATTCGACAAGGAGATGGCTACCCAGCTTGTTCAGAACACACAGTCGTTCCCTAAGCAGCTCGTTCCACCTGCACCTGAGTTCAGGGACGGCAGGCTCATCAGCAATGGTCACATCCAGACAATCTCACCCGAGGCAGCAGGCACTGAAGCTCCGTTGCACGTAATCGCCTGGACAGGTGGCACAATCGTCAACTCCTGGACATCACGTAAGCTCGTCGATGTACGGGACGCAAATGGACAGGTTGTCATGATCGAGAAGGACGGCAAGCAGGTCGCCAAGCAGGAGATGCAGGACGTTGAGTACAGCATCGCCCTTCAGGGTCCAAAGCTTGAGGACTCGATGATCAAAGGACACTTCGAGACGCTTCGTAACCACCCAAACCCAGCTGTTTCCAAGGTGTGTGGTGAGTTCGCAGGCAACTGGGACAGGATGGTGGAATTTGGTGCACGTGTCGACAGGAAGACTGGCAAGAAGAGCAGCTACCTCAACTTCGAGTGCTTCAAGTCGTGGGCAAACGACAAGCCCGCATCCAACATGACCGTAGAGTCTCAGTGCATGTGATCGCACCTGCTCCGTAACCGCAGTGGCCGGTCGCCTTCGTGGTGGCCGGTCACTGTCTTTTCCCGCAGGCGAGGGCCTGGGGTTAACAATCAATCTGCATACGTAGAAGGAATTACTATGCCATACAAATGGGACCAAATGTCCTTTCAAGATGCACAGCAGTTCAACAATGTGCCTGCTAAACCATCCACTAGTTACGAACGTGTACCCGATTCTAATCCAACTGCCCCCCACGACTGGCGTGACGGTGACCGTGTCGAACGTGAGCAGATACCCTCCATGGTAATTGGTGCCACTGGATTCAATCGTTGCTCCAAACGTGCACCCAAGTACACCAGTGTGCTAGACATACTGATCCGTCGTGAGGAGCGTGCACTCAACCGCATAACTGAGACCCGTGTTGTGAAGACACACATCACTATCACCAGCTTGCTACCTACTGACTCACCCAAGGAGCAGTTCCTTGGTACTGGATTTGGTAGGTGGGATCGTAGATTCGGGGTGTACGCATGACCCCCGACACCAAGTACCACAAGCAATTCATCAACGCTTGCAAGCAGTTCTATGGCACCATCGAACTAGACGTGATTGCACTCAAGCCCTATGGCTTGGCATTCCTTGACGTGTGCCAGTGCAAGTTCGGAGAGAACGAGCAGACCCAGGACCTGCTAGACGAGAACAAGCGTGAGTACGAACAGCAATGTACATACGTATACGGTATGTCCGAGACCAGTGCTGCTCACCCTAACCAGCTACAAGATGGAGGACCGGACTGGGTCTGGCCTCTGCTCTACGGAAAGGTCACCGTCTAATGGCCTTCATGATTATGTTTTCAATCATCGCAATCGCAGCGATCTACTGTTTCTCAGATAAGGAGTAACTATCTATGGCAGATACAGAAAGTCGATTCATCGATAGCATCGGCATGACCGAAGAGGAAGTCCAACCCTTCCTCACCTACCTCGATAACCTGCGTGATTCAAGTGTAACCAAATGGATGGTTGCATGCTCTGACATCACACAGACTTTCGATGTCACATCATCTCAGGCTCGAGCCATCCTAAGTTATTGGATGGGCACATACATGAAAGAAGGAGTATCCGAATGAGCCTCTCAATCATGGGTAACGTCGACGTAATCCCCGTCGAAGAACTACATCATCTACCCGACCCAGAACCTATGGGTCCAAGACACAAACCAATCTCACACATCGACCTCATCCAGCTGGGCCGCAAAGCATTCAACGTCAATGAGTTGGACATAACCAATATTGTTCCCCGCTTGTCAACTGACCGCAAGAAGATGATCTGCACCTTCGACGTTGTCTTGCTTGGTGACCCGGATGGTACGCCCAAGTGGCAGGACGATATCCAAAAGCTCATTGGTATCTTCTCAAACTTCCAGAACCAAACTGGAGTAGTCACAATGGGTGCTGGACCTCACGTCTTTGCTTGTACCAATGAGATGATTGATGCGGAGTTCAAGGTCAGACACAAGTCAACCAAGAATCTTGAGCACAACATTCGCAACATGATCTGGGACAAGGTCCCTATGTTCGACGGCATCTTCGAGGCAATGACAGGCAGACAGAAGTATTGGAGTGAGATGCCAATCACTGAGGAGCAGGCTGCCTATCACATCATCGACGGCATGAAGCGTGGAGTTATCAACTCACGTGAGCTGCCGCGTGTCGTTGAGTATTGGGAGGATCCAGAGCACAAGGAGTTCAAGACTCGTAACTACTGGTCCTTGTTCAATGCGTTCTCTGGTTTCTTCCAGGATCGCAACCCGTTCGACATCTCTGATCGTTCGGCCAAGCTGAACCGTCAGTTCGACGACATCTACGCAGGCATTCAGGAGGAGCATTGGGAAACAACCTCCGAGTACGAACGCCTTTGTTCAGATGCAGACCTTGAGGTCCACAAGGATCTCGAAGGCTACGAGTCTTGATCTATCTCATTCAACAGGGCTTGGGTTCGGATCCTCTTTACGATGAATCTACTTACTCCGATAAGTACTACGTCACTGAGGATCCGGACGCAGCCTTTGAAGCAGGTAAGAATGGCATGTTGTTGTTCGGTGACGCAAGTTACACCGAAGTTGTTTCCCAACTAGAAGCCCATCACCCTGCACCCGAAGGTTTAACCTATGTCCGAAAAGGATACCACGGAAATAAGTTTGATAGAGATATCTTCATCAACAAGGTTCCTATTCTTGAATGGGCTTTCGAGTTGCTATCTGCAGAGGATCTTATTGAGTTAGTCAAGGATGCAGGCACATGCTGGGTACGTACAGATGAGTGGACTAAATTCAAAGGTGCCACGTATGGAATCAGTAGGTTTTGGACTGACAAGCACGAAGACTTCTATGTTCGTGACTTGAAACACGGTCCCTTCTACTACCAAGCAATCTCCTACTCACCATCCAAAGCCAAGGCAAAGAGGAACCGTCCTGTCTCCAACAAGATAGGAAAGTACAGACGTGGTAAGATACCAGTCGCTTGGTTCAATACCTTCTCATTCAGACTTGAAGACCTTCTTGATTTCAACATGAGAATGAATAAGAACCTTGGCACCTGGGATAATGTAGAGTCTAACTTTCCCAGTATTGTTAGGACTCTTAAAAAGCTCAATCTTCTTACGTACCTCAGAGATGAGCCACGATACATCGAGATGATTGAAGAAGCATCGCACTATGTTATAGGTGCGAATCAACACCGCGTCGAAGAATGGGTTGAAGAATGGTGTGACTACATCAAACTAGAATGTGACGTTCTCGACCTACCCACCAAGTGTTATGACAAGAAGAAAAAGAAAGGTAATTCATGTCAGACCTCACCAACCAACTAGCTACCTCCATCTCCTTGGGTGTCGACGTAGACAAGGAAGATGTCCTTGCTATCTACGTCAGCAAACAAGAAGACGAACTCAAGATGCTGCGTGACTCAGCCAATCGATTGGAAGAGTCACACAGTAAGTCCATCGACAAATTCGAGAAGCAACTCAAGAAGCTCCTCGACGAGGAGTGTCGTGGTTTCTTTTTCTCTAAAGCAGAAGCACTCAAGACTTGTCTTGCTGCAATGGGCAAGCACAACACCAGCTACAAACTCAGCCATAATTACAGCGAAACAGTTCGTTCCACCGACGAGACAGTTGTCTTGTTCGCCTGTAACTTCACTGTAAATAGTCGTAGCTCTTACATGGACAACCTCGAGTTTACGCAGGAACATGTATACCGTGGCGTCAAGATGGGTGAAGTCAACAGCATCCTCAATGCTATTGATAAGACCAAGGAAGAACGCAGCGAGGCACGACGCAAGTCACTCGACTACACTTCCAAGCTACGTGACATCCCAACCATCGAACGCAAGGCACGTGCCGACATCGCTCGATACACACTCAACCAATCCAGTGCAGGCAAGCAGTTGCTTAGGGGATTGGAATAGGTCTTAACGGATCTCTTTGCTCCATGGCTTGGGTCCTCTCGTAGGGGATCCAGGTCATTTTTTATTGTAAGGGAATGCTTTGTTCAAAACATCCCTTCTCTTTTTACACTTGCCACAAGTCTTAACCTTACCCCCGGTAACCTTCTTGATTACCTTTTCAACCGTATCTCCAAGACCCTTTGACTCTGAATTCTTAAGGATCTCCAACTTTTTCTTCATGTGCAAATACTTATGCTGGATAGGAAGGAACTGCTGATAAAGATTGTCATAAGCTTCTTGTGTTTCTTTGTTCATTGTTTCAATAACCTTGTCTTGTTACCCTGATGTTGTACCGGAGACAGTCATGATTGAGTACGACCTCAGTGGAATTCCTGAATCAGACACAGCTTGTTGGGAATACCTACCAGCTGACGACCCCAGTATACATCTTGAAGATGGATGGGAGAAAACTGATGGTGGAATTTACATACGAATGAAGCCGATAACTCTTGGAGTCATCGCTGCTTCTGAGTTAGTCAGACTGTCACATCTCTCGCAAGGAAATATACTCGAGTGGATCTATAGACTCGATGCTCTCTTTGATGCAGGCAAGACAACTCTTGCAACCACAACATCAGAGGGAGATGTTCCTATCCGGTTCAGACCCCAGGATCTCAAGCCTCACATAGGACTCAAGGTGTCCACACCTGTGTGGTCCAAGGAAAAGTTCGATGCTTACATACGTCAAGCACGTATGCACCGTCACCTCTCTGGTGTAGACTTCGAGATCTGATTCCCCGCTAAATCCCAATTGACATACGTAGGAAGGAGGACCTATGACTACGTTACCGCTTCGCCTTGCATCCAATCCCTCGTGCACTGAGTGTGAGTTGCACGAGCACATCAAGTCTGTCTGTGTGCCAACAGTCAGATACCCCGAGTCACTAGACTCAGGTAACACAGCCATCGTGTTCATCGGACAGAACCCAGGCTGGCATGAAGATCAGCAGAACAAACCATTCGTTGGTAAGTCTGGCGAGCTGGTCAAGCAAGCCTACATCGGTGGCTGCAATCTCCAAGAGAAAGCCACCATCTTCCTGACCAACATCGTCCGATGCCACACCGTCAACAACGAGACACCCAAAAACAGACACACCGCAGCCTGTCACCATTACACACAAAAAGATCTATGGGCAATCGGAGGCATGGGATTCAACAAGGTTATCTACGTCACACTGGGTGCACCAGCAACCTCTGGTTTCTACCGTCACTTCGTAAGCGGTGGAGCATACGATTATAAAGGCTGGGTAACTCGCAAGAGAGTAAGCCCTTCCCTTACCGAGTCATTCAACTACAACGGTAGCTGCAAGATCAACGACAATGTATCACCAGGAGAACCAAGCAGGGTGTCGTACATCTTCTCAACCTACCACCCAGCTGCAGTTCTACGCAACAACAACTACATCAATGCCGTGTCTGCTCACATGCAGTTAGTATCCGACTGCTTGGACGGAGTAATGGCATCTCCCTCTCTACCACTTATCGTCCCCAACAGATCACCGAGGTGTTTATCATGACGCACACACAGAACCTTATCCATCAATGCAACGACGCACTGTCACGTGCGTGCTCCAACACAAGATTGGTTGTCGCTCTTGGTGATGACAGGAATGCTGTGATTCGTGCAGTTAACTTGGACGATTCTTTTTACACAGCACACTGGTTGTGTCCCGAAGACAGGAAGCTGGAGGTTAAGGATGGACACGACAACGATTAGCCTAGACATCGAGACGTACGGTGCTTGCAGAACTGACTGGGATAACAACCCACTACCAGATCAAACAGTCTTCAACCCACGACGCTCGATACACACAGACAAAGTAGCACCAGGTGCGTTGAACCTGACTGCTGCCATCACCCTAGTGGAGGAACCGCTATGTCCAGAGTTCAACAATTGTTCCCGTGGTTTGATGGATATGAAACCAACCCAGACAATGGTCTTCAGGTTGAACCGCCCGGAAGAGAAGGAGAGATTGCGCCGATGGTTATCTCACTCAACTACGATCCTGGGTATGAACCTTGCCTTCGACATACAGTATCTGCGTGCGGATCCGTACTTTCGTTTCAGTTTAGAGAGCCAGTCATTGGTAGACTTGTCCGTGTTGAACTATCTTCACGACGAGACGAGACCGGAGAAGAGTCTCAAGAGTCTTGGTCCCGTTCTCCGTACTCACTCATATGAAACAACCCTCAAGCATTCCAAGTTCGCACACCCAGACCACCCAGATCTGCACAAGTACAATGCGGAAGACACCCACAACACCACCCTTGCTATCTCTGAACTTGCACACCGCATCAACAGAGATTTTTCTAACACAGACAAGCTAAGTAACTGGTGTCTTCAGTTCTATTCGGATACAATCTGGACGTGCATACGCATGTCAGAAGCCGGGATACCTATGGACAGAAAACGGCTTCAGATTTTCGAGCAGAAACTTCAAAGAAATACTACACGTGCCAACAGGGTAAGTACCCAGAAGTATGGCCTTCCCTTAGAGGGTCCCGGTTCTGGAAAAGCAAAGGTTCAGTTCATGAACCTCGCTTGCGACGTAATAGATGGACAGCACTCATGCACCACGGCTTCTCAAGTAAAGACTCTGATGCAGCAATTGCAGGACTCACAAGGATACTCAACGGAGTCATCATTGGAACCCTCCTGTTCTACGCACTCTTGCTCTTCAAAGAGTTCTGTTCGGGATAACCCTCTACTAACCATCACTCCTAAGCAGCAGGAAATTTCATTCTCAGAGGAGAATCGGAATCTCTTGTCTGATATGCTGGACGACACGCATGTCCTAAAGAAAGTGTTCAAGCTTTCCAAGACACATGCTGCTGCACAAAAACTTCAGTCGTCCTATTGCTATCCGCTGCTGCGGCACAGGAGGAATCGTCCCAATGACAAGTCTTCAATCCTCATCCCTGACAAAGGAACACACTTCGCATACCCCACCTGGTACTGCGTACCAACGTTCACCAAAGACAGCAACGGATCAGCAGGTGGAACACTGCAAGGACGAATCACCTGCAAGAAGCCAAGTGCACAAACCTTCCCCTCCCCAATCAAAGCCTGCATCCGATCCCGTTTCCGTAACGGTTCCATACTGGGCTTCGATCTCTCACAGGTTGAGCTTAGAGTCGCGGCTCTCCTCTCAGGAGATACAGCACTCTTACGAGCGTATCTTGGTGGAGATGACCTTCATAAACAAAGAGCTATACAAATCTTCGGCTCTGACATTGAGGATCGACCTGACTTCCGAAGCCTAAGACAAGCGGGGAAGATGATCAACTTCGCTGACCTCTTCCGCTCCGGCTCCAACACAATGCAGCAGCAACTCCTGGCCATGACCGGACAGCTGCACCCGATCGAGTTCTTCAAGACCGTAGCCAGCTCCCGTCCCATCCACCGCCCCGGTCTATGGGCGTGGCAGGAGGAACGCATAGAGGAAGCCCGGGAGTTTGGGTTCATCTCTCTCCCCTTCACCGGCCAGTCCCGTTACTTCATGGGTGGTGACAAGTGGGATGTCAATGAGATCGTGAACTTCCCCATCCAAACCACAGCTGGCAACACCCTGCTCCGCATCCAGCACTACGTGGGCCAAGGCATGGGCAGTATCAATGCTCGCAAGCCCCTGTCCTACATGATGCTTAACATCTATGACGCCGTATACATTGACTGTCACCCCTCTGCAGTAGACAATGTAAAAGAAGTGGTGGACATGGCTGTCAAGAAGGTAGAATCAGAGGACTACTGGAGCCTGCTCCAAGATTTTTACGGACGACAAGTACCCCTCGAGTACGACTGCGAACTGATCTAATGCTACCTGCCCTGTCTCTCATCAAGCTTCTCTCCCGCACTCCTGTCGTTAGGGGAAACCTAACCTCGGCAGTTATTGGGGGTAGAAGTGCTGTCAATCCTGATGTGTTCCGTGCATTCGAGCGGTTCGGGATGGGCATGGGAGCCAAGGGCTACACCATAAGAACCGGAAGCAGACAGGGAGTAGAAGCCGCAGCCCTCTCCGGTGCAAGAAGTGTTAAAGATAAACTCGACATCATCAAGAAGATGACTCCAGCAGAGAGAGCAGCAGCAGGCATCGACATACCTGAAGCTGCACTCCGAACACTCGACACGGATGACTTGGCTCCTTACATCCAAAGAGTAGCAGGAGGTGAGAGTCTAAACGTCCAAAGAAGATTGATACCCAAGACAAACAGAAGACAGGAAGGATTCCAATCTCCTTCCACACAAGGTGTCGAGTACGAATACAAACCTGAGGCAGGTCTATACAAGAACCTGACTGAAGAGCAGAAGTTTGAGGTCCTGCAAGAAGCAGGTAGTCTTACAGCTGCACAACGTATGATGACTGTTAAGACGGCTAAAAGAATAGGACCAACTCCTTCGGGTTCTGAATGGGCAAACACAGGAGGGTTCCTGGGTCAGCTAACTCCTGTTACGAAGAGGCCAAGTAAAGTTATCAAGGCTCCCCAAACAAAAAAATCTTTAGCGAGATTAAAGAGGAGTCAAAACACTGACCCTTTGCTTGGAATGAAAGAAACTGAAGGGCTTAGTTTACCTGGGGGACAGAGAGCAAGCGATGTGTTTCCTCCTAGCTCCTCTCCCACAAGAGGAGGACCAGTTGAACTGATACCAGTTTCTGCCTTGGAAGGCGATCCAATTGCAGCAGCTCTAGTTCGTGGTGTGTTCGGTAAGAAACTTGCAAAGCAAAGTCCTCGTTTTAGTCAAGCGGTTACAGGAAACCCAACCGAAGCTGTGCTCAGGTTAGCCAATGAAAATCCTTCTGCTCTTTTAGGTAGTAGATTTAGAGGAACCATTCAAGATCGATTGCCTGAAGCAAGAAACGTAGCCGACCTGAAGAAACTGTTAGGCCAAGACGTACTCGATCCCGACCCCGTCGACTTCCTGACCACATTCTCACAAGCGGGGGATGATATATCTTACGCACTCAAGGCAGCAAGAGATCTTGACATACCTACCATTAACCTTGCCGACCCCAGGTCGATAGCAAACCTCGACGATGTGTTCCGCCTGCCCGCTGCTGACAGAGCATCAATGCAGGAAGCTCTCGAACAGTTAGCTTACGGTCTCTCTTGACCAACACTCTATCTTTGTATAGGGTGTAGGTATGAATCCAAAAGATCCAATCGTTACTAGTCGTCAAGAGAAAGTAAGATCTCTCTTGATGGGTGGTGTACCTGTATCCAAAGTAGCCAAGCAAGTAGGTCTGTCTCGTAAGAGAGTCTATGACTTTGCCACCAGAGAGAAACTCCCATACAACCCACCCATAAAACCTAACGGTAAGGTGGAGCGAAGAATCCTAGAAGCACTAGCTGCAGGGTTCTCCAGACAGGAAGTTGGGGAGATGTACAACATGGCACCGGTGGCAATTGACATACTTACAGAGAGAATCAAGTCCTCATGGACCGCGACTACACCCTCATCGTCGACACCCGAGAAAAGAAACCCCTGATTTTCCCCGCTAATCTCAGGGTTCTCAGTTCTTCTGCCCCTCCCTATCAGGTCAAAACAAACCTGATACGGGTACACACAAAGAAGGAGAAACTTGAGACCGGTGATTACTTGCTACGGGGGTACGAGACCGTTACGATGATTGAGCGTAAAGGCTCCCTTCGTGAGGTAGCTACAAATTGTTTAAACAGGAATGACAGAACGAGATTCATCAAGTGCCTCCAGCGAATGAAGGATGCCTGCTCAGAGCCCATCCTCCTACTCGAAGGCACACCACTTGAGACTCTCAGAAAGTCGCAACACGTACCCGAACCCGGAGCAGCAGTCGACGCACTGATGAGACTGCTGACCGAATACGAGATAAAACTTCTTCTGTTACCTACCGCATCAAGCTCACAACGACGTGCAACAGGTGAGTGGGCAGCAAGACTTTTGATTAACGGAGCTATTCATGGCACTCGGAGCTAAGACTAACCTAGGTTTCAAAGCTGGTAACCCAGCTGTTGGTACTGGAGCATCATCCATCGGTGGTAAGATGTTCGTACTTAATGAGAATGCTGCAGCGGTTGACGCTGACCCAGACAATCCTTATGCGGACAACGGAACTGACGTACGTCCCGCTATTGTTCCAAGCATGGGACTCCAGCTTGAGATGTACGTTTGTTGGGAAGCCGTTGATACTACTGGCATAGCAACAAGTCTTAGTACGGCACCAGAAGTATATGTCTATGGCAAAGTCCCAGACAACGGACAAGGAAAACTGTGGCCCCAAGACATTGCAAGCTCTCAATTCAAAGACCTTGCTGCTGACGCAGTGAACCCAGGCTTCTGGATTCCATTGACAAACACAGATGCTGCTTACACTGTCGGTACTGTAGACGATGAAACTGATACGGGAGACTACGTTCAGTTCCCAGCTACTGGAGCAGTGGTGTCAGGAGATAGCTGGGCAATGTCCCGACGTGTTCCTGTATATCTTGCTGGTTGCACTGAAGTAATAGTTCTAGTTAAGACAGCAGCTGCCGGTACTCAACTTGATGCGGCTATGATTGTTGGAAGATTCGTTGGGTGACACATGCCAACAGTAACTTTACAACCTGCTGAAACAAAAGGCATAGACACCTTCGTCTTGGATGGCAGCACTAACGATAGATCTACTGGCGAAGGTATGCGTGTGGGTTGGACTAGCTCCCCCAAAGAAGCAAGAGCCCTCGTCGAGTTTGATCTTACTACTGTCTTGGCTAAGACTTTGAGAGCAAGAGAAATTTCAAGTGTGACTCTTACCCTTAACCATAAGAGTGATCAGAACTTTACATCGGCCCACACAAAAGATGTGAGCATCCAAGTCCTTAACGGATCTTTCTCGGAGTCCGCTACTTGGGTGTATAGAGATGGGTCATCCGAATCTTGGACTACAGCAGGTGGTGATGTTTTGGTAGCCCCAGGCACAGTAACAACTACATACACCGGTGACTCTAACCTAGTAATAACATCAACCACTCCAACAGCGGGGAACCTGCTGTATCAAGTGCACGATGCTATTAAGAACCGAGCGTTTAAGTATAGATTCCTAGTTAAAATGGAATCAGGCAGCCCGTATCGCTATGTAAATTTCTGGTCCTCAAGTGCAGGATCAGAATCAGATCGTCCTAAGTTGGACATAACGTATTCAAGAAAAAGAATACTTACACCAATGAGATCCCATTCAACTAAACCCTCCAACATGAGAAGACCTAGGAGTTCCAAATGAACTACGGTAAGAAGCCAATGGCTAAGAAGAATGTTAAGAAGAAGCCAGCACCTAAGAAAGCTGCAATGAAGAAGATGAAGCCGAAGATGAAAGCTAAGAAGTACTAGGGCTAGTCATGCCTACTGGTTGGGAAGAATACAAGATCCATGTTCTTGCTGAGATGGAACGGATGAACAAGAAGCTCGACAAGATCGAGTCTGAAGTTCGTCACGTCCACAGAGAAATGGAATTCAATAGAGGCAGGGTATGGGTAGTTGTCAGTCTACTCGCCTTTGGTTTTTCTGTTCTTACTGACGTTGTTCTGCACAACATAATGGGTTGACTCATGGCTACATATAACTACAACAGTCGTATGAATAAAAGAATGCACGGTCCAAGTGCACTTCAGCTTAGAAAAAATAAGCCTACGGATAGTGTCCAACAGATGTTGGACATGTATGACATGGGAGGGTCTAAACAAGCTCCAACTTCAACACCCTCCTTTGGATCCAGACGAGCAAGTTCAAAACGAGCAAGACCTGGGTCTAGTCCCCAAAGAACTATGCAGAGTAACACCCTGACTAGCGGTGCTTATGGTCAACAGAACCAACAGCGTGCTAATCAAAAACGTCAACAAGACAGAGTTGAACTAGCAAAACAAAACAAGCTAGCAAGAGAAAACGCTCCCGTAGTAACTGAAGCCGAACGTGAAAAGACTAGGCAAAAAAACTCTGAGCGAAGAGAACGGAGAAGGCAAAAAAGACAAGAGCGTAGGCAGCAAGGCATACAAAGAAGACAACAAATTAGAATGAAAGCTCAGGAAAGAGCTGAACGAAGAAGACTTAGGACACGGGGTCCTGTTAAAGACCCATACGATTTCTCTGATATTCCATTTGGTCCCGGTCATCCTCTCTTCGATCCTGGTCGTGATGATGAGATGGACTTGAGTCGGTCAAAAAGAGGAGGAGGCGGACAGCAGTTCAGTGGGGGTAAGCCAGGTGGTAGCGGTGAAGACGGTGGCGAATTTGTCAACGACGTACCAAATCCAATTCCTGATCCCACGCTTCCAGAAGAAGGTGGTGGTGGTTACCCCTATTACCCACCCACAGGTTATAACGACACAAGAACCTATGATGATCACGTTAGGGCATATGCTTCTGACGGCGGTGCGGAAATACGTCGAAGGATGGAAGAAGATAAACAGGTACGAGCTGAACGTGCAGAGGCATACGCAGAAAAACAAAAGGTTCGAGATGAGGCCAAGAGAGTTAGGTACGAACGTTCTAAATACCGAAGAAAGAACAGTGAAACTGTTAGGAAAATGAACCGTCGTTTGACCTCGAAATATAGAAATAAGTACGGCTACGGGCATTTCCGGGGAGATAAGCTAGGTCCCGACACTATAGAGTTAACGGGATACCATCAAGATGGAGATCTTAAGGGTCTTCCTATCTACAGTAGCACTCCTTATGAAATAACAGAAGATAACTTCGACGAGCATCTTGGTACTGGTAGGTATCTAAAACCAGGATCTGGTCAAGAGCGAATGCAGAGAAGCATATACAATCTTAGAATGGATCGACAAGCAAGAGCAGAAGCATTTGAAAAAGCACGGGGTGGTGGTGGAATGGTCGAGCCGCCACCAGAAGAAGGCATGGGAGGTCCTGCACCTATGAGTCCCATGGACAACTTCTATGCGATGATGATGGGCGGAGGAGAAAGACAAGCACCAGCAGGAGGCCAGCCTACTTATGAAAGTCGTTACGACAGAATGAGGCGAAGAAGATCAGAAGGTGGAAGAAGGGGCAGGTATAGGAGCAGGTTCTGATGAGAACAATCCTTATCCTTTCTCTGCTGTTGTTGTCCTCTTGTTTCCCCGCTAGACAATCTATTCCTGCAGTCCCAGGTGTCCCCCAATTAACAGAGACTTTGAGTCCGGAGTCGGTGAGCAACCTATCCATCCTCTCGGCAGTGGGTGGTATCTGCATAGTCGGAGGAGTAATAGTTCTTCTACTACCGGGGGCATCCAACCTTCGAGCATTCAATGCTATACTCATCGGCATCGTATTGATATTGTTGAACATTGGGGTGAGGGAGTACCTTCCGTACATCTACATCCCATTCATTGTGGGGACCGGAATCCTTTCAATTGCAATTACGTACAGGGCAGTCCGGTATGTCCTGAACTGGAGAAAACAGAAATGTTTATCCTCGCAGACTCGGCGTCTTTCGTCGGAACACTCTGGTTCGTCCTCCTCGTTGGAGTCCTCGCTTTCGCAGCAGGAATCTGGGGACGACCTCACGTCATGAAACTTTTGGGTAAAGGTGATTGCTGCAACAAGTGATCTCCCGGGAAGGAGTACATATGCCACCCAAGACTAAGCCTATCCCTCTGCCAACAACGGACGGGAAAGACTCTAAGGAATGGCTCGAAGCACACGGGCTTGTAGCTCGACAGCCTGCAATCAGGTCGTCGGACTACGAGTCCGTGTTGCATTGTCCATTCCAATACTACTTGTCACGAAGACTCGGACTTGTCAAAGCACTCCGCTGGAGTGAAGCATTGTCTCGAGGTTCGTGGTTTCACAAACGCTTTGAATACTGGGATCTTCCAAAGGCAGAAGCCAAGAGGAAGATGGAGATTGAATACGAACACAGAGAATCTGAACTCAACCAGATCTGCAACTCCAAAGGTATCAAGGGTGAGAGCAAACAAAACATCATGGAGCGTGAGTACCAGGATATGCTCTGTGCCTGTGGTTGGTACGAAGCATCTATGCACAGGTTTACATCTGTCATCGACAAACCATTCTGGCGTGTGCTGGGGACAGAGATCGTAGCTGAGTATAAACACCCTGAGCTTGGTAGACTCCTGGCACAGTTTGATATGCTGCTCTACCACGAAAAGCAGAACTCAGTGTGGATCGTTGACCTCAAGACAACAGCACACAACCCAATCGAAAGGTTGCAGACGTGTCCCATAGAATTCCAAACTCAACACTACATGCACATACTCAAGTGGATGTTGGACGAGCAGTCATTGACAAAGCCGTTCGAGATCCCGAGAGACGCAAGGTTGGGTGGTATGATGCACGTTGCAGTACAGAAACCTTCAATAGACTTTGGGATGAAAGACAGAGACTTCGACGAAAAAGAACACGAACTAACTCGCGGTCCTCGTAAAGGACAAATTGAAGTACGTCGTTCCTACTTCGGTGAACCTAAGATCGAGAACTACATCAAGAGATGTAAGGATTGGTATGACGGAACCGGTGAGTACGAGAACAAGAAGGCTGAACGAGATACGGCCCCCCCTGTAAATATCTCAAAAACAGATCGCATGACCCTTGACACAAGGTGGACCACTGAGTACAGTAGTCGCCTTCGACTTGTGCATCACTATGCAACCGTTGATCCTGTCCCCCTAAGCTTTCCGAAGTCTGCGAATTACCTGATGCAGTTTGGAAAGATGAGTCCCTTCTCACCGTTCTACCTCACCTCCTCGAGCGAATGGCCGAGCATACTCAACCTCGAAGGGTTCATGATTGAGGATAGAGATGATGTAGAAGTAGGGGTTTCATGCGAGGCGTCGTAGCCGCCCCCCTCTAGCGAGGGGCGGCTACTCGCCCCTCCCGTGAAATAAGGAGTTAGATATGCCAGCTAGACAAGATCCAATCATACTTGCTTTTCGAGATGAGATTCTTAACAAGATAATTAAGAACAAGATCATCGACCTAGCCTATGAGAACAAAGGATCCTTCTTGGACACCGCAGACTTCTGCGATCAGTTCAGGAATAAATACAAGTGCGATACAGGTGACCGAACCATCCAGTCATGGATGAAGGAACTCAACATCGTCTTGCAAAGATCCGTTACTTTCATAGACATGGATCAAGACCACATGAGACAACCCCCTCCTCCTATGAGGGAACCAAACGATGAAGACTTTGAGATGGTCTTCGACAACGAGTAAAGGAGTGCAACATGGCACAAGAACTAGCGGCAGGTAAAACTGCATCTCAACGCTTCTCTGGTCTGGGCTTCTCTGCTACCAAGATGGTAGCTCCGCCCGGTAAACTATTCGGCTTGCTTGTTGGTATGCCTGGAGTAGGTAAGTCCTGCTTCATTCAGTCCAACCCCAACGCCTTCATCATCAACACCGACCTCTCCAGTACCACGACCGAAGAACCCAAGGCGTGCATCTGGCCCGGTATGAGTGCAGACGGTACGCCCTGCGAACCTGCAGGTTCTGGTACTTCCCCGCTAGTACTTACGTGGGATGCGATCCTCAAGAAGAAGGATCAATTGATCTCCATGTCTAAGTCTGGTGTTGACCGACCCGATACTGTGATCATCGACAGCATGGGTCCTGCCCTTGCACTGGTCAAGGATTGGGTAACCAAGAAGGCTGGCAAGGAGAACTGGAAAGAACTCGATGGCCGTCGTGCGTGGGATGATGTGTACGAGCAACTGCTCCGATTTGCTCTTGACCTCCGACAGCATGGCTACGGTTTCTACTACGTGTGTCACTTGGTCAATGCCAAGATCCCACTAGGCGATGACCGCTACGTCATCCGACCCGAGCTGACTATCACCGACAATTTCTACAAGCGACTGTTCCCTCTCTTCGAGCTAGTCGCAGCCTTCGAGGCAGAGATCGTCACCAAGACCGAGATGGTCCAGCTCAAGAACAAGGACGGATCACCAGGACCTAAGCGTCCCAAGTCCGTGAAGAAGAAGACTCACTTTATAACTGTCAACGACGAGAAGTTGGCAGGTATTACTAAATGTCGGGTAGTGTTGCCCGACCGTTTCGAGCTTCCAGCAACTGATTCGTGGTCAGTGTTCGAGGAAGCATACACTTCAACTGCATCGTAGAAAGGGTTTCACAATGCAAAACGCAACCAAAGCAATCTTCGCAAACCTCCAATCGTCATTCCAAGATGTTCAAGCCGATCAAGGTCTGGGCTCATTGGGCGAGTGGCCAAACCGTGGCTCACATAACTGCTACGTACTCAACATGACCGTCACCGACAACGCTACCTTCAAGGAAGCACAAGCAGCTGGTGGTCAGGAACACGACGCGGTCAGCATCCAGTTCGGCTATCAGCTGGTTGAAGATCCAGATCGTGCCGAGCCACTCGAGTGGCGTGGTGCTCCGTTCACAATCCCACAAAACCCCAGTGCTATCCAGCACGAAGGTTCACAGATCCGTGCTCGCATCGAGATGCAGCGACTCAAGGGCCACATCAAGACCCTCCTCAGTCGTGAGCCCGGTGACCTTTCATCGGACATGGAAGAGATTTCTGCCATGCTTTCTGGAGATCAGTCTGTTGTAGCGGTAGTTGACTGTCGTTACAATGAGCGAGGTGGCCGCACCTACAAGACAGAGTTCCTCCAGTCGTTGATTGGTGGCTGATTAGATTCCCCGCTGGTGTCCCCCTCCACTCTTCCCGGGTGTGAGGGGGACCTTTTTGCACCTTTATCCATAGGTTGGTGTGGGAAAGTTTAACTCCTTTCATTCCCGTATACTCTTTATAACCCTACTCTAATTAGTGGCGCTGATTCCCGTGGCGTTATGAGTACTGGTTCGATTCCAGGAAGGTGCATTTGAATTGATTGCTCAACCGGTAGAGATCGCATTACATGCTTTGATTAAGCTCCCTCGGCACATGCTCGACGTGGAGATAGGTGGACCCAGACTGATCAGTGTCGGACGCGGGACCAAAGCAGTAGAGCAGCCGCCGGGAGCGGTAACCCGTGCGGCTGCCGATCTCTACCTATACCAGAAGAACGGACAGATGGGCCCCGAACCGTGGCTCGTATTCGCTTGGGACCCCACCAAGAAGGAAGCGGGGAACACAAGGCCCGACATCGAAAACTACGAGCAGCAACCGTACCACTTAGAGTACGTAGGCAAAGTGCCGATGGGTATCCTGTTCAGCTGCAGCCAAAAATTGAGTATGATCTGTGCTGACATGAGCAAGAAGTTCATGGATGAGGCAGTTATACCTCATGACTTGCTGCTCCCTAAAAGAGTCCCAGCCTCCCTACGGATGTCAGAATACTGGCAGCTGTGGGTAAGCCTATAGAAGTAGAACCAGCATGGGGTCACGTAAACCAGAGAAGAGTGGCAATTGGGTAGTGGTCATGAGCCATCCCTCCCTGGACCCTGCAGTGTATGGACCCTTTGAGAGCGACGAGGAGGCCGCTAGAGCGTCCCGACATCTAGAGGAGAGGTGGGGTACTGCTGCTCCTAGATGGGGTGAGACTGGCTTCTCGACCCGTGTAACGGTAATCAGGTTAATGGGGCAACCATACGACAAATGGATAGACCCTAAAGACTGATGCCAGACGTGCCGGGTTCTCAGCATACTATATATGTATACCCTATCTATTATTAGGTAATAGTAGACCCGGCATCCCCGGCATCAGATCTTCTTGATGGCTTCGATGACGCATCGAGGAATCGCGTTGATGTTACCTACAATCCCCTCCGCCATATCCATCGACGAAGCCACCACAATGTAATCGTCAGACTCCCTCAGTAGCCAGCCGCTGGTAATCATCTTGCTTGGCTTCATGGTCTTGGCCTCAGAGAGATCCATCCAAGCATCGTCTTTGCCTGTGATGTCTAGCCAGACAACCATGACATGCTTGAACTTGCTCGCATTGCCTTTGTCAAAGGGCTTGGTTTTCCTAGTCACAATCAGCCCCTAAAAATGTTCGACAGATGCAGACCAATCCTTAGCGGATGGTCTTCTGGGAGAAGAAAGATTGCACTCACCCTGTACCAGTGCGTGAGCCCACATACCGCTGTCTTTCCTGTGCATGTAGTCAGGCTTCAATGGACCCAGTGTTCCTGCATTAGCGTAGTACCACGGGAGCAGAACCTTCTGTGTTCTACGGCACTGTGTCACGTATGGAGTAGGTCTGTGTGTGTGTCCCCTGATCCACAAAGAGTACGCCTGATCCTTGATGGCATGAACCATCTGAAGAGTCTCCATCTCATCCGAGTTCATTCCCGCATCAAACCCGTGGAAGAAACGAACTGGACCCAGGCGGTATACGCCTCGAGGACCTTTTACGTACGGGATCTGTTTCCATTTGAGGAACTCGTCCCCGAACTCCCGGTGCTTGTTCCAATGCAGTAGAGATCTTTGCCCCGACTTGGTACGTCGTGGGTCTTTGGTCTGGATGTTGTCGTCGTGATTCCCCAGACACCAGACCAACTCGGTCTCAGCTGGTAAGGCTTTACGTACGTCAGCGAGGTATTGTGATCCAGCCTCATACTCTTCCTCTAGTGTGTGCGTGCATTCGTTAGGGTGTACAGATACGGAAACAGCGTCAAACAAATCCCCCAGTAAAACAAAGTGTGTTGGTTTAATTTCTTCCAGTTTTGCGAGGAGCCAATCCTTTGCCTCTTCGCTGTGGTAAGGCACGTGTATACACGATGCCGCCACGAATGTTGCTGTGTTCATCATTGAAATCCATAAGGTACAAACTGGGTAAAGGACATAGACTTTTGGTGAGCCTGTTCTTTCTGTCCTTCCATAAGTGCTTTCAGTTCCTTAACCGCTTCAGGTTGAAGGTCAAACGTTTCTGGTCTGCCCATCTCCTTTCCTCGGGCGGTTGCAGATGCTGCGTCAATGAATACAGATGGATCAACGTCCTTGTTGATCATGTCATTTGCAGCATACCTTGCGTACATAGGTCGAGCTTCCTTTGGAATTCTGTCTAGGATCCTCTCGTTCCTTGGGATCATTCTGTTTCTCATGAACCCGCGAAGCTGCCCCTTTGTAACCGTGAATGGAATACCCATACGTTTTTCGTATTCCGCTTTCTTTCTCATGGCTCCAGATATGTCGTTAGCCATGAGCCGAGTAATGATTTCTCTCCTGTAATCAAGAATCATTTCTCTCTGCTTAACATAGTATCCCGTTTCTTCGGACCTTACCTGAGACTTGTTAAGGTCCAGGCCCACCCCCTGCATGATTAGCTGCATTGGATTACGAAACTCAAGGAACGTACCGTCTCCCTTGAATATCGGAACCTCTCCAGTAGGAGTCCTCTTGTCGTAAGCAGCGTAACGTCTCTGGAAGAATTGACCAAACTTGCCGACCGGGTTGTCTCGGCCAAAGCCCATGCCTTCGCCTATGCTCGAAACCGTTCTTGAAAGAGCAATACCACCGGGAACCATACGCCAGATCGAGTTAGCTACTAGATCGTTTTCACCTGTTGTAAGACCTCGAGTCATGTCCCAACCCAAGTCGATGACCGGAGGTACAGGTATGAAGTCTGTAATGTTCTCTTGGCTGCTGAATGCGTCGTTGCCTGTTATGTCGGTGAGTGACTTGAAGAAGAGACCCTTCTGCATGTCAGCTTCAAACATGTTTCTACCTGCATAGTACAGAGAAGCAGAAATACCCATGCCTCTCATGAAGTCTGCTGTCCTACCGAACGGCATGTCAAAACCCATCACAGTCCTGCGACCTTCATTGATCTGCTTAGACGTAGTAAGTAGACCTGTAACCGAACGGACTGGGAATGTAAGGAACTGACGCACCTCTGGTCGACCCAGGTACTGACCCAGCGGTCCACCACCCATGAAAGCAAACGGAGTGTTCAAGAAGTCAGCACCAAACTGCGTCTCCTGAATCATCTCCCTTACATTGTTTCTACGCTGTGCAGCCAGTGGCCCAGTCTTAACAAATTTCCCCGCTGCTTTGTACAGGTTGTCTGTTGCGTGGGCTGTGACCAGACGGTTCATCCACTCGCCCTTCTCGAAGAGCTTGAGTGACAAGTCTGAGAACTTCTGCATACGGGTCTTACCCTGAGATACAGGAGAAGTAGGCAGTACTGTGTTGTCTAGTGTGTTGATCACATCAGGACCAATGCCCAAGTCGTCGGCATGACTAAAGTTCTTGCGGATCAAAGCTACCTTGGTTGCATCGTCTATGTTCAGACCACCAACAGCTAGACGGTCGGACATGTAACCGCCCATCTCTTTCATTGCTTGACCGTATGCCTTGATCGTATTACCTACCCCCATGTAGGTTGCACCCAGGAGCCACGGCTGGGTCAGGTTCAAAACCACAGCCGCAGGATTGAACCCCAGGTGTGTCATGTACAGGTATCTAGCAATGCCACCGTTCTGTCCAGCACCTACAAAGTAAGCAGGCTTTTCTGCAAAGTCGTCGAGTGCACCAATCACCTTCTTCCCTAGTTCAGTTTTGTCCAGCTTAATGTTCTTTAACAAACTCGAGACAGACTTCGCACCAAGAGCGGTTTGGTGTACCAGCATGTTTTCGGTTGAGTTAGCAATGTTTGATCGTCCCAGCATCTGTGGAACCAAAGTGTCTTTGATGATTCCTCTAAGCGATGCTTCACGAACACTGCCATCTACTTGGTTAATCGCATCTCCGAATGTGTAATAACCTCTCTGACCTTTAAATGGTTGCTTCTCAATAGGCAACTCGTTTAGTGACTGTCTGTGGTTTACAACAGTGCCACCAAAACTATCCGGGTCATATAGGTTTCGTTCACCAGCTGTTTTAGAAGTCGGGTTATCGTCGTAGAACTTCTGAGAGTTCTTGTTTGCTTTACTGGTTTCTTCCCACACATCGGAGTAGTTGATTACTCCTGGTGTGCTGGTGCCCCTTCCAACTCTTCGTGCCCCATGAATAAACAAAGAGTAGGAGTTAGCCATATTGTTTGAGTAAAACTGAGCAGCGTCGTGCACACCTAACCTAGAAACAGTGGCGGTAGTTCCTTCAGCTTTAGCTGAGTTAGCAGCACGAGTTAATCTTGTCTCAAGCTTGTTTACGTTCTCAAGCAACTCAGCATCGTCCCCACTCATTCTCCTTAGAACCTGAAGATCTTCTTGGGAATAGATGCTGCTGGAGTATTCCTTATGCCTGGGCATCGTCTGTCCTGCAGCGATTGCCTGTGCTTCTCCCCTGACCTGTTTCCCCGCTGTTCGATTGGCTGACTTGAGAAGGGAAGAACCCATCTCGTTGACGTTGTCGTACATCTTGGGATGGTAGAATCCGTTACCCAAGTTGTTAGCCATGACGTTCTTTACTACGTCGGACACCTCGCCTGTTCTGAATGCCATCCTTGCATCGGAACCTACAAGATTCATAACCTCTTGGATTGTTCTCATTCCCGGGTCGTCAGAGAAATCGTCCCTGATACTAAACAGTGTCTCGGATTTTTCTGATCCTCTTTGTGCGTTGGACCTGTACAAGTTTACGACTTTGTCTTCGTCAATAAACTCCTTGGCTACATTCGGATCAGACATAATCTCGCGAAGAGACAAGTCGGATGCTTCAACAAGATCGTCCTGCAAGAACATTCTCTTGGCAGTCTCGTCGTAGTAACTTCGGTATGCAGTGACAAGATCTTCAGCACCGTTCTGTCGTAGTATGTCATCTACGATAAGTGGATTCATTACAGCATCTGCTTGAACAGCGGTGGTATTGAAATCTACTCTTGGAGCTCTACTAGGTGCAACAAGTCTGACACCTGAAACTGTACTGTCAGCTTCTAGTACTGATATCCTGGCTCTTGCATCTTCCACGTCATTAAACACGGCTTTGGCTTGACGACCATTAATGACGTATTCAACTTCAAAATCTTGTACTTCCAGCTCGGGTTTAGTAACTGTCCTAGTTACGTTTCTATCCATACCCGACAGCCGACCGTGTATCGCAGCATCCAGATCCTCAAGTAGCTCGCGGTGTTTGATCGGAGCCTTCTTAGGATCCAACGAAGTAACCTTGATTCCCCGACTACGGAGGTTAGCAATCACCTTTTCGGTAGCAGGAGTTATGGACTCGTTGAAGTAGTTGAGCTGGTTAGCCCGCTCAGTCGCTACCTCTTTCATAGCCGGTAGTAGCTGCGTGTTCCTGAACGCTTGATTCGCAGTCAAGAAGTTCCAACCAACCAAGCGGGGAGCTTCCTCTCGCACAAACGTGTGAAACTTAGGAGCAACCTTAAAGATGCCTTCGCTCGTTCCCTTCACGCCTGCTTTAATTGCAGACATACCACCAGGTGTAGTAAGAAACGCAAGCCATACCCAAGGGTTGGTAGCAATGTCGACAAGAGCACCACTAATCCCATCAACACCATTGGATGTTTTGTATTCAGATAGAAGAGACTCTCGCTCATTTGGTGTGAGTGTGGAGTTTCCAATGCCTGTAGCTTCTGACACACCAGAAAGAAATCCCTTACGGGTTGCTTCTCCCTCCGCAAGCTGAGAAAAAGCCAGAGTAGGAAGATCGTAAAGAGATACCGGTTGAAACTGCGTCGGTTGGAATTCAGTAGCCATGATAAAAAAGGGCGGCCAGATTTAACCGACCGCCCTTGTACTCAACAAACGAGAAAGGGTTTCTTTATCAGCGTACTCGAGTGCGAACTCTCAAGGTAACTACACCAAGTTTTGCGGTACTGGTTCCCGTACACTTAACAGTGATAGCTGAACCTGCTTCAACAATGTTAGCAGTTTCAACAATAGTGAAAGTTGATACCTTGTTATTCAATGCCGTAGCATGAGTAACTGCATTACTCAGATCTACACCTGAAGCAACTGCAGTACCGTCTGGACACTTCTCAAGAGTCCAGGTGGCATCATCGTCACCAAGAGCAAATCGAATAAATGCTGCATCAACGATCGTGTCGCGTTCGCAGTAATGAATTGTTTGGTTATTTGAAACTTCACCAGAACCATCTGACTGCAACACTACAGAGATTGTTTGGAAGTCATCGGGACATTCTTGGATTGGGAGGACTACTTCGCCAGCCATTGTTCTAAACTCCTAGTTCGTTGAGGAACTGATCTTGTGGGGCCATCGTTGGTCCCGGTTGTTGTAACTGAGGATTAGATGCCATACCAGAGGCAATCTGTTCCATGAGGTCAGTGCGTGGATTACCGCCAAGTATCACCGCACCCTGCGGCAAGCGTCTTCCAGCAATGATCTGATTGTATAGATGTGGATTAGCAGCTGCAAGCCTTGCGGACTGTTTAGCTATTTCTTGTTCCACAGCCTGTTGTCTTGATGCCAACCCCTGTTGGATAGCAGATTGTTGCTTTTCAAACTCCAGATTCTTAAGCAGGTCTTCTGTCTTCTGGTTGCTAAAGTCCTCGGCAACCCCTTTAACCAAAGGAGCCCCGATCATATCAGCAAAACCCAACCCGCCTAAAGCAATACCCGCCGTCTGAAACGGATGTTTAGCTGGAAACTGGTTTAAAGCTCTAAGTTCCGGCTGCTTAGACAGTCTTGGAATTACGGACCTAAGCCCCCTGAGTGCACCAATCATCCGAAGGCTCCACTATTAAGTAGGTCATCTACAGTTGTTCGTGCAAGACCCGGTGTCTGTGCAGCCATCTCGTATCTTCCTCCGGTGTTCTGTGCTTCCGCCATATTAGCCAAGAACTCAAGCTCCCTTGCCAGCTCGTCTCCCTCCCGAATAGGATTCCTTGACGTATAAACATCCCGAGCGGCGTCTTCTTCTAGGCGTCGACGTAGGCTTTGAGAATTAACCATGTCTCCTACACCGGCAAAATCTTGAAGGACATCATAAAGTATCATGGCTGCCGCCACAGGCGGGGCAGCTCTACCAACTACTCCTCCAATACCTTTTAAAGTCCCAAGACCTTTAAGTTTCCCCGCTGCATTTTTAAGGGCATCAGAAGTTCTTGCGGGATTGCCTCGGCCCGGTGCTCTGTTCTTACGAGCAGATCTTTGTTCGTCTGAAGATCTAGACGGACCTTGTTCTGCTTGTCTTGAAGATTGTCTTGCTCTTCGACCAGCAGCCCTAGCTCTAATTTGCCTTGCACTTCTTCGTCCTCTTTGGTTTTCTGGACGAGGTCTTCTTGGCCCTCTTTCGTTTTTAACCTCGGCTGAAGTAGATGAACTAGGGGCAGCGTTTCTATTGGTTCCTCCCTCATCAGAAAACAACATGTCTTGAACTGAAGCACTAGCAGTACTGCCGTATGGTTTACCCACACGCCCAAGCTGTCTGTTCCTAGCATTATCAACGTACACTCTAGCCATCGGTATTCTCGCTTTCGTAGCCTCGGATGATGCGGTCGTTGGGGATCCGCTCAAGTGTTTTAGGTTCTACCTCGGCTCCGATGCCTACAAAAGACGTATCGGTTTCTTGGTCATAGTATGTCCAAACAACTGCTCGGTCCCGAGTCATGAAGCGACTCTTCCTGTTGGACCAGGTGTAGGTTCTGATGTCTTTAGGGGTTATCTTTTTCCCCGCTACCTTTAGTAGTTTGTCTTCTGGGACTGTGTTTACCAAAGGCATGTTCTTGACTACAAAATCAGAACTCAACATGTCGACGAGAGAGTAACCCTTCTCGTCGTGAGTCTTTGATGCTTGAGATGCTATTTGTTTCCAGGGGGTCACCGGTTCTCCAAGTTCTCTTGTTCTCTCATGAACTGACTAGCTTTGTCTGTTCGACGCATAGCGTCTATCTCATCGAGTGCCCTTGAGTCCGAACCCTCTTGAAGCAAGTCTGCTTTGGCTGCATTATACGCGGCTATCTCAATAGCGTCGAACGCGGGATTAGGATGTCGTTTTGGAGCAGATACTTCCTTGCCTGCCTTCACGTTATCAAACCGTTCTTGCTGCCTAGTTATTGCTTCATCTCTGAACTTAAGAAGCTCATCTCTAGTGGGGTTGAAGTAGTCGTAGGTTTCCACGTTTCCTTTTGCAGGACCGCTGAACTGCCCAAGAGCATTCAAGCTTTCAATATCCATACGACGTTGTCGTTCTATTGAGTCAGAGATTGCTTCTGTCATCTGATAAGGATCTTGTTTGAATCCAACAGAAGCCTCTCTCCAAGGAGCAAGCATCTCTGTAATAGCAGAAGAAGCACCAAGCAACTCAATTCGGCTAGAGTGTCTTTCTCCCATTATCTCTTCAAATCCGGACATCCACTTTCTTGCTGTCTTAGCTTCAGCTGCGGCAAGTTTCTTTTTGCTTTTGAATACGGTTGTCAAATCTTCTTGACTCATATCCAAAGATTCGGAAGCAGCTGCAATTCTTTCGCTACCTTCTGCAGTCTTGCCTAGGTCTGTAATGCTTATGGCTCTTTGACGGTCCAAGTTATCAGCCCAGTCAGTTCCTACAACTTGAGCAACGTCGCCAACAATCTGCCCGATCAAGGCGTTGTCTTGTTTCATCTGTTCCAGACCAGCATCTCCTTCAACAGAAGGGACGTTCAACAAACCATCAATCTGGTTCCTAATAGCTTCAAGACCTCCTCCTGCTCCGGAGTATTCTTGATTGGATTCGAGATCAACCCCCAAAGAATTTCTAAGGTAGTTAGTCATGACACTAACAGCAGCTTCATTACCTTTTTCGGCTGCTCGGTTAATCTGAAACTGGATGTCTTGGATCTCAGAACTGTTCTGGATGTATCCCTTGACAACTATGTTCATGATCTTGTTTGATTTAGATCTAATGTTGTCAAGTCGAGTGACATCTTTTATGCCCATGCTCTTTGCAGTCTCGTAGGCAACGTCGCCTATGTTAGAAGTAGCAGTAGACATGTTTTTGAAGTATTGCATCTTGCCTAGGGTTTCGGAGTTTAAATAACCATCGTCACCAAAGGCATCTAGTTCTGTTTCAACTAGAGCGTTTCTGTCTCCTAGAGCTCCAAAAGCAACTGTCTGTGCGGCGTACTTAAGATTCTTTCCGCTTCGCTCAAAAAATCCCTTTTCGGTTTTGTTAACCGCATTGATCATTTCTTGCATACTATCTACTTGATCAGCCTCATTGCCTGCTACAGGATCCGCATAAATGCTGCTTATACCTGGAACCCAACCATAACCATATCTCATGTAGTCCGTAGCAAAGTCTCCTCCTCCGGTTGACATAGCTTCAGAGACATCCCCTCTATCGACTTTCATGTCTGCGATGCTTCTTCTAAAGGAATTCTGAACTATCGCATCGGAGATAAATGTTCTTCGTGTTTTATCTATGTTTCCTTGGTCATACATTCCAAGAGCACGGGACAAGAGCATCGCTCTGTTTGTTTCTTGCTGCAACTGGTCAGGAGCAAGGTAGTCGTTGATGCTTGCAATCTGGGATAGGGCTTGACCTTCCATCTCGCCAAGAGGTTTCTTGTAACTTTGGAGAACAGACCTATTCAAAATGTCATTCTCGACAGCTGCAAGATGACCTTCAACTTGAGCAGATCTAGCTTCACCAGGGAACGAAGTAACTTCGTTAACCCCAAGCTGACGATTGTAGTTTGTATAGTTCTGCTCTGCCGCTTGAGACGCAGACTCTGCTTGCCTCATGTTAGTTGGGACATTACCCCCGTAACGTTGATTGAATTCAGCAATAACCATCTCTTGTTGGAATTGTTGCTGCTGTCTACTTAAATCTTGATCGGCCATACCTCTACGGTGGGCTAGGTTCATGCCCATACGTTGGTTTTTCAACTCACCAACTTTCCCCGCTGAAGCTACAAAGCTATTAAGGAGTTGTCCCGGATCGCCAAATGGTCTTGCTGGTTGATTGCTCATACGTCTGTTGTCCCGCCACTAAAGTTTGCAGACCCCATGGGAGCTGCTCCACCACCTACATAGTCATCTGGAAGTGAAAAAGCTTGTGTCATATCAAAAGGATTGCCTTGCCAAGCAGCACCTAGACCAAAAGCTGTCTGAGTATTGGGGTCTAGTCCTGCACTCATCAAAGCCATGGACTGGGCAAAAACAACATTAACTGCGTCCATTGCCACAGGGTAATTAAACTGTCTGTTTGTGTACATGGCAGCCAAATCCCTTTTACCACTAAGCTCAATCTGTTTACCTTGAACCATTGTCTGAGACATATTAAAGATGTTAGTGGCAAACATCTGAGCTGCATTAGATATGTTCGTCATAAAGCTGTCTTGCACCTGTCCCTCCAAAGCTGTGAGTTGTGCGTATCCTTGGGACAACATGGCTTCGTTTCTTGCATCAAACTCAATAGCTTTAAAACCAGCACTCATAGCTTGAGCGTCGTACTGTGCTCCAAGTTGTTGTGCTTGCATCAACATTCCAGCAGAAGTATTCATAACGCTTACTGCATTTTGATTCAACGCAGCATTGTTCTGGCTCGACGCTTGGGCCAGTGCTACGTTTGTAGCACTAGAAGCATTAAGAGTCTGGACTAACCCATTAGCAGCAGCCAAGTTTTGTTTAGCAGCTTCGTTGTTCAAGTTAGTTGCCGTGCCTTGAAGTTCAGCGTCATATCTTGCTTTGTTCTGTATCTTGAGAGCAGCCTTTTGCTCATCAGACATGTTTTGATCCATAGCCAACAGATCTTGAGTAGACCTAAAGGACTCTTCCATACCCGCTATCTTGGCCTGGATCGTTGCAGTAAGGTTTAACTCAAAATCGTCTCTGGCTTTTTGAGCCGTCTCGACCATGTAATCGTCCCTGTCTTGGACTCTCTTTGAGTAATCATCAAACTTTTTCTTGGATTCTTTACGCCAGTCGTCGGATTCAACCATCCACTGACTAACTGCATCTTCAATTTTTGCAGTTCTTGCGTCACCCTTTGCCTGAATCTTTTCCATGTACTCACGCATCTTGTCACTACCAAGAGCGTTAGATTGAAACTGATCTTCCAAAGTAAGACGGTAGTCTTCAAGACGTTCAAGCTTTGCGTTTCTTCCTTCTTCTCCCGCATCAAGTTGTTCTTGATACATATCCATAGAAGATTCCGAAAGACCTGCTTGTAGTTGACTAAGAAAACTATTGAAGTCGTTAAGGGATGACCCTGATGTGTTGATGCCTTGCTGGTAGGATTGTTGCCTAAGATTTTCAAGGTCAGTAGTTCTTTGCATATCCCCGAAGGCAATGCCAAAAAGCTGATTGGTTAGGTTAGGCATATTTTCAGGACGCCCCGCTGTCCCGGGATCCATGCCTGAGTCAAGATTTGCTTCATATGCCCCTTGGAAATTAGGCTGCATAGAGCTAAACATATCGTCATAGCTTTGAGACACACCATACGGATCCTGGCCCGCATTCATGAAGTTGCTTTCTTGCCCGAAGAATGAATCTTCGGGATTGTCGTAGTAATCGCCGTATGCCATATGTATCACATTCCTACGTTCGGTCTGGTGTTCCTGGTTGTGGGTAGAACCTTGCCTATAACAATACCTGATAGAAGCCTGAAATCCAAGTCTGGACATATGACTTCTAGCCCCGGAGCTATCGAAGATCCCTTGACTCCGTGCATACCCTGCATCGCCAGAGCCGCTGCCGTATCTTCCCCGAATGCTACTGCATTGACAGACTCGTTGTCTTGTACCGACTGGACCTTTGCGTTGTTGAGGTCCGTTGGGAATCGGTTATCTACCGGAGTTGGGTTAGAGCCTTTGAATGCCAGCCCGCTATATCTGGCATCCTTAGAACTATCCGTTGAGGGAGGCCCAACCACATCGGTAAATGCCACCTCCAAAGAGTCCATATGCTTCAGGGTGTGGTAGTCGTTTGAAGACCCGAACTGCGTGCCTTCTTCTGAGTTCAGTCCAATATTGTGGCCAATCCACCGCATGTAGACAGGCGACACACAGACGCGAGAACCAGCGGGGAGACTATCTAGAGTGGCGTCAGCAAGCGTAAGTACCGCCTTTGATGAAGCGTCTACCCCTCCCGCACCTATCTCATCTATGTCTGGAGTAACAATCTTGATGATCTTAGATTTCTTGCCAATGTAAGAGGAGGTCGAAGAATCCATGACATACACATAACCTCCAACCCAGGCATTGGAAACCTTTGTTCCATCTGCGTTGTCGATGGTTAGAACCTTGGAGGACACGGAACCATGCGTAGAGAATCGGGTATCTCCTTGGCCGTCCATCAGGGTTAAGCGAGTCTTACCGTTGAATGCAGATGTACCTGAACCGGCAATGGTTCTCTCGTACTTGTAGTCGTGGGAGTAGATCCGGGGCTTGAAGCCCTGAGCACCTGTTTCGGAGGGGGGATTCTGAAGGAACATGGCACGGTCTACAAGCTCGTCGGATCTTATATCTGGGTTGTTTGGCCATGGACCCTTCTTGACTTGGGTGAATGACATGTCCTTGAGCATCGTAGACTTGCCTGTGTTGAACCAAAGGCAGAGGACTTCTTCCTTACTCGGGTCAAGGATGAACATAACTGAGCCTGTCGGGTCGTAAGACATATGGACATTACTCAGATCGCGTGGCCAGTAGGTAGAAATGTGGTGGTCGAACGCACGAACGTCGTCTAGCTGCCCCTTAGTGTTCAGAGCTTTGACCCCCTTTGGAGTCATGTAGTACATAGAAGAACCCACACCCTCCAGTGAGTTGGCTCCTGTGGTTCCAAAGCCTTCGTGCAGGTCCATTACCTTCATGAAGGCAATACCCATTCCACTGTCTTTGCGGATGTTGTAAGCACGATCTCGACTGAATCCATAGACCACATCCCCAAGAGTCTTGAGTGCAATGATCTCGTTTGAAGGAACCACGGGAACGTACCGGTTAAAAGGAGAGAACATCTCAGGAGAGTTCTCCATCATAGATGACCACCTAAGCTCTCCTATTCCCCGCTGTACGTCTTCGATTCTTTCTTCTGTCGACGAGGACGCCCCTGCGTTCTTGATACGGGACACCAGGAGAGTGTTGCCGTACCAAAGCATACTGCCCCCAGCTGGCATCTTCTCGTCAAAGACAGGCGTCTCCGTCCTGTACGTGGGCTGATACAAGATAGACATATCTTCAAGTTTGTAGGGATACACAGCTCTTCTATAGTCTGTGTTAGTTGGCTGGTTGCCGTCAATGATGTAGTCTTGGAGTTTTGCAATTCGATCCAAGCTCAACACACCAGCAACGCTAACTCCTCCTGCGTCCTGTGTGTTTACAGAACGGTAGAAGTATGCGTGATCATACTTTGTCTTGTCGTACACCAGATCAATGAAAGCAAAGTTCTCGTCGGCTGTAAAATCTTCTTCCTTTACAGTGAGTACTTCGGTGAGTGCAGATCGTCTTCCGGTCTTACTGTCGTAGAGAACATAGGAAAATACATAGTTTCCTTTTTTTAGTCTCTTCAAGTCAGAAACTTGTTTCTCTTCTCCCTCACCCTCAAACTCGCAGATTGCAGGATCTACGGTGAACGTGATGATTTCACTGGACTTGTTTTGCACTGGCTCACAGCACATCGTTCGCCATACAACCTGGACCTGATACTCCCCCGCTGAGAAGTTATCGCACCCAAAGACCGAGGCCATATTGAAGTGGGTTATGTAGCAGTTCGCATGACTGTTACCTCCCTTTTCAGTATCGGTATACCCAGCTGCAGTTGCAAACGACTTGGCTTCCTCGTTCACCAACACAATGTCTCTTCCTCCGTTAGGAACAAACTGGGCAAACTTTCCTCCCTTGGAGTTTGAAACGTACGTATACATCTCATTTCGTTTCTTCTCGTCAATCTTGAGATTGACGTTGGTAGCTGCAAGCTGAAAGTTTCCATAACCTTCTGGGTTGTTCGTTCCCTCGACAAAAGGATTTTCTGCGTCGTTCTTCTTTCTAACGTAGATATCCATTTTGCAATTCCAGATCTTAAACTCATGCGAAGGATTGTTTCCTTGCGCAAACGTGTACGTAAAGATCTCGATAATTGGAAGTTGGTTTACTTGGTTACCATCTGTTATTGAGTTGAGTTTGTAGTTACAAATCGTTCGTCTAACAGCTTGTTTGTTTGGACTGGCAAAGGGATCTGGACCAGGATTTACAACTCCTCCCGGAGAAATTCCAATGTGTGGAATAGCAAGCTCCAAAAGCTCGGAGCAAGTAGGGTCATCAACATCCGTTCCAGAGTTCCCGTCATTCTCTGTTTCAGGAACTTCGTCCCCGTCTCCTGCCTCTCCTCCGTAATCAAAGTCGCAATCAATGAAACCGTACACCGCATCGTTCTGGTTGTTGTTAGCAATTTGGATTTGGTTGTAGGTCTCTACAATCTCAGCGTTGGTTCCTCCGTTATAAAGGACACTGTCAATTGTGTATCCCCCGTCAAAGAGAGGTTCTCCAATACTCTTGTAGATTCCTGAGTTAGGTGCTGTCACCGAGAAGATCAAACGAGCATTAGATGGCACAGTGACAGGAGAAGGAGTATCAACCACGTATGCGTTTTGCCAACCTTGGAATGGCCCTTCCAACAAAGGCTTTGGACCTGGCCCTGTTTCTTCTTCTATTACCAAGCTGTGCCTGACAGCACAAGAAACACTTGCAACAGAGGTAGCTGCACTTGCAGATTGCGGCCCAACCCCCCCGGTAAAGTCAGTCTTAGTTATCAGTTTTGCAGCATCAGTGCTTAGAACCACTGAGGTGTTTCCAACCGTACCTAATACCAGTTGTTTCAGTCCCAGTTTCTTGTCGTTAATTGCGTATGCAGTTATTTTTGTATTGTCAGACGCTGCTGCAATAACTCGTACAGTTGCCTTCACTTGCTCTGTGAGAGAGAGTTCTTCTTGGATGCCAATGATATATCTACCATCAGTATCCTGATCTCCGTTCTGGTTTGTAGAAGACCTGTCATAGATGTAGATGTGAGAGTTACCTTCCCCGTCTACAAGAGTCATAGTTGAGTTGGTTAGCATGGTTCCGCCACCAGCAAATCTCTCTGGTGGAGGTGGGCTTGTATTGTTGTTAAACCCAAAGAAAGTAAATATAGGTTTGTTTCCTCGGGCATCACCCAAGGACTGTTGCATATTTACTTGTCCAGCAGTACCACTTCCGTTGGCGGTTACCGTGAATCTTAGGTTCGATGAAGTACTAGCAGATCCCCCTCCGGCAAAGTCAGCTACTGCGCCTCCACTTGTAGCGGTGTTCATAGCAGAGTCTGTGGTTACTGTTGTATTACCACCCGAGGTGGTCTCGAGCTGACGGAAGGTAAGTTTGCCTACAACACCGATGTCTTCTTCAACAGATAGTCTTTGTTCTGTGTTTAGTGTAGTTCCGTTCCAGTCGACGGTTCCTCCGCTAAATGCGGTAGGTGCTGGATTAATATAGGAATCTAATTTACTTCCCGAAGCAACCACGTTGTAAGTGATAGTCGAGTTACCCGCAACTCCTTCAGTTTGTTGGGTAAGAGTTACAGTCTTAGCTGAAACAGTAGCAATTATCTTTGGGCTAGAACCCCCGAACGCATTAGAAGAATTGACTGCAGAAGCAAATTGTTGTGCGGCTACACCTGGAGAAGCACTAGCAGAAACCCCCACAAAGATCTGACTACCGCCCCCAACGTCTCCTGTAGTCTCTCCTCCAGTGCTGAACTCAAACAACCTTGAAGTTCCATCCGTAGATACGATTGTAACCTTCGGTCCCTCGCCCGGATTCTCGAAGAAATTAAATGTCGCCGTTGCTTTTGCCGGACTTGCGTTGTGTCCGTTAGCAGAGTTGATAGCTTTTCTCAGGTAGTAAGCTGCCTCATTCTTACCCGCATCTGTGTTTCCTGATCCGTTGTAGAACAAAACATCAGTGCCATCCAGGGTTCCATTTGACTCAAGAGTTGCTGTTGCTTTGTAATTAACTGTCTTATCCGTGCCAACACTGGATATAAGTTGTATCTCAGATCCGGCTGCAGGTTGATTATCAAACGTGAGTGTCGTAGTTCCAAAGCCCCCTGTCGAGTTGTGTCCGCTTGCACTATCGACAGCAGCCTTGAAGTTCGTAGCTGCGGCAGTGGCTTCTGTTGCCGCAACGATGGTTGCACCAAAAGCACTTGGAGGGTTTACGGAACAGTTTGCATTCCAACTACCACTGACAGCTATTGCAGTTCCGCCCTTTGTTCCGTCATACACAGACTGAGTCAAAGTCAAGTTTGCACTGCTGGGGGTGTATGTTGTAGCAATTGTATTTTCATGGCCTAAAGCATTGATAACCGCAGCTTTCAATCCAGCTGCTGTGTCCGCAGCACTACTGCCTCGCGTAAACTCAACAGTAAACCCACCCCCGGTAAAGGCAGACGGAGGATTAACCGAGCAAGCGTTTGTGAAGGAAGAACCAGAGCCCACGTTGGTGTTGCCATCGGCAAGCGTACCAGTTGATAAAGCAGCTGTGTCTTGGGTCAAGTTGACAGTAGTTGATGTTGCTACCGCAGCTGTAATACCTATTGTGTTTGCAGCATTATTGATTGCAGCTACAAGATTAGTTGCGGAATTTGCAGGACTGTCTCCTCGCTTGAACATCAAGAAAGAAGAATCAGCCTCATTTCCAACTTGACCGTTTTCATAAGTACCCGCTGTTTCTTCTGCGTCCGTCATGCACTTGTAAATTCTAGTAACAGGACTTGCAGAATTGTCAGTTAGAGTCAGAGTACTTCCTTCTACAGCTTTAAATTCAAACGTAAAGGTAGCTGTTGCCTGGGTCTCGGATGAACCCTTAACTGCGGGACTACCACCGGCTGCGGCTTCGTAGATTCTTTCTTTGCCGTTTGTGTCGATGAGTTTGATTGTTTCATTCGCAGGCATGGCACCACTAAAGGTAAACTGGCCTGTAGTAAATGCAGTAGCTCCGGAGTTAAAGAGAACGTAATCAACCCCACCTGATGATTCTATAGTTCCGTTGGTTGCTCCACCCTTAGCTTTGTAATAGATGTTTCTTCCATCACTAGACTCTATTTGTATTGCGCTTCCTTCTTCCGCCCTTTCCGTAAACTTCCAACTTGCTTCTGCTTTGGAATTTGTCCTTGTTGCAATTATCCCCTTCTCACTGACAGAGGTAATAATATTTGTGGAAGGGACTACAGCGTCAAAAGTAAGAGACGCAATAGCGGGACAGTAGCTACTACCATCCGAAGATGAGGTGCAGTCTCCACCCGCAATGCAACCAATACTGTGTGACGTGCTTGTCTCGTCAATCCCAGGAGGGTCTTCTGTCACATAGAACAGAATAGGATCTACTCCCCGAACACCTACGAATACCATTCGACCTGTAGACTCGACATCCATAGGCTCCGTAGAACTTATGTTTGCTTTGATTACATTGCCCGTTGAATACACGTCACATTCAGCAAGGTAGAAGTCTAGGAAGATATCTGCCTTGTCGGTTGTAGATCCACCCGTGAACTTAGCGGGGACATTGACGGAGCACGCACTGTTCCAACTACTTGAGACGGTAATTGCAGTGTCCCCGGACTCACCAACAGTAGCCTGGGTAAGAGTTACTTTTGCTCCAACTACCTCAACTGCAACAGTGTTGTTATGCCCTAAACTTGCTTCAATTGCAACCTTAAGAGCAGCTGCGTTTTCATTAGCACCTGTATCGTTTCGGAATATGACTGAAGAGTCGATGCCTCCCGTAAAAGCCGAAGGAGGATTTACGCTGCACTTCTCATTGAAGTCGGGCGTTGTCGACACCACAATGGCTTTATTCCCCGCTAGTCCTTGAGTTGCGTCAAGTCCTCCGTCGTTTTGGGTCAGGGTTAGTTTGCCTCCTCCATCGTCAGTTACGCTGATCGCTCCATTGTGTCCGGTGGTGGCCAGGATTGCGGTTCGGAGATTTGCAGAGGAGTCTGTGTTGCTTGCACCTACCTTGAAGATGATGTTACCCGTGGCGTCTACCGTCCCATTAGAGTCGGCGTCGTCGTTAGATCCCATGTATGTCTTAGATAGACCAGCGGAGCCAATGAGAGTTATTGTTCCGCCTAGCTGGGCAACAGCGTTAAACGTGAAAGTTGCGGTAGCAGAAACAGCAGAGGATTCAGTACCACTGGTTCCGCTAGACGCAGCTTTATAAACCTTGGTTACTGGGGTGCCTGAGTTATCAATGATCTGGATAGTTTCGTTTACACCAACTGCACCACTGAAAGTGAATGTAGCAGATGAGCCTTGGTTGGGTCTTTGTGCTCGGTAGACAAAACCATAGCCGTAGGTATCAAAGTCGATGTTGAATGTAATAGGGAAGAAGTCGGTGACATGGGTGCTTGTATTGTGGTAGGTAAGGTTCACGCTATCAGCAGCGTGGGCCGTAGTTCCCCCGTCAGAGGTGAGCATATCTAGATCGTAGATATTCTTGAACCCCGAGAAAGGTCGAAGACCCCCGGATAGCTGCCCGTCAAAGCCAGCTAGTTCGGAAGCGTACCCCGGCTTTACACCAGGAAGAGCTACCCGCTTGTCTTGACTTACCTCGGTTAGGGGGTAATACCACTTGCTTGAAATCTCATTTGCCATTTCGTCTAACCGTCTTTATTGTTTTTTCTTTATCGTACCAGCCCAAGGTGTCTTCCATCTCAGGCAGTGAATTACAGTATTCTTCCAAAGCCTCTTCTATGGGCTTATGCCTAATCGTATCAAGTTTACTGTCCGGGTTACAGTTGAAGATCTTCAGTCCGTGGTTTTCAAAGTGGGATTGGAGAGCCTTAAATCTTCTCCTCAATCCTTCGTAAGTGTTGTTGTTACCTTGGATGGAAGTATCCCACCTGTCTTGGGGGAACGCATAGTTCTGTTTTCCGGGCGTCATATTGAAGTCGCACCCCAACATATAGATAGTCCTGAACCCCAAGTAATAGCAAAGCCGGACGGCTGCCAGCATCACGCTCCGACAGCCTTTGATGCCTAGAAGATCCTGAGTCTTCCCGTCTTGACCCCAGTTAACCGTGGACTCGGTGAGAAACGTAGTTGGATCGAACTCCAGATTCCTGTTGTAGTAGAGGACCCCGGGACAATCTCCTGCCTTAGTCGACAGGTTGAAAAACCCCTTATCTGTTTTGGTCCTGAGCTGGTGGTTCTGTTTCCCGTTGGGGATTAGCTTGGTGATCCTGGGGTCACGCCACCCTCCGGAGAGAAACTTCTCTACCCCGTCCATGCAAGTCCAGAAAGTCGGTCGGTACACAGACCAGCTGTTGTTGACCCCGAAAGTGTACGCATTTATCTCCCGCAAACACTCAAGCGGGGAATCCAACAAAGACGGGCCCGACAAAAGCAAGAAGATGCTCGAACCGTAATACAAATCCTTCAAGTCAACCTTGTTGTTATCCCTCGAGTAAAGACAGAAGTCTCTTTTGTTTCCTCGGTTTCGAGGTTCAGGAGGAGAAGAAGGTTTACTTTTGAGATTGAAGTGGGCTTCTGGCCTATCATCTCTCATCAGCAGCAGTTACTCGTCGTGTATTGTTCGTCTTCGTAGATCTTGCAGTTACCGTTCTGACCCACCTCAACGCCTTGGATTGTCTTGCAACAACAGACGCTGCCTCCTCCGTCGCACTCTATCTCGTATTCCCAAGTAATATTGACAATGATTGGGTTGTTGGTTCCACAACCACAACCTTCCATTCCCACTGGAACATTGAGTCTTGGGGGACCAAGCTGGCTTGTTTGGTTGTAGTGTTCCCAGTAAGGATTACCTGATCCTGGTCCTTGGTCTGGTCCGACTAGATCGCTATCGTCGAAGGTAAATGTGTTTCCTCCGCAGGTAATTGTTACGTCAAAGTTAGGTTTCTTGAAGTCGATAACCGGAAGACCAGTGCACAGATTAGCTCCGCATGACTGTGGCGTAGTGCATAGGTGAGTTCTATCTGGGTTAAGGGGATCAAACTGTTTCTGCATATCAGGAGCTTGATCACCCTCGTTGTAGGGTTGTTCAAGTGGGATATACCCGTTTACGCAATCAGGATCATTCTCTGGTTCTTCTGGTTGTTCAGTCTCTTCTCCGCCCGGACCAAACTGCAAGATATTAGGGAACCCTCCTCCCTCGGTTTGGGGATTGTTCCAGCCTGAACTATCTCCAGAAGCATCAGTTCCTGTCTGTCCTGAAGGAGGCTGGGGAGGAGACCCCGAAGTAACTGCAAAGCTACTGACAAAGGTTTCAGTAAACGAAGGAGGACTGGGACTGTTGAAGGTGCCTGTAGAGAAGGAGAGTGTTGTGCCTCCTCCTCCAATTGGGAACGAAGGTGGCTCAGGTGGAGTCCCAACAACGGGTGGCGTTTCAATAATAGGATTTCCGGGGATTCCTATTCCCGTGTTTCCTTGATATCCGTTACCCGGACGCATGAATCCAGGATTAACACCCATAACCGAACTACCCGAGCCCTCGGCCATTGGGGGCCCCTCGAACCTAAGCTCTCTAAGAAACCCAATCCTCTCCTCTTCTAGCCCGTCTGGAGATCTACTGATGTCCGTCTGTAGGGATATGGAAAGGGCGTGGTTATTAGGATTGACCCCTAGGCTTCCTTGACTCATTACTCACCCAACAACAACTGTGCATTGTTATCTACAGTTTTCTTGTCGTAGAACTTACCAGTCCGTGCCTGCATGTTAGACAGATTATCACCCACAGACTTCATAGCCATCTTGTATTGAAGAAGAATAAAATTCATCTGCTTCTGCGTTATGTTTCTAGCTGTCCCCAAGTTAATGGAACAAGCACAAGCTATGGCTTGGTACAACGAGTTCATTCCGACAGGAGCAACTTCGTACTTTCTACCACTTCCTGTTGAATGGGTAAACGGTATGTGGACCGTAGCAGTTCTTGTGTCAGCTACGTAGGATTTGATTACACGCTCTTCAATCACATCTGTACTTGAATCCCAGACTCTTAGGATTGCTCCCGCATAAGCATTTTCACGTCGGTCTACAGACCCCAGAGTAGGAGCATTATCAAAAACAAACGTAGTGGAAGAAGCAAGGTTCCCCCCGTCCGAATCAAAATGGGGTTGGAAGTCTCCGTTTGGAATGTAATGAACATCCACACTTTGGCCAACTCCGGGTAGAGGGCGAAACGAGAGCATGTTCCCTTGAAGCTGCCAGTTTGGTCCTCGGGGATTGAACTCATTACGAGGACTCATCTCCTGGGTCACACGATTTTCTGTGTCAAGAATAGCAATCCGGTACACCTCTCCGACATTAGGAGGAAGGATGTAATGTTCCGTGCTCTTCTCCAGAGTTATGGAGTGACGGATTCTAATTGGATTATCAAACGTGTTCCTAAGACGAGCCAGAACATTTACCATTTCTGGGCAGATAACATGGCGTACCAGATAATCGTTCGTGTACTTAGCATCGAGGGTGGCCTCGTCTAGGTAAGCACGAACTCTTTCAATTACGGTAAGTAGGAATGATCCGGTACTGTGCATGGTCTATCCTGAAGTGATGATTCGATTCTTGGCCCCGTTGTTTAGGATGTCAAGAGTCTCTGGTTTTGGTTTTGCGTATGGTCCTGACTCTATGCTTGCTGCAATTTCAGGTTTGCCTTGTTTCCTCAAGTAATCCGCAGCTGCTGTTCGTTTCTCAAGAAGCTCTTCCTTCTCAGCTTTCTTAGCGTATTCGGCTTCTTTCATCTTATGCTTAAGGGTTTTAACCATCTCATCACCCTTAGCGCATCGGCTCTTGATGTACTCAAGAGATATCCATCCACCTCTATCAGGAGCTTCTTCCATAACCTCAAGCTCTGTGCAGATAGCCACACCATCTTTTTCTGGGGTGTAGATCCACTGAGCAAGTACGAAGTTATTAGTCTCTTTGTGATAGTAGACAAACAGATCGTCTCTGCCTGTTGTTCTTTTTACTGCTCTAAGCCACTGGCTTTCAACGCAAATGTGATGTCTCTCATCAAGAGTAAGACCGTCTTGCATAGCTAGTTCAATAGGATCGAATACCATTTCAATGTCCATCATCCACACCTCCATCTTTTTAGGGAAGCAGCCTTTCGAGTAGGCCGTCCTTTACTATCTTTCATCGGACCCTTTACGCCTTTCATGCGAGCACAGAAAGACTTCCTTCTTCCTGCAGCTTTGCTACCTGCTTTAACCTTACCAGTAACAGCTGTCTTGAGCTTGCTTCCGGGGTTATCCTTCCGGTATTTAGCAACGCCTTTCTTAGTCATGCCAGCACCCGATTTAGTAGAACGCTTATGTCCTCCTTTAATCGTGTGCCCTTTCATGGTTCCTTTTCTCTTAGCCATTACTTCTTCTTTCGCCTAGTGGTTGTCTTCTTCTTCTTCCAGTTGACCCTTCCCGGTCCTGTCTTTCTTTTACTAGCCGATGTGCACTGCGACTTAGTTGGTCTACAAGCGGGGTACGCTCTCTTGGATTTACCTTTGGCGGACTTACGACCGCAAGGCTTACCGGTTTTGCAGTCAACCCAACCGGTTCCTTTGTTGCGGCCAAACCATTTACGTAGACCTTCTTTAGCCATTACTTCTTCTTCTTACCCTTGCCCCAGTTCTTCGCTCCGACCTTGCGGCACTTGACCACGGCTCCAGAAGCATAAGCGGAAGGCCATACCTTGTACCGCTTCTTTACCTTCTTAGCGCAGGCATCGCTTGCTTTCTTCTTTTTCTTAGCCATAGTTCTATTGTAACTCCCTGAAAACAAAAAGAAAGGGAGCCCCCGGAGGCTGGGGACTCCCAATCAAGGGGAAGGAGGACTTTCCTTCGGGATCAATACTCGCTGAATACGTTGTCGGATGAAACTCCGGTCAACTTCATTCCAGAGGGTTGATCAGGTACGAGCTGCATACGCAGGAGTCCAGGCATCTGGACGCCCTCGGTAACCATGCTGCGGTTGCCCGAAGCAGAGCTATCGTAGATAGGCAGCTTGTTAGTACCAGTTCCTGTCAGGGCACCAGCGATGAAGTTGAAGGGGATGAATGAATCAGCCCGATCAAAGCTGCTGTAGCCTGCAGGTGTAGGTGGCACATAACGCTTCCAGTTTGACCCGCCCTTACGGAGTCCATAAACAGTGCCATCCTCAACGTAAGTTGAAGTGTAGCCCTTGTATGAACGACCGTCGAAGGCAAAGGTAAACCCGTCCTGCGAACCTTCAGTGCTCATGCTGCTGAGACGGCCAGTTCGGTCGAGAATCTCGCGACCAATCTTAGTAGCCTCATAAGCCAGCCATACACCATCCGAAGCAACAAGACAGTCAATGTACTGACCATGCTTGTTCTTAGCGGAATGGAAACGACGCAGGTACTGGCGGAGCTTATGCTCAGTCAGTGTTCCAACGCCACTCTTAGTGAAGGACTTGAACTCAGGATGGACATTAACGTCAATCCGTTCAGTTGCAGTACCCGACTTCTCATCTCCAAGGAGGAAGTTGTCTGAACCGCCTGAACCACCCTTGAGCCAGCTGTTGATACCGGCGATGCCGGTAGAAGCAACTGGTGATGAGCCACCCTCGTTATGAGAGTTAGCGTACAGGATTACGTCACCAACAGCAGTTGTTCCGTTACCACCGGGGGTAGTGTGGAACGCAGCTGCGGAAGCCTTAAGGTAGACGTAGCCCTTCAGTTCATCAACTGAAGACACGAATACAGGGATTCGCGTAGCTGTAGTCTGCGAACCATCATCAGCAGTATCGTTACGACGGCCAGCAGTTACGGTAGAAGTCTCCATGATGTCTACACGCTGACCAACATAGAACCGGTCATAACACAGTTCGTTGATGGTTACTCGAAGCTCGGTGCAACTAGCCTGAATAGTGTCGTTACTATTTGTAACGTCACGAACAGCGCCAATAGTGCCGAGCTTGTAAGCATCATTCTGGTTCAGATACCAGTAGTTGCAAAGGGTGTGAGCGATGTTCTTGGCAAAGCCTTCCAGCTTTGGAGCAATAACTTCGCCAATAAACGCAGGCATTGCTTCAGCCTGGAGTTCGCCAAGCGTAAACATGATGTTGGACATCATGGAACGCATACCGATACCCAGACGGAAGGGACTAGCGTTAGGTCCATCCAACGGATCTGGCCAAGTTTCAGCCAAAGATTGGGTGTACATACGAGTGCCGAGATCGGCAGTTTGATCTCCGTAGAGACCGATATCGTTACGTGGTTTGCCCTGTTCGAGAACACCCGCCATTGAACCCATGTATGTCTTGATGATTTTCATGTCCCTACCGATTGCGTCGGCTGGACCTACACCTTGTGAAGTGACAACAGTGTCACGCCATACTGGGTCAAGAGATGGAAGAAAGACCTCAATGTTCTTATTGATGACTTCTTCAATCCGGTCGGAATGCTTATCGAAGAGTGCGCCTGTGGGTGCAAAAGTCGACATGACTTCTCCTCATTAAATCTTACTATCGCCACCGAGACCAAGGTCAGCAGAAAGTCGAGACAGGGCGTCTACAGTAAAGTCATGCGACTTGTCTGTAACTGTGCCCATGTTGTCTCCAGCTTCGTACTGGGGTGTGGCAACGGGAGGCTTTGAAATAAAACGTTCTGCATCCGATGCTGTTTCCGGTGCCCTTTGGATCTTGTCCGGGTCACCGATGACCGACCGAATTCGCTGATAAACAGTATCAGCTGCTTTGTTAGTTTCCTCGTCAAACCATGCTTTGTCAAACTTTTCTCCGCGACTTCTTCGTTGTCGCATTGAATCGAGTGCAATTCTTTGAACTTCGTCCTTAATTCCCTGAACCCGGGAGGCATAGCCTTCTTCTCCCGCTAGTTCTTTGCTCTTACCCATGAGGGTGTGAATGCTGGCGTTAGACGCCATTGTCTTGTCCATTGCATTCGTGAGGTTGGTTTTCAACATGTCGACTTGCATCTGATTGTTCTGACGCTGCATGTCTTCAAGCTGCTGTCGAGCACCCTCGTCTACATTTGGAGCAGGTGCAGGAGCTGGGGCCTGGGCCTCATTTTCAGGATAGTCCATTCGTTCTTCGTACCTTTCTTCTCCAGAGGGTTCGTAAAGCTCCCTCGAATCAACAATGTAATTCTCAATTTGGGCAGGGCTGTAACCTTCTGCTGAGAGGAGATGACGCATTGCATTCTCTCTTTCAACAGGAGGAAGAGTATCACCCTTCATCAATGCTGAAGCAGCAGACCTAAAACTCTTAAGTTCGTCTACCTGACCAGCTTGGCTGATTAGTTCTGAAACAGGAACTTGCTTACCGTTTACCTCTACAGTGGAATTCAAATCCATAGAAGGGGTTGGGGTAGGTTGCTCCTGAGTTTCAGGGGTAGGGGCTGCTGCCGTTTCTTGGGTTGGTTGTTCTTGTACTTGGTTATCTGACATTAGACGGCTCCTTGACCTTGTTGTTGTGCCTGCATCATTTGTTGCTGCATAGCCTGTTCAGCTTGCATTAGAATAGCCATATCATCGGGATTTGGCACTGCCTCCGGCAACGTCATTCCCATTGAGTCCATCAAGAACTGACGGTACTTCATGAACTCATCTTGAACTTCAGGGGATGCCACCGACATCGTAGGTGATGTCATGAAAGCAGTTAGGACCCTGAGTTGTAGCTTAGGTGCTGCGGTTTGTGGGGTAAGTACGACCTCTCCCGGATCTTTACCATCACTGTACAGCCTAAGACAATTCTCGATAACGGTCTGGTAGGAGGCTTTTTCCTCCTCCATATACATCGCAAAGTCCAGTCCCTCTTGCAGTGCAAAGATCTTCAAAGCGTCAGGGTCAGTGACCCCTGCCTGAAGCATCTGCATAGCTTCCTGCTTACGGGCAACCATCGAGCGGGGACTTCGTTCCTGCACGCCAAACTTAAGATTAGAAGCTGACGGAATCGGGTTAGCACCTTGGAAGTTAACGGTTCCGCTTTCTTTGTCGAAGATCGCACCCGCCATATCCAGAGTCAGATCAGACAAAGGTAGAGCTCTAGGAGAACTCATAATTACCCGGTTGGCTGACGAGAGCATAGACTGGTAACAAGTACCAAATGCCTGCTCAATACCCCGAGTAGGGTTGGTCATTGCCTTGTTGACCTGCTCATCTAGGAAGGACAAGCCTGACGCAGAGTCGACTCTGCCCTTCTCACGAATCAGATCCGTAATTGGATTCAGGGATTCCATTGCATTCTTAGCAAAACCTGCAGTCTTACCGGGTACATCGCCTGTGTTATTTGGTTGGATAGCAAAAGGACGGAAGCCTTCGGATACTGGATCTGGTTCCCAAGGCATGACTCGAAGACCCTTGCCTACGTCACGGAGCATTTGACGTTCGTTCATCTGGCCCTGTGGCATGACAAGAACGCCATACTTGTCTTGATCACGAACGTTGTTGAAGAGCTGCTTCATCATCTTCTCAAGTTCTCGAGAGATCGAGAAGAGCAGGTCGAACAACCCAGCTCCGTGGAAACTACCGTTTTCCATAAACCGAGAGAATCCAATTGGACAGAAGACTTCCAGGCCCTCGTAGTCTTCGTCGGCTATGACATAATCCCCACTCGTAACTATGTATCGAGATACTGTGTTGTGGGTTCCATACAACCATAGCTCTCGGATTCTAGCTACTCCCATTGAAGTTTGGTCTCCGCTCTCTGAAGAACGAGGGCTACCAAACTCATCGTTGTATTTAGCAAACGATTGGAAATCATCACCCTGATCTTCTTCTAGACCCTCGCCGTAAGTCTTTTCCCAATACTCCATCTTTTCAATGTTCGAGGATATCTTCTTACCAAAGACTTCCTTCAAGAACGAGACAGGGACAGAGCGTTGACGCATCAAACCACGCTGCTTTGTGTAGTCATTACCGAGAGAGGGGAACGGGAACAGTTCTCTAGGGTGAATGACTTCAAGATCTGTAGTTAGTCCAATTGTAGGGTGATCTACAATGTGACCGCTAATGCCACAAGAACCAAGCGTCGTAAAGATATGAGCGAACTGGGTCTTTGTTCTTTCAAGTTGATCCTCCGAAGTAACTGAGTTCAGAATAATCTGAGCTACCGACCGGTCTCGAATCGCAGAAAGACTATTGCCCTTGCGGTAGACCTTTGGCATCAAGTTCATAGAGGCTAGACGAGCAGATACCTTGTCTATTGCAGACAGGAGTTCCTGGGACTGAAACTCCATGTTTCCGTCTTCATCTAGGTAGTGAGGTTGTATCGCCCCATTGATAGGGTCAAACACGTCGAATCGACGAGCACCGTTCAGGTAGTACCACGCTAACAGCCAAGTAGTTCTTCGGTACGAAAGACGACTAGACTCACGCTCTGCGTGTTGATCAATCACCCTCGCTAGGGATGTCTTGTCCTTCGGTAGCTGAATTGTGTCGATGGGCATTAGCCGCCTCTTGTTTTCTCTTTGCTACGCCTTTGGGTTTAAACCCTTCAGGCATACCGTTTGTCAGATCAAGACCTTTAAGATCAAATCCTCCCACCACCTCGGTGCTTGGATTCTCAGGAGCATACTGTTCTACTTGCTCCCCATCTCGAGGGCCTCGTCCATAGTAACAGCGTAACAGCCTGTCAAGATAAGATATAGGGACCATCGCATGATATCTAGGATCAAACCCTGCTTGTTCCATTGTTGTCCTCCTCGTTCATTCTTTGTTGTTCAGCAATCTGAAGTAGCTCGGATGCCGGGATACGTGACCAGTCAATTCCAAAACCGATTGGGTTCCCCGCTTGGTCGAAGTAGTTGCCGTTAGCGATCTCCTCTACAGGATCAAATACCTCTACCTCCTGCTTAGGGGTGGCCCGTAGTCTACCCCGGATGATGAACTGTGACATGGCAACGCAGTCGAGTTCGTCGTCGTGCTGGAGTCCCCCGTCCTTGGCATCAGGGTTGAACTGCTCAATCTGGTCAAATAACCGCGCCCACTGGGGCCGGTGCTTCAGGAAGAATGGCATCTTGATCTTGCCGTGCTCAAACCTCAAGTTGAGACCCGCGATCTTGGAAACCTTCTCGATCTGTCCCGGGTTAAGCTTCTTGATAGCAGGAAGATGCGATACCCCCGCCATCTCGTTAGCCCTTGTCTTGACGATTGCCTCAAGGTTATTGCACAAACCCAGGCCCTGCTTGATCGCTTCCGGGTGGATCGTAGGGACCCTCCACCGGTCAGCCATGATGAAGATCTCCGACATGAGCCGGGACTCCTGACACTGGCCGCTCCACATATCGAAGACAAACAGGTTGTTGTTAGGGTCTACACCCATCACACAAGCAACCTTGAAGTCTGAGTCCCTCTTAGCTGTGTAAGAGGTATCAACCGTCATGAAGAGTCGGGTGTCCTGTAGAAAGTCACCGATAGGCATCGAACGATCAGACTCCCCATCATCCCAATGAATAAAAGCACCCGACGACCTAGGCGATTGCTCGTAGACCTCGTCGACCTTAGTAAGCCACCAACCATGCTTCTTCCTTTCTGGTTGAGGGAAGAACGAATCCTCTGCAGCACCGGGTTGTGCCATATACTCCGCTAGGAAGTTAGACGTACCGATGATCTGCTTGATCTCTTCTAGAGATACACGATCCTTCCACTCAGGGTTATCTTCCTTTTCCTTTACCGTAGCTGGCCACATATCGGGCCAACAAGACTGGAGATTCCCATCATCATCCTCATAAGCAGCACGGATAATGCTCCGTGCCCAAAGGTTGAACCTTGGGTCCTGTGCAACTCTATCTCCCCGCTCGTCCATTTCTGTTTGCAAAGCGTGCCAAGCATAGTGACGCCTAGACACAAACGTTGCCAACCAATCGACACCGCACCCTCGACGCATAACCATCGGCAGCACGACCTTAAACAACAAGTCATCCATGTACTGCCTGATAAGCGACATCGACGTAGATGCCTTCGGATCGTACTCGGGGTCATCCAGTACGTAACGCCTGGGTCTACCGCCTCGCTGTCGACTTTCTGCGGATATACACCGAATCCACGAACCGTTGCGGAGCTGAAGCATCTCTGTGCCGAAGGGTGCTTCGCCTCTTTTTGGGGCGATCCTGTTGTCTGGAAACTCTGGACCCCAGTCGTTTAGGATCCTCGCGTTGTGGACGAACTGATCCTTCAGACACTGGCCCATTCCCTTTGCGTTGTCGTTGGTAGATGTTGCGTACAAGATCGTGTACATGGGTCTTGTAAGCATTCGTACAAGACAAGCCTTCCTTACAAGAAAGGATTTAGCGGATCCACGCGGTGCAATCGTGATGTTCCTGCTTGTTCCCGACCAGATCTTAAGAATATCAAAGTGGAACGCAGGAGTAGCCAGAGGATCGTCATCGTAAAACAAAGGATCAAAATCATTGGCGTGGTCAGGAACCAAGTACCACAAATCAAAGAATCTAACTGCAGCTACAAAAGCATCAGAGATTTCTTTGGGTGTGCGATTCTTGGTGTCAGTCCACATCCTGCACGCATTTACGCGAGCTAGACGTTGACCTTCTTCTGATAACTCCATGTAATCCGCAGGCAAGGGATGCAGTGGGTTGTCTTGTTTTTCAATCCACTTTGCCATGTACGTCCCGCATAAATGCTTTCCACCCAGCAATCTTGCAAACAGATACAGCTAGGAGTTCGGGAGTCATGATAGGTGTGCACTTCTGCATCTTGTTGCAAACCTTAACCCAACAATCTCGGACTCTACCTTTTTCGTCTACAACCTCAGACCTTAGCCTCTTAGCTAGATCGTTGTAGTCAGAAGCCCACGTTTCTGCTGGGTTAGAGATTCCAAGATCCACAATAGGAAGAGCACACACACGAACAAAATCATACTCGTCAAAAGTACTTAGTACCTCAAGTGTTTCTTGCGTACACCCCTTCGGTTCTACCGCGTCATCCGTGAGCGGTAGAACCTCCGGGGCAGTGTCCGCAACCTCAGCTAAGTTCGCCTTTAGCGTTTGTTGCCTCAATGGGCTTGAGGATTTCGTAACCTTCTTCTTGTTTTCCATTTTCGTTCTCCTTCTTCAAGTTCGAGAGAAGTGTCTGAGTGGATAAAGTGCTACTGACTTTTTCCTCTCCACTATCAACACTCCTGGTTTCTTGGACTGTTCCGAACATGCCATTCGCTGTGGCAACCTCCTTCAGAACAGACCTCAAGTGCTTCAATGCGGGAAGCTGTACCTTGGGATCCGCATCCCGGGCCAGCGTAATTAGTATCTCAATCTCCTCTTGAACATCAAACCTAGATGCTCTTATAGCAGAAGAGACAGGATCTAACCCAAAGAATCCAGATACCCCTAGATCCTTGGGTGCTTTAGCTTTCGTTATCTTCCCATTTTTTGGCATAGGCTTTCAGTGCTGAACGATCATACTTCCTTTGCTCCCTAGATGGCAAGTTCTGAAGACCAGCCTTAACCATTCTATCAGCAGCCTCTTTGGCAGCGGTTTGTATCTCGACCTTCATATGACCAGAGTTAACTCGTTTAGCCGCAACCAATTCAGCTACGACAACCTCGAAGTTATCTCTGAACTTATCAAGATCTAACTCGCTCTTCTCGTTCTTCCTTCTATTCTTTCTTATCGTCTCGCAGCCCGGGGCCAGGAAATCATCTTCCCCGATACGAGTTATTGCCCGCATGGCCAACAAGAACGAAGTTGCCTCCACGTACCTTTCGGTTCCTATCTCTACCATCGGTACTTTCAAAGCCTTGCATAAAGCTCTGAATCCCCGCTTGCTCATTCCCTGCATCTCGGACGTGTACCAGTCCTCAGACAACAAGCGGACACCACTCCCTAACCCTATATAAAATTGTTTGCCTTCCATCAATCCTCTTCTTCAAGTGGTCCTAATTCATATGACTTCTCAAGAAGTTTATCTCTATTCCTCATGGCACCTCTCACCGCAGGAGACATGTTACCAAAAGCTTTTCTTTTTCTTTCTGCGTCCCTTAGCCTTTTTTCAGATGCCATAACCATCCTACTGGCTCTTTGACCTTCTTTACTAGACACGTCATCTATGGTTGCAAGATAATCTCTTTGTGACCTCAAGTAACGCTTGGCCTCAGAGATCTCTCTTGAGAAGTCTTCTACCCCGTCACTAGGAAGAGCGTCATAGTCTCTTCCTTTTTCATACCCTCTTGCTTCCATGTTTCTAATGAAAGCATCGTCAATCCTTTGAGACTTCTTAGCAAATTCTGGATCCAGGTATGCGATTGCATTTGGATCTAAGGCACTAGTTCTTTCTTGGAAGTCAGCAAAAGTTTCCCCTTCAAGAGGTGCGAAGTCCCCTCTTTTATCTGCAGGAGCAGGAGTGGGAGTAGTCTTTGGCTTTTTAGTTACATTGTCCTTATGGGTAGATTGTAGCTTAGGTTGCTGTTGAGGTTCTGGCTTAGTTGGCTGGGTCATCGACCGAACACCGCTCTTGCCCAAAGAACCTGCTTTCTTTCTTTCCATAAACTCAGCGATAGTCATGTCAGGTTCGTCTGTGTTTTCAACCTGTACTTTTCTAACCCCTGGTCCGTAACTACCGGCGATGTTTCCGGTGACCTCGTAACCGGGAAGGTTGTAATCTTCCATAAGAGCATCAAACTGATTCATTCTGAGTTCGTCTTGCTTCTGTTCTACAAGACTTCTGCGTTGAGCATCAATATTCATTGGTGCTTCATTCATCGCAGCTTGTGCTCGACCTATCCGAAGCAAGTCTTTCTCTTGATCGTTATATCCCATTTCTTCTCGGAATTGGTCCGTGACCGGCTTGGGAAGAAGACTACTATCTGGTAGACTTGAGAGTATCCGATTCTCTGCATCCGAACCCCCCGGGCCAAAGTAGTTCGCAGACCTTTGAAGATCCCCGAAACCCTTAGCAGGATCCGACCCAGCCATCATGTTTGGTCTGATGTTTTGTTGGAAGTATCCCGGTTCCTCTGGGAAGAACGTTTGTTCTTCGTCCTCGTCATCTTCTCTTTGAAGATTCTGAGCCTCCAACATCTGCATTAGATATTGCTCGAGGAAGTCTTGATCTCCGAAGGACATTGGGGGTAGCCCCTGTCCTCCTGGGTTCATGCGAAGATTTGCCTCGACGCTTGTTTCGTTTGGTCTTTTGGCCACGG
>UEXM01000048.1_pt1 | contig 52243 bp, 112 predicted proteins | sample 1796661 | NCBI WGS metagenome assembly UEXM01 (sample SAMEA4772469, study PRJEB27181) | metagenome | reverse complement strand
TGAACTTGATGAAATTACTAATAAGTTTGCTGTCGTATCAGTTAAAAGTGGAGATGTTCTTGCATTTGCATCTGATGAGAAAGATGCAATTAGTTTATCAAAAAATAACCTTAGAAAAGAAAAAGGTAAGGTTGTCAAACTAAAACGTGGTATTGCAACTAACAGAGCATCAAAGATGATCGGTAGACCTCTAGAGATGGGTATGGCTGAAGAAGTTGAAATTACAGATGCTTTAATTGAAGGCATGAAGATGAACGATCCTAAGTTGCTTAGAGTCTTTGATAAACTGAAGAAGGGTTCTACTGTTAAAATCAAACACGACTCTTCAATAGAGAAGGGTAAAGATTTTATTGAGTATATTGTAAAGTCTAAGAACATGGTAAACAAGGGTAGAGTAGAAAAGATTACCATGGCAAGAAAAGATAGTCCTACTAGTGCAAAAAGATATCTATACAAAAGAGATGGAAAAGTTACAATGGCTTTCGGAGATATGGCAGTATCACCTGTAGATATCAAAGAAGAACCAGAAAAGAAAATGGACAAACCAGATTCTGCCAAGGCGGTAGATCAATCACGAGATGATAAGAAGAAAACTCGTATCGCACAGTTGCAGTTGCAGATTGCAAAGGCAACAGAAACAATTAATAAACTAAACTCACAGGAGAAACCAGATGCCTAAGTATCTAAAAAGTAAAGAAGGTAGTCTTGAAAGTGCAGTGGTAGAAGCGGTTTCTGCTGCAAAGAAAGACGAAGGATTTGCAAGTGACGCTCAAAGAAAAGCTGCATTTGCGAGTGGTTATAAAGAACCAAAGAATAAAAAAGACAAAAAGGAAGAGATGACTTCTGAGGACAAAGAAGCATATGAAAAGTTCTTTAAGTCTGCTTTGAAAAAATTCAAAGTTGATAGTCCTGCTGACTTCAAATCTGATGAAGAAAAGAAAAAGTTTTTCGACTATGTAGACAAGAACTACAAAGGTGAAAACGAAGAAGTTGAAGTCAAAGAAGAAACAACTCTTGCTATGAAAGCAGCACAGTACATTTCTAGTATGTGGGCAGAAGCTGCTGCAGAGAAAGATGGTGTGAAAACAAAATCTGAAGAAGAAGAAGAACCAAAGAAGAATGGTAAAACTATGACAGGTAAAGAAATGTCAAAAGTTGAAGTAACACCAAAGGATAAAGTGTAACAATGAAATATCTTGTGGAACTCACAAACATTGAAGAAGCAGAGCTTCCACAGATTTACTGTGATATGGATATGGTTTTATGTGACTTCATTGGTGGGTATGAAAACCTCACTGGTTTAGAATTTGCAAAAACTGATAAAGATGAGCGTTGGAATGCAATCACTGGAAAGAAAGATTTCTGGGCAACATTGGATTGGATGCCTGGCGCTCAGGTAATGTGGAAGTTGATAAATAAGTATCAAGCAAACATTCTGTCTGCATATTCAAATAGAGATGCGAACAGTAGGCCAGGCAAGAAAAAGTGGTTATCACGAAATGCAAAACCTACTGGTAAAGTACTTCTAGTACAGAGAGCAGACAAACAGAAATATGCCATGACTGATGGTAAACCAAATATTCTGATTGATGATTATAAGAAGAATATAATTGAATGGGAAACCAAAGGTGGTATTGGGATTCATCATCTGAGTCCAACAAAAACCATTTCTCAATTGAAGAGATATGGATTTAGATAAATAGAAGAGTAAAATCTTTAATAAGGAGAAAGACTATGGCCCTATGGGGAACAACAGTAACAGCAGATGAGTCCAAACCAAAGTGGCTCACTGCTGCACAAAAGAAAGAGGCATTCGCAACTGATAGAGGTTGGGTAGTGCTAAACGGTAAAGGTAACGAAGAAGTTCTATGTTCTATCGGCGGACTTGCTGGTGGTACATCTAGTACTGTCGGACTTGGTGCTGCTACAATTTCTGCAACAGATTTTGTATCTACAGCGTTTGACGTAAGTGCTGGTGGTAACATTGATGTTCGTGTAATTTACAACGAGAAGGTAACTGTAACTGGTAATCCAACAGTTGCAATCACTAATGACCAAGCTGGTGGTGGTTCTGCGGCAGCATTGACTGCAGCGTATACATCTGGTACTGGTACAAACAGATTGACATTCAGAGTTACAATAGGTGCTGGTGGAACAACAGTTGTTGCAGATGACGTATTGTCAATTGGTGCTCAGAACGTAGCACTTGCTGGTGGTACACTGAAAGATACAGGAACTACATTGAACTCGTTGGTTGCAATTAGTGCCGCTGCTGGTGCAGCCGCTGGAACACTAACGGCAATCGCATAAATAATACTATAATAATGGAGTGATTAATGAAAAAAAATGGTAAGACACTAAGTGTCAGTGAAATTGAAGAATATAAGACACAATTGCAGACAGATTTTGAAAAGGTTCAAACTCAAATGCAAAACGTAGATAATATGAAGGTACAGTTGACAGCACAGGGTAATGCACTAAGTGGTGCAATGCAACAATGTGACGTTTTTCTAAACCTATTAGGTGAGGCGAATCCCGCCAGTAGCATCCCCTCGCAAGACGATAGTGCAGTGCAAACTGCACTGAGTTGAGGGTTTTAACAATTAAGGAGAAAACAAATGGCTGATAAAAAAATTACAGCACTAAACGATCTAGGAACAGGACTTGCTGCCGAAGATCTACTTCACGTTATTGACGATCCAGCAGGAAACCCTGTCAATAAAAAGATTACTGTTCGTGACACAGTTCAAAACATTCCAACTTGGATTGGTTTGGATGGTGCTGCACAAGTAATTTCTAACACTTCTGCTGCCCCAGACGTAACATCAACAACAGGTACATCTATTACTCATATTAATACTGTAGCTGCTGGTGGTGCTCATGCATCTGGACTTGCAGATGGTTCTAACGGACAAATCAAAATCATCACAATGATTGCTGATGGTGGTAACGCTGTTATAACACCCTCTAACTTTGCAAATGGTTCAACCATCACTTTTGCTGATGTAAATGATACAGTAACACTTATCTTTACAAACAGCAAGTGGACACTTCTTGCAAATGTTGGTGCAACAATCGCTTAAGGAGTAATTTGATGGCTATCAGATATGGTGCAAATGGCAAACCAATGCCTGAAAATAAACCAGAAGCCCTTCAAGAAATCCTAGAAGTCAACCCAAATGAAGATGTAGCCTCTCCAGTAGAGGCTACATTGGTTGATGAGGATGAAGTAAGTTGGGATGATCTGGAAGAAGAATTAGAAGAAGAGGAAAATGAAGATGAAGACGTTTAAAAAACATTTGACTGAAAAAGCAGTCGATGGTGGTTATCCAGTAGACGGTTCTGACTTCACTAACGACCTCGCTAAACCAGAATCAGTTGAAAGAATTAATTCATTCTTGGGTGCAATGGGAAATATAGAGTATCTAGTTCCAGAACACGCTATGAATAAACTTAGAGAAAAACTTGGACGTTTATCTATTTCTTTTGGTGATGTTGATCTTGGTGAAGGTGGCAAAGTTTCTATGCCATTGTCACAGTTTGGTGGACGTTTTGGAGAAGATGACGATCACGAAAAGATTGACGATGACGGCATTTCACACAAAGTTGAAGGTGGAAGATCAATTGAAATCATGCACGAAAAAACTCAAGCAGGAACTCATTTTATCAGAGCCAAAATCGTTTAAAACGACAAGGTTATTATGTTTGAAAAATTAAGTAAAGACAATATCATTATGTTTGCTATTAAACATTATGATAATCCACAATGTGAAGGTGAAACCGAATTCAACGATGACATGAAACGCTTTAAATATGTTAAGCGTTTATTGAGAAAGTATAACGAAACAGGTGAACTAAAAGAACGCCTTATACTTAATCATATGATTGTTATCAATAATGTTTTTGGTGCAGATGCAGCTTCTACTTTGTTGTTGTTTAAAATTGAACCAGAATTATGGAGTGTTCTTAAAACATTCATGGTATTTTTAAATATGTTACCAGATGGTGAGATACCAGAAGTAGAACAAATACAAGATATTAAAAAGGTATTAGAGAAACTATAATGGGAAGAGCGATTGATTTATTTGTTACCTACCGTTTTATCAAACTGTTAACAACACCGTTTGACAGGACTGATGCATTTAAGATGGGCATCATCGACAAAGATGGAAACAGAACTGATAAGACATTGTATAAAGTATCTGAAAAGAATGCGTATACAATTCTACACAAACTGGTATTTAACATTAAGAAAATATTTCAGAAGGTGCCTGGATTAAGAACAAGATTAGGCACATATGCAGCTGCATTGTTTCTTTTAAAGGATACCTTTAAAGAACATGTCGAGGATGAAAAGATGTTTGAACGTGAGTTCATTAAATATCTACAAGAAAATGACATGGAACTTGACGATACTATCGTTGAGGAAGTAACACTTGACAATGGTAAGTTGTCAAAAGGAATTTATGTTCTCGTGCAAGACGTAGTAACATCTGGTGAAGAACAAGATGAGATAGATGCACTAGAGGGCGATGAAGTAGAAGTATTTGAAGATACACCAGCCGCAGATACAATTCTGGGTGTTGATGTATTTCCAGTAATACATAAGAAAACAAAGCAGAAGATATTTGTTTCTGCTGAAGATATTAAAGAAGCGGATATAGGGGATCTATTATGAGTCTAAAATTTGATGACATGATGAAAAGGTTCTATGATGATCCAATGTTGGGCCTCAAGAAAGTAGATGAGGATGCACCAGCAAATGCATCAGGTGCTGCTGTTGCTGGTACTGGTGATGATCCAGTGCATTGGAGAATGCCTAAGAAGAAAAAGAAAAACCCATACGATGGTAGAACAAAAGAAGCAAGAACCTTCTACAAAAGAATGTCGGAACGGAAAGCAAAGAGAGAAGCAATGAAAACAAAACTCGCACAAAAAGTCCAAGAGACTACTATGGAACGTGCATCTATCCTTGCAGAAGACAATATAGATGTTCTAAAGAATATTGTAAAGAGAAAACAGAACCAGAATATTAAATTCAAAGATGGTTCTATGAAAGTGGACTTGTTCACAGCCTCTGCTATTACACAAGTATATGACGCAGTAAATCGTTCTAATCAACAGAAACTACAAAAGATGTTGAATGGAACAAAAGCACAATTTATGAAAATGGCTGACTTTGCACTTTCAAAGGTAAAGTAATGAAAACCTTTAATCAGTTTGCCAAAGTACATCCAATTGCTGATTTGAATGCACAAACTGGTGGTGCAAAACTTTCAAAGAACGATTTAAACGGTGTAGAAAAATATGCAGATAGATTATATGCTGCCGCTGGTATTGACGTAGAATTTACCAGACATTTTTTAGATAGGGTCAATGACGCACGAAACAAGAAACAGATTACTGTGGCGGAGCTTATTCGGATGTTTAAGCAGAGTTACAAGAAGTTTGGTAAAAAGATTGCGAAACTGGGGCCAGACGCCGAAGCAGTCTTAAATGATATGCAGACAGATATCAATATGCCTTTCGTCCTAAAGTGGGATGGAAAGGAACTAGATTTAATTGCAAAGACAGTTATGAGAAAAACTAACTTTGCAACATCAAACCCCAAATTAAGTTTTGAAGCGTTTGAATTTTTTCCTGAAAAATTATATGAACGGATTACTTTACCTGAACCTCCTACTGATTTACAGAAAGAGGCAGATAAGGTAAAACAGATTATTGCGAATAGAACTCCAGAAGATGAACAGTCCATTCGTGACCATGATGAGAATTCATTTTACGCTATTGAAAAGTATTGTGAAGAACATGGTTTGATATTTCACGATACTGAAATGAGAGATATTATTATGCAGGCCAAACCCACCATTGGGTATTTTAAAGAACAATTTAACCTTGATAGACCACACGAAGTTGATCCGTCTATCAAACCAATGTCTAGTACAACTAACAAAACAAGATCATATCCTAGTGGACATGCAACACAATCAATGTTGGTTGGACTATACGTTTCTGCAAAGTTTCCAGAACACACAGACGGTATCACAAAAGCCGCAAAAGAGTGTGGACTAGGTAGGGTGAAAGCAGGGTTTCATTACCTTGCAGATTATGTTGCTGGTAACTTACTTGCAGAAAAAATGTTCCTAGTTATGAATAAAGATAACTATGGAAAATACATAAAGGAGGCTAGAAATGGCTAAGAAACCAACCAAAAAAACCAAAACTGGTATAAGAGGATGGATTAAAAACAGACTAGGTGAAAGAACTACATTAGATGGTGCAGTATGTGTTGCACTAGGACTAATGATTCTTTTTATGGCACCACTCGCTAAGATTGCAGCTGGAATTGCAATTGCATGGGGTGTGTGGACTATGTGGAAGTCTGAATAATGGAAGGTGATGTACAAGCAGGGATAGAATTTATCTATCATATGCGTGAACACCTTGTAGACATTGGAGTCGCAACGGTTTACGGTATAACTGTATACGCCATAGTAATGTGGATTAGAAGAAAGTTAATGTAATGTTAAGTAAAAAGTGCAAGTTACATCTAGAAGAAGTAGGAATGACAGGTGGGCAACATATGAAACGTGCTCTCAAAACAGCGGTACTATTACAACTATGTGTGCCTGCACTTTTGATTCATAGTATCGCTCCTAGATATTTTCCAAATACTGCTAGTGATGTTATGAGAACAATTTTGAAAGAAAGAGATGAAGATGACCATGAAATTTAGTATTGGTATAGTTATTGCAATAGTGTTACAGGTGTCTGCCTTTGTATGGTGGACAGCTCAACAAGCTCAGACAATAGATTTGTTAAAGAGTGAAGTTGCAGAACTTACTGCGAAAAGTGAAATTGAAAAGGAAGTTACTCTCCTCAACGATGTGAAACAATTACAAAAAGATATTGAGGAATTGAATCAGAAAACTCTTGATGCAATACTTGAAACACATAATCGTATTGATGGAATGGGTGTACATGTAAACAGTCAAGATGAACTAATAAATGACACCTTTACTGTTCAGATGAAATCACTACATGATTTTCAACACGAATTTGAAGTCAAGGTTGCAAACTCATTTGCTCAGATAGAAGAATGGATAGATGAGATTGAGTGGGATGCAGAAGACTCCTTACAAGAGTTACATGGTAGGATAGAGAAGCACTCACACGATGATTAAAATATATGCACTAGTTATCATACTTGGAATACTTGGCGGTGCAACTTATGCCGCCAAGTATTACTATGATACAACACAGTCAACTATTGCTCAGTTGCGTGAGAACAATGCAAAACTAGAAGTTGCAAATCAAGAGAACCAAGCGACTATCATAAAGATGGAAAAAAATAATGTACGTTTGAATGCTCTCACAGATCAACTTAACAAGGACTTGAGAAAGTCAGAAGTGTACGGAGATGAGCTTCGTGAAACTTTGAATAAACATAATTTAACACACTTGGCGAATAAAAAACCAGGCCTGATTGAAAAGAGAATGCAAAATGCGACAGACAAACTATGGGTTGACCTTGAGTCTGCTACTAGTGACAACTCTACTCCTGAGTAGTTGTAGTACGTTCAGACCAGAAAAAGAAGTTGTTACAGTAACAAAACTTGTAGAGCGAAACATACCAACAGTTCCAGCTCCAAGATCTGTAAGAATGAATGAAATTAAAATCTATGTAGTTTCTCCAGAAGAAAACTTTGAAGATTTTATGAAAGAGTTTACCGCTAAGAATGGAACAGATTCTTATGTTGCAATATCAGTAAAAGACTATGAGAATTTATCGAAGAACTTTGCAGAATTAAGAAGATATATAGAACAACAAAAACAAATAATTCTATATTATGAAGAGGCAGTGAAACCAATAGAGGATACCGCCGATGAGGGAACAGATCAATAAATTTGCAAAGGCGTCTATGTATGCGTACATGAACAAACAGGATGCCCCATTTTCAGGATTAGGATACACAGAAATAAAATATTTTGATATGGACGGCGCTCAATGTTATGCTGTATCAAATGATAAAGAATATGCACTAGTTTTTAGAGGAACAGAACCATCAGAGATATCAGATGTTCTTGCAGACTTAAATGCTATACCTCGTGGTGCAATGACAAAGGGGTGGGTTCACTCTGGGTTTAGAAATGAATTAGATAAGATTTGGGATGCAATACTACAACACCATTCCGATCACAAGAACAAGAAATTATATATTTGTGGACATTCACTAGGAGCTGCAATGGCGACTATCGCAACCTCAAGACTTGAGGAGTCCACAAAAGTCGAACATCTTTACACTTATGGTTCACCTCGTGTTGGAACTAGAAAGTTTGTAAAGAATATTACAACACCTCATACACGAGTCGTAAATAATAATGATATAGTAACAACTGTTCCACTATTCTTCATGGGATATAAACATCATGGAGACTTGACATATATCAATTATTTTGGACACATAAGAAAAATGTCACTATGGCAAATTATAAAAGATAAGTGGAGAGGTAGATGGAGAGCTTTCAAAAAAGGACAACCATTTGACGGTGCATACGATCATGGTATGGTATACTATGTAAAATATACTGACCCAGTATATGCAGAAGGAATAAATAAATGATAGATATGTTGGAATCAATGTTTACTGACCGTCTATGGATTTATACTGCATTAGCTGGTTCTATATTTGGTGCAGCATTCGTTGCATATTTTAAAGGTACACATATTGGAATATGGAGTTATGGTAAGTTTGACCAAATCCTAGACTATCTAATAGACAGATGGGGGTGGACTTGGTTGCAACAACCAGAAGATGCATGGAGAAAAAAGTATCCACATGTTACAAAGAAGATAGATGAATTAGAGAAAAGAATTGAGATGTTAGAAAATGGCAACAGTAAAAAGTCTTGAAACAGAAGTAGAACTTCTAAAAAGAGAAGTGACGGATATGAAACAAATTCATATCCGTTTAGATTCTGCTATCGAAAAAATTGCAGATGTGTCATCTTCATTACATACAATCATGGCTGTCCACGAAGAAAAACTAATTAGGCAGGAAGAGGCATTGGAAGAAAACGAAAAAGAATTTAGGGAGAGTGTACAAGAACTACACTCTCGTATTACGACTAATGCTAAAGAAACCTCTCAGCATATGTCAGAGGTAGAACGTAGACTAGTTGATGCTATGAGTCAGCATAGTCAACAGTCAACCGAACAGATTATGAGACTGCGAGAAGAAATACAAACCAGAGTAGGTGTACTGGAGAAATGGAGATATCTAATTATAGGTGCTTCCATTGTTGTAGGTTTTGCATTAACAGAGATACTACCAATCTTTATGTAAATCTATTGACATTGATGGTGAAATCGTGTATATTATGACTTATGAATTATATCGACACAAAGTATATATCCCTTATTGGCCCTAGACTAAGAAACTTCACAAAGAAGAGTGATTTTTTGTGGAATTTTTCTTGTCCGTATTGTGGTGATTCAACAAAGAACCGTAAGAAAGCTAGAGGTTTTGTTTATAGAACAAAGAATGAATTGTTCTACAAATGTCACAACTGCGCTTTTGGTACAACACTATCTAAATTGATAGAACATGTTGATGCTGGATTATTTAAAGAATATTCTTTGGAGAGATATAAAGAGGGGCAAACATCAAATGGTAGGGGTGGTAAAGGATCAGGACAATCTGTTCCTAAACCAGACTTTGATTTTACTGCTCCAAAATTTAAGAAAAAGGTTTCTTTCGCTGGACTAAAATCATTTGCATATATGAATGAAAAACATCCAGCAAAGAATATTTTTCTTCAAAGAAAACTGCCTGAAGAGTCTTGGAATGATATATATTACTGTCCAAACTTTTTAGAGTTTACGAATAGGTTTATACCTAACAAATTCCCATCATTGGTAGGCGATCATCCAAGGATGATTATACCATTCAGAAAAACGAATGGTGAAATATTTGCATATCAAGGACGAGCGTTTGGTGACGAACCACAGAAATACATCACCATCATTCTGGATGAGAACCATCCGAAGATTTTTGGTCTTAACAGGGTGGACACTTCTAACGATATTCTTGTCGTGGAAGGCCCTCTTGATAGTTTATTTCTTAACAATTGTATTGCGGTTGCTCAAAGTGATTTGCGTGTACCTGATTACAAAGATAAAGCAATCCTTGTTCCAGATAACGAACCAAGGAATAAGGAAGTTTGCAAACAAATAGAACGGTGCATAAACGATGGATATCGTGTTTGTTTATGGCCATCTTCAACTGAAGAAAAAGATGTTAACGATATGATTTTGGGTGGTATGACATTTCTAGAAATTACGGAATGTATACATAGTAACACCCATCACGGATTAGAAGCATTAACCGTTTTCAACTCGTGGAAGCGGACATAGAAACATTAGGAGAATTATAAATGGCCCTTGAGAACGTAGTAACATTCCCAAGTGCTGAGGAAACTGGTCTTGACCACCTTGGCATTACTATAGACAAAAACAGAGACAAAGATTTATCAGAACAAGCATACAAACTACTCAAGGACTATTATTGTAAATCAGACGAAGATTCACCGCAAGAAGCATATGCTCGTGCTGCTGTTGCATACTGTGATGGAGACTTAGCACTCGCACAGAGAATCTATGATTACGTTTCAAAAGGTTGGTTTATGTTTGCTTCACCAGTGTTGTCAAATGCACCAAGGACAGGACAAAAAGCAAGAGCATTACCAATTTCTTGTTTTCTAACTTATGTACCAGATTCGCTAGAAGGACTAATCGACCATTCAGCAGAGTTACGCTGGTTGTCAGTTAAAGGTGGTGGTGTCGGTGGACATTGGAGTGACATTCGTGCAATCTCTAATAAGGCGCCTGGCCCAATGCCGTTTCTACATACAGTAGATGCAGACATGACAGCCTATCGTCAGGGTAAGACAAGGAAAGGTTCTTATGCAGCTTACATGGATGTATCACATCCAGACATCATTGAGTTCTTGAATATGAGAGTTCCCACTGGTGATGTAAACCGTAAGAACCTTAACTTGCACCATGCGATTAATATTACTGATTCTTTTATGAGAGCAGTAGAACGTGGAGAAATGTGGGATTTGATTGATCCTAATGACCACGATGTTCGTGAGACAATGCCTGCAAGAACACTATGGCAACAAATTCTAGAAGTGAGATATCGTACAGGTGAACCATATCTAAACTTTATTGATACTGCAAACGCAGCACTTCCTCATACTATGAAAGCTAAAGGTTTGAAAATTAATGGTTCAAATCTTTGCAATGAAATTCACCTACCCACATCTGAAGATAGAACTGCTGTATGTTGTTTGTCTTCTCTAAACTTGGAGAAATATGATGAGTGGAAGGATTCTAATGTTGTTCGTGATCTTATTCGCTTTCTTGACAATGTTCTACAGTTTTTCATTGACAATGCAGGCGATGAAATTCAGCGTGCTCGCTACTCAGCCACACAAGAACGTAGTCTTGGACTAGGTGCTATGGGTTGGCATTCTCTTTTACACCAGAAGAGAATTCCTTTTGAGTCAGTAGAAGCAAGAGAACTAAACAGAGAAGTATTTAAATATATCAAAGAAGAAGCATCAAAGGAATCTAACACTATGGGGTTAGAAAGGGGTGAGGCTCCTGATATGATGGGTACTGGTAGACGTAACGCTCATCTACTTGCAATTGCTCCCAATGCAAACTCTAGTATTATTGTTGGAACATCACCATCTATCGAACCAATGAAAGCGAATGCATATACACACCGTACTCGTGCTGGTTCTCATTTGGTGAAGAATATATATTTAGAACAAGAATTAAAGAAAGTAAAGAAGAACACACAAGATGTTTGGTCAAGTATTATTACAAATGGCGGTTCAGTCCAACACCTCGACTTCCTATCAGAGAAAATCAAGAATGTCTTTAAGACAGCGATTGAAATCGATCAGATGGTTTTGGTTGAACAAGGTGCAGACAGACAAGAATATCTCTGTCAAGGACAATCACTAAACTTATTCTTCCCAGCTGGGGCAGATAAAAGAGACTTACATAAGGCACACTTTGCTGCGTGGAAGTTAGGTACGAAGGGTCTGTACTATCTAAGAACAGAGACTTCACAACGTGCAGAGAATGTTGCTGAGAAAGTAACAAGAGATGCACTAAAGGATTTTGAAACACAAACTATGACACAAGATGAATGTGTCGCATGTCAGGGGTAAGAAATGAAGGTAGAAATTTACAGTAAATCAAATTGTCCATTTTGTGAGAAGGCCAAACATTGGTTTGATTCACATGGTTACGAGTATACAGAAAGTAGATTAGATGATGAAGAGCAGAGACTTGCGTTTTATCAGAGAGTTCCTAATGCTCGTTCTGTTCCACAAATCTTTATTGATGATAAGTTGATTGGAACATACGATCAGTTTATTGCAATTGCCGACCAGTTCGTAAAGAAAAAGGGTGGTGGACTAATGGTGTTCTCTGAAACATATAAACCATTCCATTATCCTTGGGCAGTTGAAATCACAACAAGACATGAGAAAGTTCACTGGATTGAAGACGAACTTGATTTATCAGAAGATGTTGCAGATTGGAAGTCTGGCAAAGTCAGTGAGATTGAAAAAGAATATATCACTAACATCCTAAGACTATTCACACAATCTGATGTTGCAGTAGGACAAAACTATTATGACCAACTTATTCCCAAATTTAAGAATAACGAAGTACGAAATATGCTTGGTTCGTTTGCGAATAGAGAAGCTATTCACCAACGTGCATATGCACTTCTTAATGAGACACTTGGGTTATCTGATGCCGAATATCATGCCTTCTTAGAATACACAGAGATGGCAGATAAGATTGAGTTTATGATGGACAGTGATCCAAATACAGTTCGTGGACTTGCATTTGCAATGGCTAAGTCTGTGATGAACGAAGGTATTGCCTTGTTTGCATCATTTGTAATGTTGTTGAACTTCCAGCGTTACGGTAAGATGAAGGGTATGGGTAAAGTTGTTGAGTGGAGTATTCGTGATGAATCAATCCACGTTGAAGGAATTGCAAAACTCTTCAAGGCATATTGTGCAGAACATCCTCGTATTATTGACGATGAATTTAAAGCAACTATATATGAGATGGCAAGACAGTCTGTAAAACTAGAAGATAACTTTGTTGACCTTGCATACAAACTTGGTGAGGTTGAAGGACTAGAACAGTCTGAAGTAAAACAATATATAAGATATATAACAGACAGACGATTAATCCAACTTGGACTAAAAGGAAACTATAAAGTAAAAGAGAATCCTTTACAGTGGTTGGAGTGGGTATTGAATGGAGCAGACCATACTAACTTCTTTGAGAATAGAGTAACCGAATATGAGGTTGCTGGACTTAATGGTAAGTGGGATGACGTTTACGAGGCAGCTTAATAACTTATGAGTAAAAAAGAAATACTATGTGAAGAGTGTGAAGCTGTATTCAGAATTCAGCATAACATGGAAGAACGGTATTATCAACCAGCGTTTTGTCCTTTTTGTGGCGAGGAACTAAATAGTGATAACGAAGATGAACTATATGATCCAGCAGATGATGATTATTAATGAAAACACAAAGTGCGAAAGCAAAAGGTAGGCGCCTGCAACAGTGGGTGCGTGACCAACTGATAGAAAAACTGGAAGTACATCCAGAAGATATCGAGTCTAGGAGTATGGGTGCTGGTGGGGAAGACCTCATCATGGCTCGTGCTGCTAGACAAAAATTCCCCTATTCAATAGAATGTAAGAATGTAGAAAAACTAAATGTTTGGGAAGCGTATTCTCAAGCAGAAGACAACAGTGGTAATTATGAACCTATTGTTGTTATGAAGAAGAACGGCAAGAAACCACTTGTTGTGCTTGATGCAGAGTTCTTTGTTAGACTACATGATGCAGATAGTGACTAACGGTTATGCAAAAATAACACTGGTTAAAAGGACAACAAAACTGTCCTTTTGTTATAAATAAAACTGAATCAACCCCCAAGGAGAAATTCGATGTGGCCTTACACAGATGAGGAATGGGAAGCTTTGAGCGAACCAACTAATAAAAAATAGGGATGCACTGCATCCCTTTTATCGTTTTATAGGAAAGAAAGAAAATGACAAAATGGATAGCAAAATTGTTCAATAATAAGAACAAGCATTCGGATATTGTACGTTTTATTCGTACAGAATATTTTGAGGATGTAAAACATTTAACAGATGATGACGTAATTTTATATTATAATATCACACACAAGAGGAGAAAAAACTAATGACGATTGGATTAGTATTAAGACACACATATCAAGAAACTTGTGAGATATGTGAAACTATTGCGAAGTTTTTCGTAAAAGTAGGTTCTAGGTTTAATAACTTTTTTACCAGAGTAGGATATGCAAGAGCAGCTGCTGAACTTGCAAGACAGGGATACTATGAGGAAGCAAAGAAACTTATGATAGAGTCTGAAGAAATAAAAGCAGACACAAATAAAAATTTGAAAGGATGGGTGTAATGACTACACTAACAGCGACATACTGTGCATTCTGCGATGCAGTAGTAGACTTATATAAAAATGTAAAACGTATTATGACACCAAAGATGGATAGGAAATGTTATAGAGAACTTTCACAGATGACTGATAGAGAACTCAATGATATGGGTATCTCTCGTAGTGAAATCAAAGCAATTGCTATGGGAACATATAAACCATATAACAGATAACTTTTTTGTTAAAGTTTTGTGACAAACGCATAGCGTAGAACTATATAGAATAAGGGAACAATAACTGTTCCCTTTTCTTTTGGAGGGCAATCATGTCAACTGAACTTTGGAAAAAGGTAAAACAAATGGATTTAGGAAACCCTATAATCACCGCCCTCGTGGGTCTGGTGATTTTTTATATTGGTCTTAAAACATTCTCTGGCGGTATGAAGTCGATGGGGAATATGGAACACCTTGCATTCTTTTTAGGTAATCCAATTTATATGTTCTTTGGTGGTATTGTTATGACACTACTCTGGCAATCATCATCACTCTCAACAACAGCAATCATTGCACTAGTCGCTTCTGGTGCATTACCACTACCAGCTGCGATTGCAGCAGTGCTTGGTGCAAACATAGGTACAACTGGAACTATTTGGTTGGCTGGATTGTTCGTTTCTGATGGGATGCCCAAGGGAGACACATTGCGAATCGCTATGGCACATACTGGTATGAATCTGCTTATGGCGGTAATGTTGCTACCTTTTGTGGGTAGAATTGCACAATTTCTCACAAAATTTTAAAAAAAAATAAATTTATTTTTTAAGCCCTTGATTCTCAAGGGCTTTTTTTTCAACTTTTTTTCACTTTTTTTCAAAAAACGCTTGACTTGTTATCATAACAATGGTACATTATATATGTAATCAGAGAGAAAGGTATTACAAATGTCAAATCAAGTAGATTTTATCAGTGCTCACAATGGTGGGATTCAGTGTTGTTCAGATACTGGCCTTGTCGGTTGGTCTAGTACTGCTGAAGGTATCGCATATATCTTGAGAACTAAAGGTATTGCAGAAACAGTAATGGGAAGTTCTTCAATGGATTTTGCAGACGAAGAAGGATTTGCAACACACGATGGTGCGAAAATACTTTGGGCACAAGCATTGGAGTTAGTGTAATGGCATATTTTTACGAAGATTGGAAACACAAGAAACTTACTGTTGAAGATGAGAATGGTCAGTTCTTTTTAAACTTTGCTGAAGCTGAAAACAGCATGATATCAAACATTGATAAAATGATTGAAGAAGGTAAGACTGTTGAATATCTTGAGTACTTCAAAGAGTGTTTGCAAAAAGGTAAAGTTCAACTCAAGTGGAATATTAGTTAGGAGTTAATTATGAGTGTAGAAAAAATTGTTTCAGAGGTAATTGATTTTATTTCTTATGTAGAAAGTTTTTATGGTGATGTGCCTGATGCGATTTATCCAATGGGTGCAACACCTAAACAGATTATTAAATCGACACAAAACTATATCAACAAAGTTGGCATGTATTCAGAAGAAAATACTTTAGGATTTTCTGGTGATAGTCTTGACAGAGAACATGTTCGTGATATAATGATTAGAGATTTTGGTTTAGTATTTCCAAACTAAGGAGAGAGATTATGGGATTATTAGTAAATGTTTATAAAGATGCATCATCAAAGTATGATTGCACAAATGGTGGTGTTTCGTCTAGGAACATCAAAGGACTTTGTTTAACAAACGTGAGTGGGCCTTTCGATCCATGTGATGATTATCCTGCTGCTCAGTTGGTAAAACAAACTTTTCATTTTGGTTCTTCTGTGAAAGTTATTCCAGAAGAGTGTGAAGGTAAACAGTCTATGATGGGTGGTAACTATGCTGCAACATCTGATAGTAGGTTCAGTGACAAGATTGAACAAATGCTTGGACACAACTTTTATGGTGCTATTCCTATTCACGACAGAATTGAAAGAAATTATTAAAAAACTCTTGACTTGTTGTGATAACAATGGTATTATGTATATAGATGATGAGAAAGGTGATTCGCTATGAAAATTCAAAAAAACATTAAAGACGTTAAATTTTACGGTACAGATATGCCTGTATCGGAGAATCTCGTAATGGCCTCTGCCGCTGGGTGGTATGTCGGTGCAGTCTGTAAAGATCCAGACTGTGGTGGTATGATTGTACCTTTTGATAGGTACACTGATTACTTTGCAACGCCTGAAGACGTTGCAAAACATTGTAGTTACTTATTGGAGGCTGCGTAATGGTTGACCTTTTGGAAGACATTGAGGTTTTAGAGAACCTTGTAATTGCCATGAATGAAGGTGCTTCGGATGAGAAGTACATGGCACTTCATGCTGTTGAAGTTCTTCTTTTGAAGAAAAAAGATACCTTCAACCAATTTGAAACTGAAATGGAACAGGAGTGCGATTATGCAAGAACAGGTTATTGATTTAAATGGGCCTGCTGGTAATGCATTTTTTCTACTCTCAAGAGCAGGAGACCTTGCAGTACAGTTAGGATTGGATAGTGATGCAATCACAGATGAAATGATAGAAGGTGATTATGAAAACCTTATTTCTGTGTTCACTAAATATTTTGGAGATTACGTTACATTGGAGCGATAAATGACAGCAATTGAACATGCTATTTTAGCAACATCAATACTTGCTGCTTTCTTTTACTACGGAAAGTACTTAGGTAAAAAACAGGTTGTGGATGAGATAATTGAACACACACTTGAAACTTTAGAAAAAGGTAATTATATAAAAGTAAAATATCACGGCGATTCAAAAGAAAAAGAATTAATACCTCTTGACACTGAGTCATAAATTTGGTATTATAGAATGTTGTTCGTGATTCGGAGGTTTAATTGATAATGACATGATTTATAAGACGTTAGAAGAGGCCATTGTGGCTGCAAAAGAGATGTGTCGAGTATTGGATACATATGTAAAAATCACTGAATGTAAAACTGGATATGAACTATTTGGAACTGGTGATTTTGTATTGGAGATAAAAGAATGAAGAAATTACTTGGTACATCAGCACTCGTTTTTTTGATTGGTTGCCATCCAGCAGCTGCACATGAAGCACAAGATCATTATAAGTCTGTAACTAAACGTATACCGACTACATATCAATCATGTGAAGTTGTAGATGTTCCTATCTATGGACAATCAGGTGGTGGTGCCTCTGGTGCAGATGTTCTTACTGGTATCATTATTGGTGGTTTACTTGGTAAGGGTGCGTCTGGTAATGACAAAGGTGCAGCTGCTGGTGCAGTGATTGGTGGTATGGTTGCCGCTGATAAGAAAAAAGGAAATCAACGAATTGTTGGTTACAAACAACAACAAGTTTGTAGAGATGTTACAACATACAATGAAAGTAGACACACTATCTATAGTCATTCGACTGTTACATTTACATACGAGGGTAGAACTTATTCCCTGAGATTTCAAAAATAGGTACAGTTGGGTTATAACTGCCCTTAGCTCAGCTGGATTAGAGCAACAGCCTTCTAAGCTGTGGGTCGTAGGTTCGAGTCCTACAGGGCAGGCCAACTATGAGGAAAATATGTATAAAAAAAGAAAAGATAAAGAAACAAATCAAGGTGGAATGACAGTTACAGTTCGTAACGATGATGTTAATGGTGCATTAAGAGTTCTTAAAAAAAGACTTATCAAAGATGGTTTGTTTCAAGAACTACGAGAACGCTCTTATTTTGAGAGTAAGGGAACGAAGCGCAGAAAAGAAAAGGCTGCAGCTACTCGTAGGTTCAAACGTAAGATGTTAAAACGACAGGAAGAGATGGGATACTAGAATGCTTATAACTTGTCCTAAATGTTCAATAATTTATGATGAGGAAAAATATTCTAGTTGTCCTAGATGTCAGGAACAACAAGATTTTGATAATGGGCCTTGGAAAAAGGATAGGTGATATGGCACAGCGTACAAAAATTGAGAGTGATAATACAATTCCAAAATCTCGTAAGAGAAGGAAACCAATGTCTGCTGAACAGAAAGCAGCTGCAGCAGAACGTCTTGCTAAGGCTCGTGAAAAACGACTAAAAGAAAATCCCCCAGAATATAAATCAATTCATCCAGACGTTCTTGCTCGTCCAGAATCAGATCCTTGGAATCATAAAAATGTGAAGAGGTGGATTAAGACACAAAGAGAACTTCTTGCAACGGAACGTAAGAATGTTAGACAGAATGTCAAAGGTGCTATTGCTAAAATGAAATCCCACGAAGGTTATGTTCAGAATATGGAAAGATACCTAAAGAGTGGAATATGGTTAGACTTATTTTGGGGAGAATACCAAGAAAAGAAATGTAAGAGTGTTTGTTTAGTGATGGCATATCATCCAGACGGTACACCCAAAAGAACTGTTGGAATGTGGTATCCAGATATTGGATGTGATTGGACAAGGGAAATGGAAAATGACTAATGATAATGAAAACCCTGAGAGTAATATAATAAAGTTCCCTAAAAATAATCCAAAGGTTGCAATTAAAATTGATAATAAAGCTCACGAGATTCGTGAGAATATTATCTTTACTGAAAATCTATGTGAAGCTTTAGTAGTAAACATGATACATAACATGTCAGAAAATGGCATGAATGTAGATGGTGAAAACTTTATTAGAGACACTTCTGTAATAATAGAACTGGTTAAGTCTACAATCTACAGAGACTTGGGTATGGTACATCCACTTCAAGAACTTGTTGAAACGCTTACCACTGTGATAAAGGATAATGATGGTGTAGCATATGATGTTGACTTAGAAGGGTTGGCAAAATTATTAGAAGAAATAGATAAACCTATTGACAACTAGTGATTTTTGTAGTAATATATAATATTATAAAAAGGTGAATATATGATATTAGTTGATATGAACCAAGTCACAATCAGTAATCTTATGATGCAGATTGGTTCTAAAAGAAAAAATGATGTTGATGAAAATCTAGTTCGCCATATGGTATTGAACTCACTTAGAATGTATCGTTCTAGGTTTAGTGAAGAATATGGAGAACTTATTCTTTGTTATGATAGCAAGAAGTATTGGAGAAGAGACTATTTTCCAAACTACAAATCTAATCGTAAGAAAGATAGAGAAGCTTCTGGATTGGATTGGAATCTAATCTTTGAAACTCTCAACAACATTCGTGACGAAATAAAAGATAATTTCCCATACAAAGTTTTAGAAGTAGAAGGTGCAGAAGCAGATGATTGTATCGCCGCTGTGGTACAACATATTGCTGTTACACCATCTGAGTATGAGAAGGTTCTAATTCTTTCTGGAGACAAAGACTTTATTCAGTTGCAAAAACACAGTTTTGTAAAACAATTTTCGCCTGTGTTGAAAAAGTTTGTAAGTGGTATAGATCCAGATATATATATTAGAGAACATATATTGAAGGGTGATAGAAGTGATGGAGTTCCTAATTTCTTATCATCAGACAATACGTTTGTAGATGAGTTACGACAGAAGCCTTTGTCCAAGAAAAAACTGGAGACTTGGATTGACCTTGACCCAGAAGATTATTGTACTGAAGACATGATGCGTAACTATCAACGTAACAAAGTTTTGATTGACTTGGAACAGATTCCAAGAGAACTGAAGGCAGAGATACTAGAACAATATCAGTTACCACCAAAGGGTGAACGATCAAAACTATTAAACTATTTTATTAAAAAGAGATTGAAAAATCTTATGAATGACATTGGAGATTTTTAATATGGCAGAGTCCACATACACACCTCTACTATCTGAGGTTTTAAAAAAAGTGCATAATGCAAAAACAAAAGATAAAAAGGTTGCAATCCTAAAAGAACACGATTGCGATCCACTACGAATGGTAATCAAATCATCGTTTGATCCTAAAATCGAATGGTTGATTCCAGAAGGAGAAGTTCCCTTCAAAGTAAATAAAGCAGAAGAAGGAACAGAACATACAGTACTACGCAGAGAAGCGAGGAAACTGTATCGTTTTATAAAGGGTGGAGATAATACTCTGGTTGGTTTTAAACGTGAGAATATGTTTATTCAATTATTAGAAGGACTCCACAAATCAGAAGCGCAATTAATAATTGATGCTAAAGATAAAAAATTACATCAAACTTACAAAGGACTTTCAACAACTGTTGTTAAGGAAGCGTTTGGATGGAATGATGAATTTATGAAACAAGAATAGGAAAAGATATGAGCTTTGAATTCGATTTTACTAAAGGACATCTTGCAGAAATCATATCTGCTGATGCTGATGATTGGTATGATGCACTGTGCGAACTGTTACCAAAATATGGTATCACAACAGAACGTAGAGTTGCACACTTTTTAAGTCAGTGTGCCCACGAATCTGGTGGGTTCAAACGATTAGAAGAAAATCTAAACTATAGTGCAAAGGCGCTTCGTGCAGTCTTTGGACGATACTTTGGTAACTCACCTAAACGTGATGCAGATGAATATCACCGTAAACCAGAAATGATTGCAAACTATGTGTACATGGACGAATATCGTAAGTACAAAATGGGCAACGTCAATGAAGGTGATGGTTGGTTGTTCAGAGGCAGAGGCCTAAAACAATTAACAGGTAGACATAACTACACTAAGTTTGGTGAAAGTATTAATATGAGTGCAGAACAGGCAGCAGAGTATGTTGCAACACCATCTGGTGCGATTGAATCTGCATGTTGGTTTTGGGATGCAAATAATCTGAATGATATCGCTGATACAGACAATGTTGTGAAAATGACTAAGAAGATCAACGGTGGCAATATTGGATTAGAGGATAGACAAAAACGATACTCTCATGCAATGGAAGTACTAGGTATGAGTGTAGAGGATTTAGGTGCAGACGATAGTTCTGTAGAAGATATCCTTGACGATATTGGTGTTTTAAGAAAAGGTGCAAAAGGCGAAGGTGTCAAACTTATGCAAGAAGCATTAGGTATTGGTGCAGATGGAGACTTTGGGCCAGGCACAGAACGTGCATTAAAAGAATGGCAATCAGCAAATGGTTTGGTTGCAGATGGAGTGGCAGGAACTGCTACTTTTGAAAAACTATTTGACTAAAACTTATTGACTCTATGGTATCTTAGTGGTATTATAGAATCATTGGTGAGGGGCAACTTCCTTTCTCTCTCAACTCTCTCAATAGAGTTGCTCCTCACTAAATTTTTTTCTAAGTTCTTGATTTTCAAGAACTTTTTTTTTACTTTTTCTCTTGACTTTTGTTGTAATAACAAGTATACTATTAGTATAGTGATTCGGAGAGATTATGAATTATATTGAAATAAACGGTGGTAACAAATACCAAAAGAAAGTTGCTTATAATGTTATCGACACGATGATTAAAGCTCTTATGCCTCGTATGAGAACTTTAGACATTACTGTTAACATTCGTAAGTTTACTGATGATGCTATCGGTTACTGCATGATGGAAGATACTAATCGTGAGTTTGAGATTGAGGTTAGTAAAGAATTATCCTTGAAAGATTTTGTCACTGCATTGTGTCACGAAATGGTACATGCAAAACAGTACGCTCGTAATGAGATGAGTGGTAACATTACTGACAGACATTGGAAAAGGTCTACAGTTGCAGACTCAGTTAGTTATTGGGATTTGCCTTGGGAGAAAGAGGCATACCGAATGGAAGATAAACTTGCTCAATTAGTTTGGGAATCAAACATACTTTAGCTCTTGACAATTGACGAATCAACAGTTATAATTAGTATGTAGAATGAAAAGAGAGGAATATATTATGACACAAGTAGCAGTTATTCACGCAGCGTTTGAGGAAACCCCACATACAGTTGCTTTTGTAGATGTGCCTGATTTACCATCAGATAATGAAAAACTTGAATATGCATATCGTTGGACAAATAACGTAATGGGTTCTTGGAGTATCAAAGAAGAATACTTTGAGGATGGTGAAAAGAATGGTGACTATAATCCAAACGTCACTGTTATGGCTCCACTTAAAGAAGTGGATGGACAAACATATGGTTTACGTTCTACAAGTATGAACGACCAGATGTTATTGGGTACTACAAAGTACAAAGTTGCAATGATGGGTTTTGAGGAGATTGTATAATGGGAGCAGTTAAAAGTTACATGATGGATGTTGAGGAAGAGGTTTTCTCAATTGATGGAATTGAAAACAAGTTTAGTGAAGCTGAACATGTTTCAGAAGTTCAAACATTCGTAATTGATAAATTAGGATATACGTCTAGTTGGGATAAAGATATCGCAAAGGATGTTGTATCGAGTCAATGGAATGAATATTGGGGCAACTATCCATGATTAAAGAACTACTAATGAGTGCATTGACACTCATGCCAGCCGCATATGCTGATGATTCATCTCTAGGTGTAGAAGAATTCAGACATAGAGAAGCACAGTGTCTTGCACAGAATGTATACTTTGAAGCAAGGAATCAACCAGCGGCTGGACAGATGGCAGTTATGTCTGTCACTATAAATCGTGTAAATGATTCTAGATTTCCAAATACAATCTGTGGTGTTGTCTATGAAGGCCCTTCTCGACCTAGTTGGAAGGGTACTGGTGAGATGATACCTATTCGACATAAGTGTCAGTTCAGTTGGTATTGTGATGGCAAAAGCGATATTGCACATGATAAAGAAACATTTAATGAGATTTTTCTCTTGAGTGAAATGGTAATTAATGGTACAATAAAACTCATGGACATTACAGAAGGTGCAACACATTATCATGCAGACTATGTACGTCCAGCATGGGCAAGAACCAAAACAAAAACAATTGAGATTGAAGATCATATCTTTTATCGGTGGGAGAAGTAGATGAATATTTTTTACTTACATGAAGATCCAAAGATTAGTGCTGCTATGCATGTGGACAGTCATGCTAGTAAAATGATTATTGAGTATGCTCAACTTATGTCTACTGCACATCGTGTATTGGATGGTGAAGAATACTACGGACAGACTAAGAATGGACGTAAAATCAAAAGATGGAAGTTGAGTTCTAATCTTGAAAGTGTTCTTTACAAAGCCTCTCATGTAAATCATCCTAGTGGTATTTGGGTTCGACAATCAAAAGCAAATTACAAATACCTATATGACTTGTGGAGTAAACTAAATCAAGAGTTTGTTTACAGGTATGATAAAGATGTAGACCATGAGAGTTACAGAAAACTACATGAAGCACTTGCAGTTGCACCAGATAATATTCCAGATGGTAATTTTACAGAACCAACACCAGCGATGCCTGATGATGTAAAGAATCCATCATCAATTGTTTCTTACAGAAATTACTACATAAAATACAAACAACATCTTGCGAGTTGGAAAAAGCGTGGAGCTCCAGAATGGTATGTAACATGACTAAAGAGCCTGAACGCTATTATGATTGGATGTTATGGAAAATGCGACAAGAGGATGCAAAAATGGAAGTAAAGATAGACGAAGGTCTTAATCTAGATAAAACTGGTAATGAACTATATCGTAGAGAACTTGTAGCATTGTCAACTAAGGTTGAGTTGATGCAAGAGGATATGAAAAATCTGACAGGTGATTATTACAAACTCATAAATAGAGTTAAGGAATTGTCTGAAGAAAATTATCATCTTAAACAAGAGATGAGTGAATTGAAAAAATAGGATTATTATGCCAATATTTAATTTTAAAAATACAGAGACAGGTGAAGAGTTTGAGGACTTCCTGTCTAATGCTCGCAGAGAAGAACTGCTAGAGAAAAATCCTCATATCAAACAACTGCCATCATCTTTTTCAATTGTTTCGACATACGGTTCGACAATTGATAGTAAAACTGACGATGGTTGGAAAGAGATGCAAAGTAAAATTGCAGAGGCTCATCCAGATACACCTTTTGCAGATAGATATGGTAATAGGAGTATTAAGGATATTAAGACTAAAGCAGTGATAGATAAGCATCGACATAAATGGAGAAGCGAATAATGGCAAAGGCAAAAGATATTAGAATTGACCAGATGGTTACTGTAACTCCAGCTACTGACAATCAACAGAAGGTATTTCAAGATTATAAATCTGGTAAGAATATGTTCTTGTACGGTGCGGCTGGTACAGGTAAAACATTCATTACCTTATATCTCGCTTTGCAAGAAGCATTGAGAAATGAAACACCATATGATTGTGTTTACTTAGTTCGTAGTGCAGTACCAACTCGTGAGATTGGTTTCTTGCCAGGTGATGAAGAGGACAAGACAGCCTTGTTCCAAGTACCATATCAGAATATGGTGAAGTTTATGTTTGAACAACCAAACGAACAGGCATTTAGTATGTTGTATGATAGACTAAAGAGTCAAGGTTCATTGATGTTTCTTACAACTTCATTCTTGCGTGGTATCACGTTAGATAACGCTATTGTTATTGTAGATGAAGCTCAGAACTTGAACTTCCATGAACTAGATACTATCATTACTAGAGTTGGACAAGATTCAAAAATTATGTTCTGTGGTGATATCTTTCAAACTGACTTACAAAGAAACAGTGAGAAAGACGGTATATCACATTTTATGAAAATTCTTAGAGGTATGAAATCATTCTCTACAGTAGAATTTAATTTAGGTGATATTGTTCGTTCTGGTATGGTAAAGGAATATCTTATCAGTAAAATAAAACAACAAGGACAGACTGAAAGCGGTTGATAAATCTATTGACATTACAGTCTAATTGAAGTATAATATGTTAAAACTTGAGGATAAATTATGTTTACACACACACCAGTTGATATACCAGAAGTAAAAACTAAGAACGTAGATCGCAAACGATTTTATGTAACACCAAATGGAATGTACCCATCAATCACAACTGTACTGAATGTACGAAAACGTGAGGGTTTAGCCCAGTGGCGTAAAAGAGTTGGACATGATGTTGCAAACTATATTGCAAGAACTGCTGCGACTCGTGGAACTAAAGTCCACCATATGTGTGAGGACTTTATAAACAATCAAGAGGTAGAAAAAGACAATCGTGAATTTCTGCCTTGGTGTTTGTTTCAACAACTAAAACCAGTAATAGAAAAGAATATAGATAATATATTCGCTCAAGAGTGTGGACTTTGGAGTGACAAATATCAAGTTGCTGGTAGGGTGGATTGTATTGCAGAATATAATGGAAAACCATCTATCATTGACTTTAAGACTTCTCGTTCAGAACGTAATGATGAGTATAATGAGTCATATTATATTCAGGCAGCTGCATATGCAGAAATGTTTGAAGAACGAACAGGAATCGAAATCAATCAAATAGTAATTCTTGTTGTAACAGAAGATGGAACAGTTCAAGAGTTTGTTAAAACTAAACATGACTACTTACCATTACTAGTAGAAACAGTTGAACAGTTTGTCTCAGAGTGGGAAAAAGAAAATGAGGAAGTTACTGCTATGCGTAGTGATGCTGGGATGTAGTCCAGCATTTGCAGAACCATACTGGACACAAAAACCAGTTCAGTGTGGAACAGCACAAGAAATGATTGATATCACGATGAGGTTTGGTGAAGCACCAACTGTTATCATGGAAGGTAAAACTATGAATACAACAGGTGCATTAACAGAATCTAAACTTGTTATTGCACATAATAAGGATACAGAAACGTGGACACTATTAGAATTTACTGATAAAGATACAGGATGTATTCTTAATACTGGAAGAGGATTAAAAGTAATCCCTTGGCCAAAAGGTAAATCTTTATAATGGAAACAATTTGGCATATACTATTGACAGTTTGTTCTGGAAGCACATGTCTAGAACAAGATGTGCAGTGGTTTCAAACTCAATCAGAATGCGAAGTTATGATGGTTGAGTATACAGAAATTCCAGTTGATGGTGATTGGGATACTGTAGAATTTATTTGTAAGCCAGTAGGATCAATTTCTTCTTGACTCTTTGGAACTACTGTGGTATAAATAGAGTACAGTTTGTTGATACAAACCGAATACTAGACAGGACATGGGGGCAGTACCCATCGCCTCCACCATAATCTCACTTCTAGATGAGATATTGAATCACTGCTTGGGAGTGGGATTATGATGGGGGCGAACTAGGATCGACTGATAGGGATAGGTAAGAGTAGAACTGTGGGATAGACGCCTAATAGTCTAACAAAACTAAACGCAAACGATAATTTTGCACCTCAAGGTTATGCTCTAGCAGCTTAATCCGATAGGGTTTCGGTGGGTTTCCTAGTAACAGAATAACCTACCACTTAATTTGGAGATTATTATGTATCGTGTAACTGGATATTTTAAAGATAAAAAAGTTGTACAAAAGTTTGTGAATGTATATGATGCAATAGATTTTAGAGATGTTGTGGATGCACATTATCCAGTAAAGGTAACATTTGAAAAGGTAATAGATATGAGACAATGGGTATATGATTGTTGGAATGGCGTAATGGATATGGATAGAAATCCATTGAGACATATTCCAGATTTACAAGTAAGACATATGGTTTTACAAATACTTGCATGGATGTGGTGCATCGTATTTTCGTTTTTAGTTGGTAGTTTTGTTGTATTTGGTATTAGTGCAATTGCTCACATTATCTTACTTGCAGCTATTGTTATTACAGTAGGAACATTTGAAACTGCAAAACGTAAACCATCTTTTTTTACTAATTTCCCTACTGGTACGCCAAGTAGGTCTAGACAAGTTATGTATCTTTCTGGTGGTGGTAAAGTTGAAAAAATTAGACTTGATCCGAATGACCCAGGCGGAGAACACGAGTAGGGTGGCGCCTTAATACGCCCGTGTAGTCCTACGGTAAGGATTACGATGCATCCAGACTAATATTTACTGGCTCTGCTTTATTAGATAGGGGGTGGGGCGCCCTGCTCCCTATCGTTTTAAAAGGATAAATTATGAACTTAGAAGAGATTACAGTGATGACACCAAAGAAGTTTGCTATTAAAATAGAAACAATTGTAGCACAAGGTGGGGTTAGTTATATGGATGCAATCTTAGATTATTGTGAGAAGAATCAAATGGAGCCTGACTCAATAGCGCCGCTCATATCAAAACCCCTCAAAGAGAAAATAGAAGCCGATGCAAGAGAATTAAATTTCTTGCCTAGAGTAGCAACCCTACCAATCTAAGGAGTTTCCAATGGAAGCGTGGGAAGCCTACCAAATGTACCTTGGTCTCAAGTTGCATTTTACTACAGACTACGATTACACCAGATATGGTGGACGTACATCTGCAACCAAGGCTTCGTTCTTGAAAAGAAGAGATAGACATTTCTTCTCTAGGGTCGCAAAGAAGTATGATGATAAATCGTTAGACTACTTTGTTGCAAATTTTGTCCACTCGCCTAAAGGGTGGTTAGGAGATTTTAAGGAAGAGAATTATCTGAAATGGTCTAAGAACAAACAATCATTGACATACAACTTTCTTACTGATATGTCATTTTTATTTGAACAAGTTGATGATTTTAATTCAATTTTCTCTTTACAAACAGGTAAACATCCTGTATTATTAAAGAACTTCCTTGCTAAAAGAGTTAGTTTGGAGACAATGGTAATTCTGCAAGGATTACTAAACTATGTTAGAAGATTTGATGAAGGAATGAGTGATGATCTAGTATGGCCTGACAGCAGAAGATTAATTGTTAAGTACACCGCATTTCTACCTTATGATAAGGAGAAGTGTAAAACGAAACTACTCAAACTAGTAAAGGAGACATTCTAATGGGTATCGAAGTTCAACTTCCAGATCCAGTTCGTTCAAACGAATCGAATGAACTTATTAGGGAAAGAGACTTCTATCGTGCAAAGCTTAAAGAAGCAACTGCTCGTGTAAAGACTCTAGAGTCCGATTGCGCTGAACTTCAGAAGCGTGATATCGAACTTTCCAAACGACTTGCAGAAGTCGCTAATAAGTCTAATATGTCATGGCGTCCAAGACGGCGGACATAACGCATTATCCTGAGTATGATATTAAACTGCTCAATTTGAAATAAGGATATAACATGGAATATAAACAATTGTCACAAACAAAGTGGGAAGTTGAAGCAATCGTAGATGGTAAGAAAAAGATAGTTATTTACGATTTTCCGTATGTTATTAATCAAGTAGGTTGGGATTTTGAAAACATTAAAAAGGTGAAGAAAGATGATGGTGACAGAGAATAAGGAAGACTATATGCTAACATCCGCTAAGTTGGTATCGTATTCGATGCCTACAGAGGATTTTGCTGAAGAAGGACTTGGAGATGTCCAAGATTTAATTTCGTATTGTGCTCGTGTATCTAACCCAGCAAATCAATTTAACAAAAAAACTTCAGAGAAACTTATCAAGTATCTCATAGATAACAAACACTGGTCACCTTTAGAAATGGCTAGTGCTTGTATTGAAATAGAAACAACTCGTGATATTGCACATCAAATTGTGCGTCACAGAAGTTTCAGTTTTCAAGAATTTAGTCAAAGGTATGCCGATCCACAGTCTATGGGAGATGCTTTCACAACTCGTGAATGTAGACTTCAAGATCCAAAGAATAGACAGAACTCTATAGAGATAGAGAACGACCCTTCTATACAATTGGATTTACATAGACAAGATTTAATTACAAATTGGCAAAGAAAACAACATGGTATAATCAAGCAAGCAAAGGAAGCCTACAACTGGGCAATCGAAAATGGTATTGCTAAAGAACAGGCTCGTGCAGTTCTGCCTGAAGGATTGACGAAGACATGTATTATGATGAATGGAACATTACGTTCTTGGGTACATTATATAGAATTAAGAAGTGAAAATGGAACTCAAAAAGAACACATGAATGTTGCAAAAGAATGTGCCAAGGAGATTGCAAAAATCTTCCCATTGTTGAAAGGATTGTAAATGTATTTGTACGAGTCTGATGTATATAACGATGAACCATTAGTTGCATACATAGAGAACTTTATTGCACCAAGTGACTGTGATGAATTGGTGGAATATTCTAGACCAAGAGTTCATAACTCTCAGGTGGTAGATAGAAATGATGGTAGAATTAGACCTGATCAGGCTCGTACAAGTTCTGACTTTTTTATTACAGAACATGAACATTCAGTGAATAAACTTATAAGAGATAATACTGCTGAGTTCTTTGGTAAACAAACAGAGAACTTTGAAGATACTATGATTATCAATTATCAAAAAGGACAACAATATAAAGCGCATTTTGATTTCTTTGTGCATAAGGGTGTACAACATAATACTAATGCTCAAAGAGAAGCAACTGCAATATTTTATCTTAATGATGTTCCAGAAGGTGGTGAAACAGAGTTCCCACATTTAGGATTGAAGTTTGTGCCAAAGAAGGGTGCATTAATTTATTTTGAATACAACTATACAATGGATATAAACAAACTAACACTACACGCTGGTTTACAACCAGCCGATGGTTTAGAAAAGTGGATTGCAACAATTTGGATGAGGTATCCAAAATGAGTAAAGTTTTTATTGTTGGTAACGGTGAGTCCAGAAAAAAAGTAGACCTCATGCAACTGAATATGATGGGTAAGGTTTATGGTTGTAATGCACTCTATCGTGATTTTACACCAGACGTACTGATTGTCGTTGATGGTGGTATGCAACATGAAGTATATACAAGTGGATATCCACTAAAGAACAAATGTTACTTTCGGAGCTGGACAAGATTGCCAGGAATTATGTTTGATACCATAGTTGGAAGTACAGAATTTGAACATGAAGGATGGACGATATTCAATAAAAGAGAAGATAAGAATTCTTTTGTGTTCAATGGAACTGATCCTAATCAGATGAAACGACAACACGATCACTATACATCAATGGGATACGACCAGAAAACTATTGATGAATTGTTATCAAAACATCATAGATGGATTACATGGTGTGAAGAATATGGAGATGATGAGGTATACCTCATATCAGAAGAATACAGTGGTTGGAGTGCAGGCCCAATCGCAGTACGAACTGCAATAAGTAATGAAAATCCAACAGATATATATCTGATAGGATTTGATATGGGCAGTTCAAACGGCAAAGTAAACAATATGTACAAGGATACAGATAACTATCTTTCATCAGATGCAGCTGTAACTCCAGATACAAATTGGATACAACAACACAAACAAAATTTCCTTGATTATCCACATGTGAGATTTTGGAAAGTGAATCCTGCTCCACTTGGAACTGACGATACATGTAAGTTCATTGAAGAGTGGAAAGATATCGAAAACCTACAGTACATAGAATTAGAAAATTTGAATTTATCTATTGACTTTGGGTGGATGATGTAGTATTATAAATACTAATACATTATGAATCATGTGAAATACTTAAACATACGAAAACATACGGAGAAAAAATATGTCTATTTCAGCACTACGCAACCAGAACTCTCTGGACAAACTTTTAAAACAAGTCCAAAAGGACGAATCCCCAACAACTGAGAAAAAATCATACGTTGATGAACGGCTCTGGAAACCACAGGTTGACAAGGCTGGAAACGGTATGGCAATCATACGTTTCCTTCCAGCACCAGTGAATGAAGAAATGCCGTGGGTTCGTGTTTGGAATCATGCATTCCAAGGCCCAACTGGACAGTGGTATATTGAGAACTCTCTAACCACACTCAACCAAAAAGATCCTGTATCTGAGTACAACACTCAGTTGTGGAACTCTGGTGTTGAGAGTGATAAAGAGATTGCTCGAAAGCAGAAACGTAAACTGCAATACTACGCAAACATCTATGTCATTCAAGATTCTGCCAATCCAGAAAATGAGGGTAAAGTTATGCTCTATAGGTTTGGTAAGAAAATCTTTGATAAACTGATGGAGGCAATGCAGCCTGCGTTTGAAGATGAAACTGCAATCAACCCATTTGATTTGTGGGAAGGTGCAAACTTCAAACTGAAAATTCGTAAGGTTGACGGTTACTGGAACTATGATAAGTCAGAGTTTGAGTCACAGTCTCAATTGAAACCATCAGATGAAGAAATGGAAGCAATCTATGATACGCAATATTCTCTTGCAGATTTCATGGCTCCATCAAACTTCAAATCATATGATGAACTAAAAACTCGTTTGGATACAGTTCTAACAGGTACAGTTGCGACAGGTAAGACTGCCGCTCAGTTTATAGAAGAAGAGGAATCAATTCCAGCACCTACTATGAAGTCTGAACCAGCACCAGAACCAAAATCAGTTGACGCTGATGAAGATGATGCAATGTCATACTTTCAAAAGTTGGCAAACGAATAGGTGTAGTAGTACAGTCCTTGGCGCAGCAAGTTCCGTAACGGTATCGTAACACCGCCTAAAAAGACTACTAAATACTAAAGAGAAGAGGAGAGGACAGGGAGTCAAATTTCTGTCCTCTTTTTCTTGTCATATTATTGTTGTTGTCAAAACTTTGACTCGACATAAATATATTAGGAGAAGAAGATGGCTAAGATTAGCGATAACACAGAAGTTGCGTTACCATTAAGAAATATCCTTTCAATGATCGCTGGTGCTTCTGTTGCAACATGGGCTTACTTTGGTATTGTTGAACGGTTAAATCAAATAGAAACTCAACAACATATGCAACAAAATGATGTTACTATGAATACAGAATTTCGTATTAAATGGCCGAGAGGAGAGATGGGTTCTCTTCCAGCAGATAGCGAACAGTTCATGTTGATTGAACATATTGCAGGCGAACTTGAAAAATTAACTACAGAAATTGAAACTGGTCAAGCACCGTTTGACCAACAACAAAAATTGACTATGGAATTTTACGAGAAAAGAATTAACCAGTTGGAAGAAGCAATTGAGAAAATCAAAGACTCCCAGCTAGAATTAAAGAACGGACACTGATATGATAGAGATGGTATGTATCACTCTTTTGTTATATGTTAATGGTGAGGTGGCTTCCCACGTTGGATACCACAAAATGGTAGATTGTTTGAAACAGAAAAGAATAGCAGAAAAAACGCACGAAGGAACTGAACCTTACAGATATACTTGTCAAAAGAGACTAGTAGAAGTAGGTAAGGATGCAGATGGTAATGACTATATTGTTCGTTTGTTAGATACAGACGAAGAACCGCAAGTGAAATCTAAAAGCGTTACAGAAAGTCTTGGAGGATAAGTCATGGTTATAGAGGGAGCAATCGTATTATTGATGTTCTTTGGTAGTCCAATGGAACTTAAAGAATACACAGTGAGAGATGGTTTAAGTGAATGTCTTAAAGCAAAACGCACAATTGAACGTAACATTAAAGGGCCTACACAAAACGAATATGCTGGTTCAATGAGACTTGCGTGTAAAAAACTAGACGTTGAAGTCAACGACATTAATAGTATAGTTAGGTTTGTAGATGTTGCACCATCTGAACTAAAACCGTTCAATTAACTAAACAAAGTTCATCATATCGTATAAATACTAATGTGAGTTGAACGAGATTAATATTATTGTTTTATCATTTGCAATAACCCTGAAAGGTGCAAATAACGAATGGTAGATCCAATAACAGCTCTTGCAACGGCAACGAGCGCTTTTAATTTAATTAAAAAAGGTTTTAGTGTTGGTCGAGATGTCGAAACTATGGGTAAGGATCTTGGACGCTGGATGGGTGCAATGTCTGACCTCAAGAAGGCAGATGAATATGCTCAGAAACCACCACTGTTTAAAAAGATATTTGCAGCTGGTTCTGTAGAAGAAGAAGCTATGCAAGCTTTCATGGCAAAAAAGAAAGCAGAGGACATGCGTGATGAACTTAGACAACTCATTACACATACTAGAGGACTTTCTGCTTGGCAAGAACTTTTGACAACAGAAGCAGATATTAGAAAAAAGAGACAACAAGCAATATACGATCAGAAAGAACGTCAAAAAGCAATAATAGAAATTATTGCTGTAATTGGTTTAGTTCTTCTTATTGCAGGCTGTGGAATTGGATTACTCTGGTTAATTATGGAAGCGAGATGAATCGTGTCAGTTGGAATTATTGTTTCGGTTATATGTCTAATCTACATGGTAGCAATATTATGCATGGCTTTTTGGATGGACGAACAAACATATAAAACCCCCCATATACCAGAAACAGATTTAGAAACTAGATGTAAACACATCAAGCTTCGTATAGAACAGGCGGAATGGGAAGCAGAAAGGCATAAAGCATGATACATGCATTTATGTTAGTTGTTGTTATGGGAGCAGGCGAAGAAGCCAAACAACAACCTAGTCCAATGTATTTTAGAAGTATAGATGTTTGTCAGTACTATGCAAGACGCATACCAAGGCAATATGGTAATTATGGCTCAAAGTACCTTGTGCCACCAGAACATAGAATAACTGCCTACTGCAAACCAGTTTATATTGACCCTAATAGAAGAACGGTATATGATCACTAATGATTGAGTTTATGCTGACATGTTATCTTTTCAAACAATCCATTGTAGAAGAATTTGGACAGAGAGATCGACTGTGTGAATATAGGTGTCAGAAACAGATTAAAGAATCTTCCTACACTGCCCCACAATATCAATGTCCAAAGAAATTGTATATTGAAGACCCTGATAGAGATAGATGGCGTCTTATAGTACCATCAGATAAGCGTTAGAATGTATTTGCTGCGATTGCTCTGAGTGTTGGATCATTATCTCCGACTTGCATTGGAATAAGTCCACCTCGACCTCCACCACCACTTCTTATATTGTTATTTGTTGTCGGAGCATTTATAACAATCGGTGATGACGATGTTCTTGAATCATCTTTTACAGAACCCTGTGCAACTGCACCAGTTCTCAATGCAGCCATTGTATTATTTGGTATGATATATCCTGACCCTCTAGGTAGGAATAACTCTGGCCCTGCTTCACCAACAACATAATCCTCACCTCTTTCAATTGGGCCACCCTTCTCTCTAGCTTCTGGTGCATCTGAACCAAATAGACTTATCAATCCACCTTTAAGTTTTTCACCCAATCCAAATTCTTTACCAAAAATAGAGAAGTTCATTATATCAAATGCTTTAGATTCTTTTAGTCTTTCTGATAAGTTTGCAAATGGATTTAAATCTGAAAAATCAGGGAATGATATTTTTGGAATAGAAAGACTATCCCAAATACCTTTGAATTTTTCTTTCAAATCTGGTAGTGTTGGTAGTGTTACCTTTGGAAGTTCAAGAGATTTCAGATCATCAAACAATCCAGCTGCTTTGTCTTTTAGATCTGGTAGTGTTGGAATTGTAAATGTTGGAATTTCAATACCAGTAAATTCTGTAAATTTATTCTTGATATCAGAAGCTCTGTTTGAGATACTAGTACCTAAATTTGTAATACCAGTTTTAACATCTGTAAAGTCTGGTAGTGCAATACCAGTAAGTTCAGTTATCTTAGCAGTTGCAGCGTTGAATGCACCTTCTGGATCTGTTACTACTTTATTAATACCAGCCTTGACGGAATCAAATCCATCATTAAATGCTGTTTTTGCAGTATTAAATGCTGATGTTGTTTTCGTAGCAAGTAATGAAGCACCATTAGAGATTGCAGTTTTTGATGTGTTCCATGCATCTGTGATGCCAGTACTGATTTTTGTAATACCATCAGAGATTGTCTTTTGTTCTACAAGTCCAAATGTTAGTCCAGATAGAAGTCCAGACACACTCGCCTTTACAATAGAACCAGCAGTTGAAGTCTCATTTTTTGCTTCATCTAGTCCTGCCTTAACACCATCAAATATACCAAAAGCCGCAGTTGCAATAAGTCCAATTGGGCCTGCAAATCTCAACGCACCTTTTGCCGCTACCGCTGCACCTTTAAGAGCTGTACCAGCAACTGATGCAACTTTTGTTCCACCTTTTACAATTGCGCCTGGTGCTGCTTTTACACCAGTTCCTACCATACCTTTTAGATTACCACCTAATTTAGTTAATCCTTTAGCTAATCCACCTATACCATCTTTAAGTCCTTGTACGAATTTACTTCCACCCAATTTAGTAGTTTGTGCTGTTAAGGAAGTTACAAGCCCACCACTCTTTGAAAATGCAGTTCCAAGTAATGTAACTGCTGATTTTAAGAATTTGAGAGTTTTTAGTGGTGCAAGTAATAGTGAAACTGCACCAATAGCAAGTACGATTGAACCAGCACTACCAAAGAAAGCTGTAAGATTCTCCCATGAAGGGTCTTCCAACATATTTTTAAAGTTTTTTGAAACATTTCCAATAGAAGTAAAAAATGGGCTTAAGTATGTGTCGTATAATGTTTTAACGGCTGGTACAATTTTATCTGATAAGAGTACTTTAGTCTTTTCCCAATACTCACTATTCAAGAAAACTAGGAGAGCGCCTACGGCTGCACCAAAAGCAAGTTTCTTGAGTGTACCAAAAATATTACCACCTAGTTCCTTACCCTTATCTTTAGCAAAATTACCAAGAGTACTACCCACACCCATGATACCATCTTTGGTTTTTAATATTGCATTAAGTAGTTTACTTTGAGACTTTTCTCTTTGATTTTGATCTTCTACTTCACCAGCATCAGTATTTTTCGCAGCATTATCCATTCGAGTCTGATATGCTTTTTGTCCAGCTGCAACTCTACGGGCATCCTTACCTTGCTTTTTAATTTCATCTTGCTGGGTATCAACTATACCAGCAAGTTTGTTCAAAGCAGTTGTTTGGACTTTTAATTCTTCTACGACTTTACTGAAATCTGCCATTTTATTTTACTTCTTTTTATCTGCGTATGCGTTACCAGCAAAGAAAGCTGCAACTATTGCCGCAACTGAAACAAAATATGTTGCCGCCATGTCACCTAAAATCTTTGATGCTTGGTCTAATCCAATCCAATTTGCAATTACTACTGCAAACGGATATAATAACATACCCCAAAGGGCAAACCACGCCATTTGACGCATTGCATCTCTACGAGCATCAGCGTCTTCTAGTTCTTTTCTTTTAAATTCCAAATTCATCTCCATTTCTTCATGTGAAATGTGTCCATCACCATTAGTATCAATTTTTTCTACGACCTCTGGGTCTACGGTTACTGTCTTTTTCTCTGCCATAGTTCTCTCCTTAACTATTTATTATCAGCCGCTCGCTGTCTTTCTCTTGTTTTTTCATCATCAAGATATTGTAGGAGCAAAGAAACATATATTTCCCTTTCCCACGGCATCATTTCTTCAAGTTCTGTTAAGGAGTACTTGTGATGTTGCATCATCTGAAAATTTAGTTGATAGTAGTTTTCCAGACTATTGTGGGAAAGGGCTACTAAAAAAAATCAGATAGTCCTTGTAATACCACTTCACTTTCAACACCAGTATTAGGGTTTTTAACCTTAACAGGATATTTCACTTTAGGCATAGTATCAAAAAATTCACTCAGTTTTTCAAACTGATCGTGAGACATAGAATCAATGAAATCGTCCAAGTCTTTTTCGTCCATATCGTTTCGCACATACACATTATCTGCATCATATATTTGATCAACACAACTTTTAATAATTTTAAAAGTAGAAGAAGCTTCATCTTTTGTGTCTATACCAATCATCATGTCTACTGTAGGATATTTCATAATGATACCGATTGTGTCAGTTAGTTCAATCTTTGTATCGTGTCCTACTTCTTTCACACATGAAATCTGTTCAAGAGGTACATCTACCTCTACTTCAGTTTCACCATCATCAGGACATTTGACTTTTAGTTTTGCAATCTCACCAACTGATTTTGATCTCAACTGTAAGAAAACATACTCTAAATCAAATAGAGGCATATTCTTTGAATTTACTACCTCAAATGTACATGCAGATACAATATTTTGTACTGCTTTAATCATGTCTGATTCTTTACCTGTTTGCTGGGCAATCATCAGTGTTTTTTCCTCTTTTACAAGGAACGGACGGTATTCAACTTTTTGTCCAGTTGAAGGGAGCGTCAACTCATATTTGCTCGTAGAGAGCTGTGGTAATGCCATAATATTTCTCCTATTGCATTATAAAATTATCTTGGGCCATTTCTTAAAAAACTTATTGCTGATTGAATTGGATCAATCGTTGCTATTCTAGTAGATGCTTCTCGTACTTTGTTTCTAGCGATTCTCATTATTGCGTCATCATATGGAATTGGTGAGTTTACCACTTGTTGTTGTCTAGGGAATCTACCAGCATCTGAATCTCTAAGTGATATTGTATCTCCAGCAGTATCCACAAATTCTAAATCTTTAAATGAAAATGATACTTCTTGTTTTGCCAATTCGTTAACACTATTTTGTGAGTATTGAATTGGGCCCAAAGTTTTTGGAAAACACTCATTTAGTTTCAAACCAGACATTTTTTCTCCATTTTTACCAAGTTGATAAATAAAGATTGGTTGGATGTATTCCTGATAATATTCTAAGTCATATGTATTTGGTTTAACAATATAGTCCATCCACAAATGTATGTAATGTTTTTCTCTATGTGTTGCTGACAATAGAATCGTCATGTTGACTTCTTCTGCATATGTCAATCCTTGTGCCATTTCGTGTGTTGGCCCATATATATTTTCATTTGTTGTAGTACGGATGTTCTTGCCTGGCATAGTTATACCCTCAACTCTAAATGAAACATGCCTATCGTCAACACTTCCAAAGGGTGATTGTATTACAACCTCAAATTTATTAAGTTGTGCAGGCCCACCGTACTTATTAAAACTTGATATGAATTGATCTAATGCTGCCATTACGTTCTCCTAGGCTGACCAATTATTTTTCTTGAATCAGCATATACTTGTGTTTCTCTCGCTCTTACGAACCTCTGCACTGGTAACAAAACTGCAACCATCATTTCTTCTGCATCAATTCTACGGAATGTTCCTTTTACATGATCTGCAAGATATCTCTTCACTGTAGGTTTTACCATTGGGTTTCTTTTGATACGATTCCATGTTAAACGAATTCTAGTTGTTTCATCCATCCTATCATTCGATGCATATTCCTGTACCACATTCAATAGTTTCAATCTCATAGGTATTGAAAGGTAGTGAAAGTTTAATCCAAGAAAACCATCTCTATATGGTTCAATGGGTAATACTAATGGAAACCTGTCATAGTAAGGTAACACCGACTCATTCATCTTATTCTTAGGATCATACATGAAAAAGTTCATAGTACCAAAGGTTGGACGCCCAGTTACAACTCCTTCACGAACAAGTGTAGCTGGTGGAACTTCACCAAGTTCACGCACCTTATCACGAAACCAACGAACACTACGTTCCTTGCCTCCTGTTTTTTCTAATATATTTTCAATTATCTGTGCCATACATGTATTTATACAGATTATCCAAGATGGTCTTCAGTTAGTATTTTAAATTCCATCTGTCTATCGTTGCACCATTCTATCGCTGCTTCCCACTTTGCTCTATTTACACCCCATGTACGAACTTCTTGAACAAATCTTGGTGATTTACGTTTTGGTGTTTTGGGTGGGCCGCATTGTGCTTTAGGTTTTACTTCTATCAATAGTTTTTTGATAGAATTGTCTTTTTGTTTAACTTTTACATAGAAATCTGGGAAGTAACGATGTCTTCTACCATCTAGGGGAGATACATATGGTATAATGATTTCTTCACTGCCCCATTCAAGGATAGCGTCATTTCTGTCACAGTAAACCATAAACTTACGTTCCCACAAACTACGATAAATAATTTTGTCAGGATCACCCTTATATTTTCTTGGTTTAGATGGAATATATCTGCCTCTGTATGCCATGTCTATATAAATACTTTCACAATGTATAGGACTATTTAGATATGGCAGTATTAAACAATTTAACATCAGGACAGGCTAGTAAACCTATCCTAAAGTATCCATCTAATCTAACATCAGAACAAGCACAGTATTGGGTGCAATTTGATATTAATGTTCAGCAAAAATCTAAAATACAATTTGGTTCAACTGCATACTCTACAGAACCATTAGGTAGATCAGATGAATTTAGTACTATGTCTGTTCCTAGAGCACCAACAAAAAAACTTGGTTCATCTATTTGTTTGTATATGCCATCTCAAATAGAACTTAGTCATAAAGCATCATATGGTGAAGCAGAGATTGGACTTCTAGTTGCTGGTGCGTTAGCTGGTGCTAAAGGTATCTCAGGAGCAGGATTTGAAGTAAAGAAATTGTTGGATAATGCAGGCGAAGAAGGTAAGAAAGCACTTGGTAATGTTTTAGAAGCAACAATTGCTCCAGGCGCTCTGGCTGCATCACAAATTATTGATGGTAAGATTACAAATAACAGAACAGAGATGAAGTTTGAGGGTATTGATAGACGTTCTTTTCAATACACATTTAGACTATTACCAAAAACATCAGATGAAGCACGAGAAATAGAAGAGATTGTCACTCTATTTCGATACCACTCAATGCCTGAATTTGAAGGTTCTTCTGGTTCTGGTAGAACAATGGTAATCCCATCTACATTCAATATTACATACCATCCAAATGTTCACCTACACAGAATTGGTGAGTGTGCATTGGAAGGAGTAGATGTAAAATTTGGTGGGGATCGTCCACAGTTCTTTAAAGACCACCAACCAGTAGAAACTCAATTAACTTTATCATTTAAAGAACTTGATATTGTAACAAAAGAAAAAGTTGCGATAGGATTCTAATATGTCATACTTTAATAATTTCCCAAAAGTAAAAGTTGATATGCACGAAGGTGCTAATCAAGTACTAGTCACAGATATTACTAGAAGAGTAAGATTTTATGACATTGTAAAAAGAAACAATGTCACTTATGATTTTTACGATGTAAAATCTGGTGAAACTCCAGAATTTGTTGCAAATGAATTTTATGGTGATCCACTACTACATTGGATTGTTTTACTAACTAATGATATTCAAAACGTATATGATAGTTGGCCAATGGCAGTACAACAGTTTGAGTCTTATGTACATGCAAAGTATGATAATGTTGATGATATTCACCATTATGAAATACCACAGGCATCTGGTGACACAACAAAAGTTATTGAAATCCCAAACGATCCAGCAAATACCATACCAGCAAATGCAGTAATAGTTACTAATTATGAATATGAAGAAAGAAAAGAAAATGTCAAAAGAAGAATTCGTTTGTTAAAACCAGAATTTATAAGACAAGTAAAACAGGAATTGAAATCTAGATTGCGTGGTAATTAATAATGGCAGATATACAGTATGCTGGTGAATATATTATTGAAGAATGTAAACTACTTACTGTTGGTGGTTTAGAATTAGACTTAATTGACCTTGTAGCTTCAGTAGATATTTACGAAGATATCTTTCAAAACTCCATCTCTGGTGATATATCATTTGCTGATACAAATGATGTTATTGGTAACGCTCGTATATGTGGACAAGAAAAACTAAAACTCAAACTATCAACACCAAACGTAGATGACACTGATGACAGAAATATAGTTATCAACTTTACAGAACAACCACTGTACATTTATAAAATCAATAGTAAAGTAAATGTTAACGACAAAACAGTTGCATTTAGTTTATCATTCACCACAGCTGAATTAGTGAGAAACAATAACATTAGAGTGGTTCAGTCATTTAGCGGTGAACCATCAGCTGAAATTATCAAAAATATTTTGCGTGACACTGAATTGTTAAACTCAAAGAAGGAGTTTTACTATGAAGAGACATCAAACAAATTTAAATTAGTTGCACCTAATATGCGACCTTTTCAGTTCATCAATGCTCTTGCAAGACGTTGTACTTCAAATGAATATGACTATGCTCCAACATTTCTATTCTATGAAACTGTAAAGGGATACTTCTTCAGAACTCTAGATAGTATGATGGACAGAAAGAACCCACGATTAGTGTATCGTGAACTTACTGCAAATGAAGAAGAAATTAGGGGCCGTCCAGATTTGCTACTTCAGAACATTTTAGACTATGATGTTGTTTCGACAACAAATACTCTGGCAAGTAGACGTTCTGGAATGTATGCATCCAAACTATATCTACTTGATATTTTTAATAAAGACTACAAAGAATACGACTATGATTATCTAGAGGATTTTGATAGAGATGTTCATGTAGACCAGTTTAATAGATATGGTTCTGAAAAGGGCCCTGCTGTATCTGAGTTACTTGATGACTACAATAAGAAGATTACAGAGTATCCAGATGCAACTGTATATCTACAAACAATAGATAGAGATATTCCAGATGGATTGTTCAATCCAGCATACACAGAAACATATGATTATATGGGAACAGACAAATGGTTGCAAAGAAGAAAGTCTCGTTTTGCTTCTTTGAACTCTGCTGTTTCATTAAGACTTAGTGTGTCTGGTAATACTACACTACAGGCTGGTGATCTTATCGGTGTTGTCATCAAAGATAAACTCAACGATGAGGATGACCAGACATTAACAGGCAAATACCTTGTATCTAAATTGCACCACTCATTTAAAAGAGGTGAAGGATTATACAAACATGAGATTCTTATGGATTGTGTAAGAGATACAGTTCAAACCAAATATCCGTCTAAGGGTGTTATTCATACTGATGGTGGTAGTTCAGCTGATGAACTTATTCCAAGAGGTGATGCAGACCCTGGCGAGATAATTTTCTAGAGGGAGGGCCAAAAAAAACAACTCACTTTGTTATGATTTAACCATTAACTTAACGAGGCAAGACATGACATCCAAACTCAAAAACCGACTACGAAAAATGAACTTTCAAAGAACACCAACAAGAAGGGTAGAGGTTATAAACGATAAGGAGACTAAATACTATGAGGAAATGTATAAAAAAAGAACTATGGAGTTGTTAGGACTACAACATGAAAACATTCAACGAATTACAAGAGGGAGTATACGATCCCAACATATTTAAAGCAATATTTCTAGCTGGAGGGCCTGGCTCTGGTAAGTCTTATGTTGTTCGCAGAACAACTGGTGGATTAGGAATGAAAGTTGTGAACTCTGACGATATCTATGAAAAGATGTTGAAAGATGCTGGATTAGAAGCTTCCCCAGAAGATATTTTCTCTGACAAAGGACAAGAGATTCGTCTTAAAGCAAAAGCAACCACTAAACGTATGCAAGGAAACTTCTTGCAAGGCCGACTAGGACTTATCATTGACGGTACTGGTAAAGATTATGATAAAATTGCAAGTCAAGTTCAAGGACTTAAAAAAATTGGATATGAAACGTATATGATATTTGTGAATACCTCATTGGATACTGCACAAGAACGTAATAGAATGCGTTCTCGTACATTGCCTGAGAAACAAGTACAGGAAATGTGGAAAGGTGTTCAAAAGAACATCGGTAAATTCCAAAGTCTATTTGGTAGTAGTGGTATGATTATTGTAGACAATAATGATGCTGGTGAGGATGTATTCAATAAAGTCTGGAAACGATGTATGATGTTAGTTAAGAAAAAAGTAACGAATCACATTGCAAAAAGATGGATTAATTCTGAACTTGCCAAGAAAAAAAGATAAAAAAATACAATAAACCCCCCAGATTTACTCTAAAGTCCTGTTTTTACAGGGCTTTTTTTTTGGCTTTTTTCTAAAAATCGCTTGACTTGTTATGAAAACAATGGTAGCTTGTATATGTAAGTTAGAGAAAGAGAGAATCATATGACAACATTAGAAGATATCGTCCAAGAAGAAGTAGAGTGGATGTTTGGTGATGCAGAAGAAATTGGTACTTCTGACATTAGTTGTTGCGCTCGTCAGATTTTAGATACTGCACAGAGTTGTGGTATTGAGGTTGACGAGAGTCAAGTTAGTATTCGTGGTTTAATTAGTGATGCACTTTGTGAAATGGAAGGAGTTTAGTAATGAGAGTATTTTCAGAAGGTGGGTATGATGCCTACAAAGCAGCACTTGATACTGGTGTGATGAATAATGATATCGCAAATAAGTATGCTAACTATGTGACTAAGAAAACTCGACAGATTACACGCAATCGACTACAGAATTCTTATGTCGATAGTGGACGTAACAAAGTATATCAGTCTGAGTTTGCTACAGAACGCAAGTTTCCAGAAGCTCGAGAAGGTATGTCTCAAAAAGAAATTACCAAATATTTCAATCGAATTGTAAAGTCTAAGACTTATCAATCACTGGTTACAAAAAGTGGTAATACAAATCCACGACTTGAGTTTATGAGAGAAATTCGATACAATGTTCGTACTGCTGGTAATGCAACATGGAGTAGGGTTCGGTTGCAACCTTCATGTGGAATGAACAAGTGGGTTGTGTTGCACGAGTTAGCACATACCGCTGGACATATGAACCATGATATTGGATTTAGACAAACTTTGGTAAAACTGATTTCACGGTTCTTAGGAACTGAAGTTGCAAAAGAATTGAAGAGACAATTTCGTGCTCATAAAGTAAAGATGAGTGTGTCTCAAACAATTAAGTCGCCACTAAAGTGGTTAGAAGATTATGAAAAGATGGCTGTGTTGCGTTCAAAAACAAAACGTGCCATCATAGAAGCGAGGCCGATATGACAGTATATCTAGATATGGACGGCGTGATTGCAGACTTTTTTGATGGGTTTGCAAAGGCGTTTGGTAAAGATCATTGGAAGATGATAGAGGATAAAGAGAAGTCGATTGTTAAGTTACAAGGTACTGACTTCTTCAATACATTAGAATTGTTTCCTACGTCAGAGGCGTTAGTGAACTTTGTAAAGGATACTGGTGATTGGGGTATCTGTTCCTCACCGTTGCGTGGAGACAGAGACAACTCTGCATACTGGAAAAGAGTGTGGTTAACTCGACATGGGTACATGCCATCTATCGACAAACTTATCTTTACTGGACAAAAAGAAAGGTATGCAACTGAAAGATTTTCTGGTGTACCAAACATTTTGGTAGATGATAAACCAGACAACATCAGTAGGTGGATAAGTAAGGGTGGTATCGGTATCGTTTATCAGGCTAATGAATGCACTCTTGAATATGTCAAGTCGGAGATAGAAAATGCTATTCGCAATATATAGAGATTTCGACCCAGAGGATGATTTTTATGATTGTTCTCTTGGGTTGCAAATTCACGATGATGGTGACGTAATCAAGTGGGATTGGAGTATCTATAAAAGAGAACCAGATGCAGACTATACTGCTGACTTGAGAATGTATAAAATGTACAGTGAGGTGCATAGTATAGATGTATCACCATATGAACGTGATAAGTCTAAGATTAAAGATATGTTTAGAAAGTGGGTTCTTCTCGACAGACAAGAGAACAATCAGTTTATTGCAGAACAAGATAAGTTTGATGAGTGGCATGAAGGCCCACTTTTTTCAAAATAATGCTTGACTTGTTATCATAACAATGGTATTATATAAGGGTAATGAGAGAGGTGATTCGGTATGTTTGTTTTGATTGAGAATGGAAATGTTATTGCTGAGGAAGAATGCTACGGCAATGCGTGTGAACATCAGATGGTGTTGAATGAATGTGAACGTGATGTTATCGTCATGGACGAAAACGAATTTTGGATGCAACAGGCAGAGATTGTTGAAATGCAAGCTGCACATGAGAATGGAGTTAAATTATGGTAGATCCTATTACTAAATTACAGGAAGAATGGTATTTCTTTTCGGATATGTTAAAAAGTCTAGAAAAGAAGAAAAAGAAAACGCCTGGAAATGGTTTTGCAATAATGAAGTGCAAAGAAAAACTTAAAGAGTTGGATGCAATCTTTGATAAGATTGACTATGCAGCACAAATAACTTATGATTGAGGGAGAATGAACATGTGGAATATAATTGGTGCAGTATTGGCTATTGGTGGTATTATGGCAGTCGCTGGTTCAGCAAATGACTGTGATGGTGCTTGTGTAGAGTATGCAAATACTTTTGGTGAAATGCTAATAGTTATGTTTTTTGGGTTGACAGCAATGATTATTGGTGGTATAATATTATATAATGAAAATAAATAAGGAGAGAGAGTATGTTAGTAGTTGATTATGAATGCAGTGAAGCTGTAAATATGAATATGAGTTCTTATAAGGGTGTTATCAAAACAACCTATGACAAACTTGTAGAGATTTTTGGTAAACCTACCTACACCGATTCAGACCCCTATGAAAAGGTAAATGCTGAATGGAGTGTCGAGGCTGATACTGGTGAGGATTTTGTAAAGTTCTCAATCTACAATTGGAAAACTGGTTATATTCCAACTGATGAATATGACTGGCACATTGGTGGATTTGATTCTGATGCAGTTGACGCCGCATATGAGTTAATCAATGCAAGTTGATTATGAAAGATTGATTGATAACGCCAACATGGCGTATCAACGATGTGTAGAGTCTGGTTCTGAATGGGGCCAGAACTATTGGAAAGGAGTTATTAGTGCGTTACTTAAAAAATCAAAAATGCATTAGTGACTTAGCAGAAGATTATGGTGAGTCTATAGACAATCTGTCTATGGACGTTTTGATGGAGGCGATATATAATGAAGGGTATGCACCTACTACCAATCTATTACACGACAAACAAACTGAGCACCAAGAAGAAGAAACGTAAGGTATCTGCAAAGATGCAAAAGTCTCTTGACGAGCATGAAAAGTTTCTGAAGAAAATGGGGTATCAACCAAAAGAAAATCGAGTAGACGTACCGATTTACGAACTACCTGATTATTCATCTGACCGTCCTAGTTTGCCGACTAGTGACGTTATTGCAGGGCCAAGCATAAAGAGAAAAGTTCCTCATTATGGTGGTAATGTTGTTATAGGACAAGCATACAATAAGGGTGGATTGCAAGTCTTATCTACACAAGAAGTAAAAGATCCAATGACAGGAAAACGAAGATGAGTCAAAATTATTGCACTACAAAAGGACTTGGTTGGGCATTCCTAATCATATCTGTTTTTATAGTTGTTTTTCCTATATTAGCTTTGATGCTGTTGGTTGGACTAGATGACTACGCTAGATATTGTAATCTAAATATCATGCCGTGTTTCACTAGGACAATAGACTTTCTAAGTTCAACTCTAGGGTGATTATATGACACCTAGAGAGTCAGCAGAGGAAGAAGCAGAAAGAACATTCAATGCATTCGTAACATACAGCAAACGTGGAGTTGTGTGGATATGCGTTGGATTATTTGTTGTAGTATTTGCCTGCAACAATGGAGTCGAAACCGGCCCGAAGGCCACAGGAAGTGGTTACAATGGAGAACAGTACAATCCATATAATCTAAATGTAAAGGATAACAAATGAAAAGATTATTGACAACGACAAGTCTTATCCTAGCACTTGCTACACCAGCACTGGCAGAGGATACATCTATCTCAATGTTGAATAAACGTGATGATGGTGCGAAGATGGTATACAGTGAAGATATTGCACGAATTGAAGTAGGCGATACGATTACTTGGACACCAGATTCAAAAGGACATAACGTAGAATTTATTGCAGGCCCAGACGGTTGGGAATCGCCTGCTAAATCAAAACTCGGTAAAGAGTTTTCTTACACATTCGATACAGCGGGCGTGTATTTGTATCAGTGTACACCACACAAAACTATGGGTATGATTGCTATGGTTATTGTTGGGGATGATATGTCTAATCTAGATGATATCAAATCAATGAAAATGCGTGGTAAGTCCAAAAGGAAGATGAAAGAAATACTAGAGGATTTGTAAGATGAAACTTTTAGACAAAATACCAGAGTTCTGTATGAGTCACTGGTTATTGCGTGTACCACTTGCAATAGTCTTTATTCAACAAGGACTAAGTAAATTTCCAGTAACATTAGATGGTGCAGAGTCATTTGACTTGCCGTACATCGTCTGGTGGTTTGCCGCCTATGGTGAATTACTTTCTGGTATTGGACTACTTGTAGCTGGTGTGGGATCATGGATTGCATGGGGATATGAAGAGTATGCCGACTTATTGACACGATTTTGTGGTATTACTATTTGTAGTATTATGACAGGTGTTATTTGGGTTGGACAACCAGAAAGTCTTTGGGATGTAATTCTATATGACAATCTACATGTATTCCTATGGGTAGGTGGATTGTTCTTTGCACTAAGAGGGAATAAAACCTAATGCATATCAAACCAGTGGACTATAGGGTTGCAACTCTGTTTGTACAGGAAAGACACTATAGTCCAGTGATGCCGAAACTCACTAAACACTATCTAGGAGCCTACCAAGGAGAAGAATTGGTAGGCATCCTTACTTTGGGTTGGGGAACGAATCCTATGGGTACAATCAAGAAGATGTTCCCAGAACTTTCTACATGTGACTATTACGAGATAGGTAAGATGTGCATGGATGAAAAGATGCCACGCAACTCTGAATCACAGATGCAAAGTCTGGTTATTCAGTGGATGAAGAAACACACACCAAATGTCAAATACCTCTATACATGGGCAGATGGTATTGTAGGAAAGCCAGGATATGTGTATCAGGCAGCAAACTTTCTGTACGGTGGTTTTATATGGAGTGATGTATATGTAACAGATGAGGGTGAAAAGGTACACTTTCGTACAATACAACGCAAGATGAAGAAGGTAATGAACCGTATGGACACAAAGTATGGGCCTCGTCCATCAGATGCACATATGGGAGAGCTGGGGTTCTCTAGAGTGTGGGGTAAACAGTTTCGGTACATATATCCTCTAAATAAACGTGCGAAGAAATCTCTAAAACAATCCACAATGGAATGGACAAGAGTATATCCCAAGGATAAAGATTTGCAGTGGAAAATCAAGAAGCCAGGCGAAACGTCATATACGATAAGTGACACAATGCCTTATGAACACAGAGGTGACAGTGTACAACATAACTCTAGTAACGTAAACAAGGTTGCAGACAAGTATGGAGTATCGACACTAGAAGGATTCTTCACATGAGAATAGTCACCGCTGGACATGTACAACAACTTGTGCCACAACCCACAACTGAACATGTTATCAAAACAAAAAAGAAACCTCGTATTGTAGAACAGACTAGACGTTCTGAAACGAAAAACAAGAAAGAAAAGTAATGAAATATTTTAATGTAATTTTTTGGAGTATGCTGGTGATTGCTGGTATTCTTATGTTCACTGCTACGGATAGACTTGAGAATAGACTTGAGACTATGGAAAATAGAATTGATGAGATAAGTACGAAACTCAAAGATATGACGAATGAATAATGACGAACAGTTCATAGCATCAATAGACAAAGTAAGGGATAGACAGGCCTTATGGACTGCGTTAATTATTGCTTGGTTTGTTGGTATGTGGTCGGAACAGAACTTTGATCTGATGGTGCTTGTGTCTATGGGAGTATATATATTTCTTAGGGTAAAACAAACAAGGGGATAACAATAATGGTAAAATCTGCCAAAACAGTAGAATATTTGGAACAGAAACATAAAAAATTACACGACAAACTTGAAGCAGCCGAAGCAGAGAAAGCACCAGAACAATATCTCAAAAACATGAAGAAAGAAAAACTTGCATTAAAGGATGAAATAGTCTCATTGAAACTTGCTAATTTCCAGTAAAGAAGGTGAATTATGGGTAGAATAACAATCGAAGGACTCAACGACAGACAATACAAACTCATGGATGCCATATGGAGTATGAATAACTATGACGAAGTAATGGCCTTTAGAATAACTCTACATCCGATTATGCGTAGAGAATTAGATGTGTTGTTAGAACTACTCAGATACGAAGCACTGGAAGACGAAATCATGGCGATGCGAATCTTTCCAGAAGCAATGCGAGAAATTAAACGAATACGAAAGAAATACGATGTATAGACCTCTACCAGAATTTGTGACAATCAAGAAGAGTACAATTGAAGGACTTGGACTTTTCTGTGCTGAAGCAATAAAAGAAGACCAGCAGATCGGTATGTCACATTTCTATTGGGGAGAACAACTACAGAGAACGCCGCTGGGTGCATTTTATAATCATTCAGAGAACAATGCAAACATGGTAAAGGTACAATCAGATTCACGGTTCTTTCTGTATGCACTACGAGATATATGGCCAGGCGAAGAATTGACCTGTAAGTACACATTTTATGAAATGATATGATGATAACTGAGGTGGGAAAAAATAAATGGGCTGTCTTTAACGATAAAGGACGCATTGTTTTATTGACTCATCACAAAGGAGTTGCTCTCAAGGTATTGAAGTATTGTCTTGACAATGATATGGAATATGTGGATGTCACCAGTACTGATAAGTCATAGATGTAAGACCTGTGATCAAGTGTGGTATACAGAACCACATCATCTCAGAAAACTCTTCTGTCCATACTGTGGAACACTACAGATAGACAAGGACAGAAAGAAGTATGAAAAGGTAAGAGGACAAGCGATAGATGAGAATGTGCCGCCCGAAATATGATTGGAGATTTAATATGAGTATGCCACATGTAAGAGAAAAAGACAAGAAACCAACATTGTACGCTGTATGGATAGAGATAGACACAGGCGAGTTTGATTATGTAAGACGAACACATGACGGAAAGGGATGGGGAATGAGTACACCAGTATTAACATTTTTCCAGAGAGAACATGCAGAATTAGAGGCCCAGAAATGGAATACGGGCCAAGTCGTAGAATGGAACTCCTCTTAAATGTTGTATTTATTATTGCATGGGTAATATTTGCCTACGTTGGATGGAGATATAGGGATATGTGGAAATGATACTATTTCTTAGTATGGTATATGGGTATTGCTTTGCAATGATCGCCCTTACCATAGTCTTGCATAGGAGAAACACCAAATGAAGTTTTTAATCGTAGTACTATTCGCTACAATACATGGAGATATATTCATCTTCAACAACCCCACATTCGACACAAGAGAAGAGTGTATGACAGCTGTGGTAGAAAATCCAAATAAAATCATTGCAAGACTTATGCTAGAGTATAATAAACCTATGCCTATTAGAGGAGTTAATTGTATTGACACAGATACACTTAATGATCTCATGGAAGAGTATAAAGTACAAGTAATGCCACGAGCAAAAAAGGATATATGATCTATCTATTCTTGGTATGTGTACATATAGGACAAGGATTAACATTAATAGACATAGACGAAGGATTCTATACATATGAACAGTGTATGGAATCAATAAAGACCATAGGGGATGAGGTATATTGCGTTTCCAAGTACATAGACATATAAAGATAGTGGTATTATCCTTCTTTACAACACTGATATGTACTATGGATGATGACGCTATAAGGAATAGACCTAGAGGGGGAAGAGAAGTGCGGAGAAAAATCCCACGGAATCCCAAATAATCCCAGTATTTCCCATTTCATTAAAAAGGCTAAAATAAATGGGGCAACGTGCTCTTCCTATTACATTAAAGTCCGTATTATATCGCACGACCGAATTTTTGTCAAGGACTTTTTTAGCTATTTTTTCGCTTTTTTTCTCATAAAAGGCTTGACATTGCTACCGAATCAGGGTATACTGTAAGTATAGAGTGAGTGATTCGGAGAGAAAAAACATGGCATATATTTCAACACCAGAGGTCGCAGCGATTCGGAAACAACTCAAGGCACAGATGCCTGAGTACAAGTTTTCAGTAAAGCGTGACCATTCCAGTTCTGTTACAGTAGCGTTTATGAAGGGCCCTGCGTTCAAGGAGTTTACCTATCGTGACCGTAATGGAGACAATGTTGCTGGTGACATTAACACACATGAACAGTTAAACCATTACCACGCTGATACATTCTACGGTGAGGATAATGGTGCAATCATCAAGAAGGTTGAGAAGATCATTAAGACTGCTCCCTATACTGAGGGTGTTGGAGACTTGTGGTTTGACGAATCAGACATGATGAGTGACTACTTTCATACTGCATATTACATGTCTATCCATGTAGGTAAGTGGGATAAGGAGTATCAGATTGCTGCTTAAGCTACTGTTTTTACTGGCTATTATCTACGGAATATCTTTTCTGTATTTAATAGCTATTTTTCTTTAAAAAGGCCTTGACACAGGGGCTGGTTGTGGTATACTAGCTATGTTAGAGGATAAGAGATAGGAGTTTATATGATGAATTTAATTATTGATGAGTTATCTACGAGTGTTGGACAAGGTATCTTCTCTAGTAAGAGAAGCAATATTAACCATGAAGAGATGCATTATGGGCCTGAGAACAAGAGAGAGTGTCCTTGTGATACATGTCCTATGATGAATGCATGTATGTCTAATGGTACTGAGTGTAGTGCCATGCGTAACTGGTGTTCTAAGGGAGACTTCATGGATAAGGATCTACAAAGGTTAGTAAGGGCTTGTGCATAATGCTAGATGAACTACACATAGGAAATCTAAGAGTAAGGTTTAACTATCTTACAAAGGGTATGGATGATTGGAAGATGCCTATCAAGGCGACCATTCCAGTGAGACACTTTGATGAATACTGTGAGGCGTGTATACACTTCAGTGGTACGGAGTTGTATCAGACATACTGTAATGGAGATGGTACAATGGATGTAGCTGCAAAGGGATATTACATGATGGGTGCTTGACACTGAGGTGATTCTGTGGTATACTGATTCGTATAGAGTATACCCCCAAAACTGAGCAACAAAATCTAATCTATAAATGCAATAAAGATACAGAGATATATTTCATGTCCGATAAAGATAATAAAGAAGAAGAGATAGACATCACAGAATACACAAAGGGTACTCGTATGGATGATTCGTA
>UEXM01000339.1_pt1 | contig 52348 bp, 74 predicted proteins | sample 1796661 | NCBI WGS metagenome assembly UEXM01 (sample SAMEA4772469, study PRJEB27181) | metagenome | reverse complement strand
AACTCAATCGAACTATTCACAAACTTCGACAAAGCTCAAGCATCTCTTGCTGCCGCAACAGGTCAAGGAGATAAGTTCAGAGGTACTCTCTACGAGGTCGGTCGCGAAGGAAACCTGTTTGGAGTCTCAATGGATGACGCCGGAAAAGCCATTGGAACATTGGTCGACCAGACATCAAACTTCACATCGATGTCAAAAGCAACTCAAGCAAGTCTAGCATTGAATGTCGCAAAAATGGAGAAGCTTGGAGTTGCAACTTCAGATTCGGCCTCTATCTTTCAAAACTTCAATCAAGCTCTCGGAATGACGGCCGACGAGTCGATGAACATGCAAACCGAACTTGCAATGTCTGGTGCGTCAATTGGAATTAGTGCAGCAAAGATGACGAAAGACTTCAATGCATCTCTCTCAACATTGATGGTTTATGGTCGAGAGGCTGTTGACGTGTTCAAAGGAATTGCTGCTGCTGCTAGGGCTTCCGGAGTCGAGGTTTCAACTTTATTGGGAATTGCTTCGAAGTTCGATACATTTGCTGGTGCTGCAGAAGGTGCTGGAAAACTAAATGCTCTTCTTGGAACTCAATTGTCAACAACTGAAATGCTGATGGCAACGGAAGATGAGCGAATTCGAATGCTTGTTGAGTCTGTGCAATCGCAAGGTGTCGCTTTCCAAGACATGGATCGTTTCACTCAGAAGGCAATCGCAAACTCTGTAGGGATCACAGATATGGCAGAAGCCAATAAAATCTTCGGAATGTCTCTTGAAGCTTACGACGAAAATGAAAGAAAACTAAACGCTTCAGCGAACGCTCAAAAGAAACTCGACGATGCCGTTGCAAAGACTGTCCCTGTTATGGATCAATTCAAGAAACTTGGCGCAGAACTCGTTGTTGCTCTCGAACCGTTTCTGAAAACGTTGGAAAGCGGAGCCAAAGCAATGACAGATTTCTTTAAATCAATGGACACAGAAGACAAAGAAGCTTTAGCGGCCGTTGTCTCTGCTTTTAGTGGATTTGTGTTGATGTGGCCGATTTTGAAACTAGCGTTTGCTGGTTTTTCACTATTCGGAAGTACCATTTTACCAGCTATCGGCCTAGGGAGCAGCGCGGCTGCAACCGGAATAACTGCCACAGGGACTGCTGCTACTGCCGCTACTGGTCCGGTTGCAGCATTTGCCAGTGCTCTTGGAGCAGTTGCACTTGGAGTAGTGGCAATTGTAGGAAGTATAGCACTAGTGGGTTTAGCAATGGCAGCAATGTATTATGGCATAGCAGCCATTGTCGACTCGATTGGTGGAGTCTTTGAGAAAGTAGCAACTTCAGTTGCAAGTGTTTTTTCTGCTATCAACGGAACCAACGAAGAGACCGCTCAGTTTGAAGCCAGAGCTGCTGAAGCGATGGCAAGCATAGTGACTGGAAATCACGAAGGTGCTTTGGCGTCCGTGAAAGCAATGGTTGAAGAAGTCAATAAGATGGGTCAAGACGTAAAAGTAAGCTCTACAATTGAAAACCTTGCCCTAATTACAGCAGGGAAAGCATCAAGCATCACAGGCGAGAGAGTCGTTGCAAGCCAAACAAGTGTTACGGCAAATGTGCAAAACTTCTTTGAAGGCATGGAGATGACTCTAATGATAGATGATACAACAGCACTAAAGACTTATGTCGCAAAAGTAGCTAGTGGAGAAGCATAATGGGATTTAAAACAACATACACAAATAACAAACAGGCAAATCTGGAAATAAAATCAGCTCAATCAAAAGGCGGTGTTATAAAATTCCCAGCTTTCCTAACTTCGCTTACAAACTCATTCTCATCAAATTGGAGCGAGGAACAGGTCTATGGTCGCATTGATCCAATTGGAACTTTTCAAGGAACAAAGCGAACCATCAACATTGGCTTTGACATCATTGCTTATGATGCAGCAGAGGCTAAATCGAACATCGAAGCAATTAATGCAGTGACTCAAATGCTTTACCCCTCTTACAACGATGTTGGAGAAGTTACCAAAGATTCAGGCAAGAACGGAAACGCACTAATTCTTTCAAAGTCTCCACTGGTAGAGATCAGGTTTGCAAACCTCATCCGAGACTTTGGGCAAGGCAATGGTTTTCTTCTTGGTTGGATTGGTTCATGGGCAGCAAATCCCGTGCTTGAAATGGGAATGTTTACTCCAAAGCCCGGAGAATTCCTTCCAAAGGTCTACAATGCAACTCTCGACTTCACACCACAACATAGAGGCGATCTAGCATTCAACTCAACCAACAAAGCAAAAGCAAATTTCCCATATGACGGAGGTTCATAATGTCGAGATACAACAAAAGAAGGAAAGGAATCAACCGAAACGAACAATGGGAGAAGACACTCGAAGATCGAGGCGTCAAAGAAATTGAACAGTACACAACTCCAAGATTCAAAAAGCTAACCGAAGACGATTTGGCTCGTGTTAGAACAAGAGACTACGTCTGGAAGAGTGGCGATAGGCTTTGGAGAATCGCTGCTAGAGAGCTTGGAGACGCAAAGCTATGGTGGCTTATAGCAAAGCTCAACAACAAACCCACAGACGCATTATTCAACGCAGGAGACATTGTGAAAATACCATTGAACTTAGGGATTGCACTTGAGGTGTTGGGATGAGTGAATTTTTAACACCTGCAAGCAATAAGTGGTTTGCATTAAAAGATTTCTACGATAACTATCTTGAATCAGAAAGGGGCGGGGCTCGAGAGAATAAGGGATGGTTCAATTCTGGTCCGTCTTTATATAAGACCGATAGTATTATCGGCAATTTAATTAAAAAAATCTACGAACAAGAGATTAAAATAACTGTAGATAATTGGAAGATTTTCGAGTCAGACCTGAGAGCATATATGAGAAGCGAGATTGGAAATAACTTCTTTCAAGAGTTTCCGGGCGGTCAGCGTTTCCCATCAGATGTCACGGATGTCAAAAACATTTTTAATTCTCAATCTGGTGAAATATTTGTAAAAAGATTTTTGGGACTCATAGGATATTGGGGAATTGCCAACGGCGAAGTCAAAGTTCTTGGGTCAATAAAATTTAAGCCGGATGAGGTTGCTGAAAAAATCTTAAAGTTGGCAGATGAAGGTGATTTGGATTCTTTAACCACCAAACTAATAGGGGAAAATCTCAAAGACTATACATTTGCAAAATTTAAAGTAGCCATTGCAAACGCAATTGGCGAAAAATTACGGAGTGTTGACGAAGAGGTTGATCTAACAAGATTCATTGTTAAGAAGCAATATGAGGCCTACATAGACTTTAAAACAGTGTCTGAGGATGGGAATTCTTTCTTTACCTTGACTTCTAATATTTATTCTGGTGATCAGCCAAAAATTGCTGTTGGAGCACTAAGTCAAGAAGAAAGAAAAGGCTTTGGGTATCCAGGAGCTTTTCTATATCCAACTGCGCTTATTGCAAAGGCTGATGGAACAGTTGATGAGAAATTAAAAACAGATCTAGAAAATTACACAGACTTGGATGGTACAGAAATTGTAGACTACCCATTTGAATACGTAAAAGAACAATTTCCTCACACTTCTAGAATTGGCATAGATGCTTTTCAAAAGAAGTCAGATTCACCTGGGTTTCGCTGGTATAAGAGATTTTGGGCTAGAATTCCAACACCAGAAGAGGTAATAGAAAATGCCGTAAAAAGCTCTTACTTAAGTTTTTTAAAGCAAATCGGAAATGACTTTAATACCAATGGACAAATAACAACAACAATCGGCGAACAATGGGAAATAGCTCTAGCACCCCAATCAGATGCTTTTGCACTATCATTTCCATTGATTTTTTTAGATAAAATCGTAGCGGCAAAAAAGACATTATTTGACAAACTAGCCGGTGTTCAAACTCCTGCCGATACAGATGGCGATGGAGCAGCAGATACAAGTGTAGACCAAACAGCTCGCGAAAAAGCATACCAAGACCAACTAGATGCATTTAAAAAAGGCAAGGGTCCAGATCTACCCGATCCACCATCAGAAGAAGACATTGAAAATCGTCAAAAGTACTTCAAACAATGTGCTCTAATGCTTAACATGCCAACATTGCGAGACACTTATCAACAAAAACTTGCTGAGCAATATGAAAACAAAACTCCTTACCATGGACGCTTCATCACTCTTCGAACAGACGACGGAGACAAAGACGGCGGAGGCCAAGAAACAATGTTGTCTAGTCTTGTGTCGTCCGGACAAGAACAGGCATTGTTCGAACTTGAAACTCACAAAATGACAAGACTTGTTCCAAAGATCCGACTCTTCAAAGTCTTCAATGATTCACAGCATGGAGAAAAAGAGATAGAGTTTATTTTCGATAGAACCTCAAATATTCGAACGAACTTCATGGATGACAATGTATTCGATAAAGGAACAGGAGTGGGACTTAAGAACTTCTCATTTGAATTCAATGGAACCAATCCAGCAGAAGCAAGGAACGACATTCAAGCAAACTTGACACTATTCTTTCAATCATTCCAAGACTTTACAAGAGACAGAGATGGATACAAAAAAGACGATAAATATCGCTATGTCGATCTTGTTATTCAACCAAAGCCAGACAAGGAAGGTAAAGTTGGTGGAATTGAAATCCAATCCGACCGTCAATACGAGCCACAGTTCTATAGAATCAGAGCAGAAGTTGGCTATGTTGTACCCACAAAAGAAGAGGGATTCACAACAGATGAAATCAAAGCAATTAGGGTCTCGAACAAATCATTCTTTCTTAACATGGTTGACCATGACATCAGCTTCGGCAAAGATGGAACGGTCGAGATCAAGATATCTTATCGTGCTTATCTCGAATCTCTCTTGAAGCATCCTAGGCTTGATGCGTTGGCATCACCAGAATTGATCGCTAGGAGGATCGAAAATGCTCGCACACTCACAGAACAACTAAACAATAGGGATTGTAGCGTGGAGCAAATAAAAGAGCTTCAGGTGTCTCTAGCAGCTCAAGAGAGCGTGCTTGTTAGACAGTCATTGTCGTCAATCATCAAGAGACTAAGGTCTCGAGGTGTAATTTATACAACACTGATCAAAAAGAAGGATAAAGAGTTCTTTTTAAAGAAAGGGTTCTTTAGAGAGTGTGGACTCGAGAAAAGTCCTATTAGTGACGGAAGCAACGGTGCGGACGTAAAGCTTGTTCTTAACTCTGATTTGCCTGAGAGTTCAGATGATTTTGACTTTATCGACTCTGGGAATAGATCCATCCAGTTCTTTTACTTTGGAGACCTTCTTTACACCATTCTCGATTGTGTCTATAAAAATGAAGGCAAAATTCGAGAAGGCACAGGTTTCGACAGAAACTCAATAGCGCTCGGAGCTTTCGAGTTCGAGCCGTTTCAATCTAAATCAGTAGGGACTAACGTCTACAATATCGCAGACATTCCCATCTCTGTTGACTTCTTCTCTCGATGGTTTGTTGACAACGTCGTGAGCCAGAAGAGCACAAGAAAGACGTTTCCTGTTATGAACTTCATTCGAAGTCTTTCAAATTATTTAATTAAGCCATCTCTCATTGAAAACTGCGTAAACAGAAAACTTGAGACGAGATTGAGATTCCAAACAGCTCAAGTGTCTGCGTACAAGAAAGGAGGTGCAAACCCTCTCTTGGAAAAATACAAGCTCAAGACAGCTCTAGACGAAAATCGACCCATGATCGCTCTAGATGTCAGCAAGCTTAGAGCCTCTGGGGTTCTTCCATTCGATGGAGGACCTGAAAACGATGCAAATTCAAACTTTAAAGACTATCACACCTTCATTGTCCTTAGCGCCATTGGATCAACTCTTTCCTTTTCTGGTGTCGGAAATTACAGCGATGACATTGAGAAGGGAAGATTCCATGTTCACGTTGGACAAAACGCCGGTCTTGTAAAAACTCTATCACTATCAAAGTCAGATCAACAATACATCCGAGAAGCTCGATTCTTTCAAAATGGAATCGACGGGCTCCTGCAATTGTCAGCTGTCTATGTCGCAAACATTGAAATGTTTGGAAACACATTGTTCTATCCAGGAATGGAGTTCTTCTTCAATCCATATGGAATCGGAGGAGACAATTTTGATCCAAGAGTCGCAGGATCTATCGCAAACAAACTTGGGATTGGTGGTTATCACACAATCACATCGGTGAAGTCCAGCATCTCTCCCGGAAAGTTTACAACATCTATTTCCGCACAGCAATACTACTCGGGTGACGAATCAGGAAATCCGAACATTGTTAAGCAAAGAAACGCAGATAAAAAAGGAAAAACTCTAGATGGCTATACATCGACTGAAACCGATGACGGCTATGCAAAATGCAAGCAAGAAATCTTAAATGCGCAGAACTATGCGTTCGAAGAAGGCACGTTGGCAGGAAGTGTAACTCAAGTTCCGCAAAATTCTGTTGAACAATCACCACCAGAAGAAGAGTTTGTAGGACCGCCAGCCCCTGTCTCAACAGAGCCAACGACTCCACCATCGGCCCCACCAGCGCCGCCAGTCGCAGCCTATTCAGTAGGGGACAGATTCTTTTCCTTTAAAGGAAAGCCTATTCCAGGTGAATTTAAGGATGAAGGTGTGGATGGTAAGCTATTTTTCTACCCTACGAATAAAGACATTCTTGGTGGAATGAAATTTATTCAAGTAAACAAGGAGGTCTCCGAATAAGATGCCTATTTTTAACGGAAAAAACAACTTAAAAACCAGTAGGTTAGCATTCGAAAGAGCCAAGTATAAACTTGAAGCATTCGAGCAAGACTACCCTCACGTCTACGACATGGGATTTGCCGAGAGAACTTTCTATGGACGAGTCAATAGATTGCTAGAACCTGTTGTAGTTAAAGAAGAATTTCTAAAAGAGATAACTGTTGCTGGTCAAGATGTAGGTTCTCATAGAGCGATGAATTTTGTTGTCGATCAATTCATGGATATGGAAGCGCACTTTGCCAAAGCATGCCGCATGGGAGTCATCCCAACAGACGATCCAATCCTGTCATCACTAAAGATTAAGAGAGCCTATGAGAATCCAATCACAGGATTCAAGATAACATCAGAGTCTGCAATGAGAAAGATTCTTGATGGGTTCATTATGAAACACAAGGTTCATATAAATAACTTTGAAGATTTCACAAGGGTCTTTGTTGACTACTACCTCCATTCTGATATAACCGAGACTGTAATCCTATCAGACTTTATGAAATCACAGAACTCACACATTTTCCAATCAGGTCTCGCTCTAGACATCGGAGGACTCGACTTTTCAGATGATTCACAGAAACAAGAACAAATGCTAAACTCACCAGCATTTCAATACTACATGAACATAACGAAACAATATGGTTTCAGAGTTGACCAAAACAATCCGGGTGTCATTGTTTCGGATCTAGACTCACCAGTCACTGCTAAATATCGCAAGCGTCACTTATTGATCAGCGTGTCATCAGTGTTCAATAGACAATATGACAAGACTGTTTTAAAAGACTTACATCTATTAGAAAGACTATTGATTAACACCTACAACAACTATGTTAATCTTAATCCATACAACACAAATTATAAATCATGTAATAACAATACAATAGCATCTATTAATAATATCAAGTATAAATCAAATATAGATTATAATATAGTATTAAGTATATATATAAATATGAAAAACTTTTTTGAGGGTTCTCCATTATCCCCATCCTCTCGGAAACAAATTTCTCAGACTGCTCAAAGCATCGCAAAATACGACAGAGAAAAAGCTTTGCTCTTCATCGAAGACCAGTTTAAGGCGTTCTACAATCAGAAACATGGCTCTCTGACTTATTTTGGAAAAAGAATAAAAAATACTTGACAAGCGTCCTCCTTTATGTTATCTTGTACTTAACAACTACGACTACAACTATATTATAACATATTACGGAGGACAACGCAAATGTTATTTCAACTTTTAGACAATAAATTTGACTGTGCAGGAACTTACATCGACGGAAGTTTTGTGTGGGACCGAATCCCACAAGGACTCACCAAGACTTGGGGTTATTCAGATCATCTCTACGGAATGGACATTGATTATGCTCATTTGCTGGTGTCTGGTAAGCCACTCAGCGCCGTTTGCCCTGAACACTTGGCATCACGTTGGGATGAAGCCAACAAGCTCTTGAAGAGCCACTACAAGGCGATTGACACTTCATCTATTGACATCTCGGATGTTTGCTTTTATGATTTAATCCCACAGAAGCATTTACAACATTACTTCGACACCAAGAATGAGATCACAAGATGGGTGTTTGATAATGTCGAGAAACCTCAACACTATAACTTATTAAAGAGAACACAGGCAGCCGTGAAAGAGTTGAGACGCCATCCAGTGAACCTCAACTCTTTTGCAGTCTACTGCATTGCAGCAGAGGACAACAAGGCAAAGCACTTATATGACCAGTTCGGTGATCGAACTCCTTATGTTGACTATGACATCTTCGGAACGGTCACTGGACGGATGACGACAAAGAAAAACTCATTTCCAATCTTGAATCTCAAGAAGGAACTTAAGAAACATGTGAGACCAACCAATGATGTGTTTCTGGAACTCGACTTCAACGCTGCTGAAGTTAGAACAATGCTTGCATTGCAAGATTATAAACAACCACAGGAGGATATCCATGAATGGAATATCAAAAACGTATTTAAAAAAGATCTTAGCCGAGAAGAAGCTAAAACAAAATTATTTGCTTGGCTCTACAACCCAGATTCGGAAACTATCGAATCCGATTTCTACAACAGGGAAAGCCTCTTGGAAGAGTATTATGACGGAACGTCGGTTCAAACCCCTTTCGGGAGGTCAATTGATGCTCCCCTTCGCAAAGCCCTCAACTATCTACTCCAATCAAGTTCCTCAGACAACACCCTCGATAGATTTTGCAAAATTTCTAACTTTCTTAGGGCAACGAGATCCCATGTTGCTTTCGTTGTTCATGATAGCGTTGTCATCGACTTACACAAAGATGACCGGTTCTTGATTCCACAATTATCGGACATGTTTGGCGACACCAAACTAGGTAGGTTTAAGGTGAATTGCTCTTTGGGTAAAAACCTTGGAGACATGAGGGAATTTAAATGGTAGCAGGCGACTTGGTGACTCTAGTTGGACCACAAACATCAGGATACGACAATGGAGACGTTGGTTTGGTCGTGAAGATTGAGAAAGTTGGAATTACCTATGTCATTTACTGGGTCATGATGAGCGACGGTGCAGAAGTCCCCTTTTGGCCGAGCGAAGTGAGGAAGATAAGTGAAGAAGGGTGATCTAATAACAATTGCAAAGAGTCCATGGGATGAGAGATCGCTGTTTGGATACAAAAATGGAGACCTCGCAATCGTTTTAGAGGTGTTCCCTTATCCTAATAATATAAGTCTACCCTCCATGAGAGTTTTCGTGTTCACCTCAGAAAAAAATGTCACCATTCCGTTATTATACGCAACAAAAATAGGAGATTAAAATGATTCTAGTAGGACTAGGAGAAGCAGGAAAAAACATCGTCAAATTATTCAAGCCACACAGCAAGAACTATAAAGTAATAATTTTTGACGAAAACGAAGGTATTGATGCAAAGCAATCTGTTGAAGAGTATGATGAGCATCCAATCAAGGTTACCTCTAGGGGCCTCAAATCTCACACTGAAGGCATTTTGTTTCTTTGTGGGTCTGGTAAGGTAGCTGGAGCCTCTCTAAGAGTCCTAGAGGCATTTCCTGACCATCAAATGAGCGTCATCTACATTGTTCCTGATCTCGAGTTTTCTTCGAGAGAGGAAAAGATGAGACACCGAGTACACTTTCACGTCCTGCAGGAATATGCAAGGTCTGGAAAGATAAAAGAGCTGACAGTCTTTGATAACAAGACACTGTTGAGCATGAACGGTGCAGGTCCAATCGCAAATTACTATGAGAAAGTAAATTACTTCATCTACTCGACGCTTCAAAATCTAAATTATTGCAAAAATGTAAAATCAGATTTTGGAAATCTGCACAACCCAAAAGAAATTTCGAGAATCTCAACAATTGGCGTTGCAAAGTTGCAAGACGCAAAAGAAAAGTTGCTTTTTCCACTTGACAACATAACAGAAACATGTTATTATATGAATATAGAAGAGGAGGACTTAGACAATGATGAAACAATTTTACCAACTTGTCAACAGATTGTTCGAGAGAACATCGCTAAGGAACGAGAGTCGTCCTTCGCCATCTGGAGATCCTCTGATCCGAATTTCTACATCACAAAGCACTACACCCACATCATCCAAGAGACTGGACAAACTGATCAGTAGCTACAACATCGACAAAATCGAAAAAATAGATGAGGTCCACGGTGTTTCCATCCTAATTATTAGAGGAACGCCATGGGCTTGCAGTAAGGTCCTTGCCGATGAATTGGAGGTTTATATAAATGAAAAGAAGCGAAGTGAAAAAGGAACTCAAGAAAATGATTGAGATCGAAAGAAAGATCATTGATGTGCTAGCATCTGGAGAAGGAACTGAAAAAGAGCAAAACTATGCATGCTCAAAGCTTTTTGAGGTAGCACAATACATCGTGACTCTTAAAGATTACTTAGAGGCAACGAAGAACAATGAAGATTAAGTTAATGGATTTGATTTGGTGCAACGAAAGAAAGTTGACAGGTCAAATAATCAGAATAAGAAACTCCGAAGTAACAATTACTTTTGTTACCGGAGAAAAAGTAAAAAAAAAATTAAATGAGATTATCTATCTCAAAGATCAATGGAGGATGAGTGACTGAACAGATCTACTATTCGTTTTGGGGAAACGAGAACGAAGAACACAAAGACTATTTCAAGCAGATAAGCTTGATAGCAGATTGGATCGGCTATGCCCTTGTTGGTCCGAGAACAAATCCGTTTACCGGTGAATACATGCCACTATCACAAATAACAGTGTTGCAGACAAAAGAAAAGTTTGGATCACCAAGAGTTTATGTCCAACTATCAGAAGAAAATCTTTTAGAAGACGCAAGACATTACCGCCAAACATATAAGACAGCAATCGAACTGTGGCCACAATACGAAAAGGCAATCAAAGAAGGTATGGATTATTCAGAATATCTTTTCGACACAGAAAACGAACTGGCTCACTACACCGCAGAGCAAATGAAGTGGTTGCAACTAGGGAAGATGGAAGGTCATGTTGAAAACGACTTTTATCTCCAAAGACTCGAACAAATTCGAGAAGAATCAATTTTCTTAAAAAAAGTTTGTGATTTGACTTGACAAGCTTCTCAAAACATGTTATATTATTAACATAACGAAAGAGGAATAACACAATGATTTCAATTTTAGGAATAGTAATCTCAATCACTGCATTTACTTGGCTCTGGCTAAAGCATTTCGGAGATTATTGAAAAAACTTTAAAAAAATACTTGACAAGGTATCAAAACTATGTTATATTATAATCAATACAATAACTCAAAACATTTAAGGAGGTTTTATGAGTAACACTAATCAACAATCAATGACTGTACACAACGCAACGTTTGTAACCAAGCGCGGGGACCAACGAAACATTAATTTTGTTCGTCCATCCGAAGCACCAAGCGGAACATTCCCTTTGAACTTACGGGAACGCAATTTACAGCCTGGTTATGAAACTGTATGGGATATCGATCGTCAACAATATCGCACGTTCAACAACAACACTGTAATTGGAAGCATAAACACTTCAACTAAGAGTGTAGCTGTAGAACTGTTCTAATACTCCGTTAAGGTTTGCGACTACCTCCCAAAAGGTCGCACTTTTTTGCTCGGCTGTACGGTTGCAGATAACTAACGTGGGCAGGCACTCTATAACGTTAGAATTGTAGGGTTCAAATCCCTACTCGAGCATTAAATTCTCAAAACGCAAAATCGGTAAAATTTTTTTTCGACACTTTTTTGAGATTTAAACTTTATTTAAAAAACTTTACAAATTTACTTGACAAACCATTTTGAATATGTTATAATACAGTATAACAAAAACGAATTACATCGGGGGCGGGATGAAAAAATAGCCTGCCTACCTTAGTGATAACACACAAAAAAATAACCAACTTTAGGAGTATATTATGGCTATTAATTTAGATGCAATGCGAGCGAAGCTCGACCAATCAAAAAACGGAAAGAAGAACACGGGAAGAAATTCTACGATGTGGAAACCACAAGCTGGTGACCAGAACATCCGAATTTTGCCAACCGCAGATGGCGACCCGTTCCGTGAGTTCCATTTTCACTACAATGTAGGGAAGAATCCTGGAATTTACTGCAACAAGCGAAATGATGGTGGCGAATGCCCCATCTGTGACTTCGCATCAAAGCTTTGGCGAGAAGGAACTGAAACTGACGATCAAAACCTCAAAAACGAAGCAAAAAAATTGTTCGCTCGAAAGCGATACTACTCACCTGTGTTAGTTCGCGGCAATGAGTCTCAAGGTGTAAAAATCTGGGCTTATGGTAAGACTGCTTACGAAACATTACTGGGCTATGTGTTAGATCCTGACTATGGAGATATCACGGATGTTCAAACAGGAACAGACATCAAGTTGACTTACACTCTTGCAACTGGACCTGGAGCATTCCCTAAGACAGCCTTGCAGCCACGACGTCGTCCTTCTGTCCTCTGTGACGATGCGATTGCTGACTGTCAGGATCTTGTTGACTCTGTCCCAGTGATTGACAACTTGTTCGAAAAGAAGTCTACAGAAGATGTTCAGGCTCTGCTGGATGGTTACCTGTCCTCCGACTCTTCGGCAGAAGCCTCTTCTTCAGAGACTCAACGAGGCAAGCCTCAAACAGGTGCAAGTGTAGATCAAGCTTTCGCAGCGTTCATGAATGACGAATAAGTCGTAGAACCTCCTGTGTTGTTAGGGTTTGGCCGTTATCCCATGTTTAAAAAAACGGCCCTTTTTTATTTAGAGGAGGAACTATGTTGTGGAAAACAAAAGTTGATAGTAATATCAAAAACGTCGAATTGCGAAATAATCCTGTGATTATTCGTGTCAACAAATTCGATGAAAACTCGGCAAAAGATTTTGCTAACAAAGTTGCACAGGCACATAATACAGGTCAATCAGTTATACCGGTTATAATCGACTCTTATGGAGGTCAAGTCTACTCTCTAATGAGCATGCTTGCTTCGATTAGAAATTCTGAATTGCCTATTGCGACAATTGTTGAAGGAAAAGCCATGAGTTGCGGAGTCATCCTCTTCTCTTGTGGCACAAAAGGCTATCGCTACATCACAGAAGATGCAACTCTGATGATCCATGATGTTAGCAGTGGTTCTTGGGGTAAAAACTCCGAGATCCAAGCTTCAGCCGAAGAAACTCAACGCTTAAACGACAGAATCTACGAGATCCTCGCAGATAATTCGAAGAAGAGCGAAGCATGGTTTGAAAAGAAGCTGAACAAGAAAGGACGTGCAGATTTGTTTGTTGATTGCGATGAAGCAATGCGTCTTGGACTTGCTGACCACATCGGCATGCCAAAACTTGAAATCAACATAAAACTAGATATAAACTTACAGGAGTAGTTATGACTACATTATTAATGACACTATTCTTCGCTTGCGGAGAGAAAGAAGAAGATTCAGCTTTGACTGAACCTTCAGAAGAAGTGGTTGAAGAAACCACAGAAGATACAGCTTCAGAAGAAGTTGAAGATACTGGAACCGAAGAGGAAGCTGAAGATACAGCGACTTCCGAGGAGGAGTAGATGACTAAAGCAGGAAAGATCGACATCAACGCCATGAAGAAGTTCGTCAACAAAAAAGTTGGCTTGGACATCGCTCATGATTTAAATGAAGATAATCCTACCGAAGTTAAAGAGTGGATTCCAACTGGCTCACGCTGGTTGGATTCTATCACTTGTCGAGGTAAGATGGCGGGCATCCCCGTTGGAAAAATTACCGAACTTGCTGGTCTATCTTCGGCTGGTAAGTCTTATATGGCTTGTCAAATAGCTGCGAAGGCACAAGAGAAAGGACATTGCGTTGTTTACTTCGATGCAGAGTCGGCAATTGATCCAAACTTTCTTGAGAACTCAGGGATAGACATCAATAATGACTTCTTGTACATTCAAGCAGTCTCAGTTGAAAAGACCTTGGAGACAATTGAGGATCTCATGACTCAATATCCAGAAACGCAGTTTTTGTTTATCTGGGATTCCATCGCAGCGACATCTTCAGAGAAAGACCTTGAAGGTGACTTCAATCCTCAATCGTCAATGGCTGTGAAGCCCCGCATCTTCGCAAAAGCTTTCCCAAAGCTTACAATACCATTGGCCAATCAGCAATGCACTCTATTGCTTATTAATCAACTTAAGACGAACATTACTTCAAATGTCGCAGAAGCTATGACGACACCACTTGTCGCTCCCGGCGGAAAAGCAATTGAATACTTTTGTTCTCTTCGCATTTGGCTCACAAAGCGTAAAGCAAAGGCATCGTTTGTCACAGATGGAACAGGTCTTCGCATTGGTTCCGAAGTCAAAGTTAAAGTTGAGAAGTCCCGATTTGGTTCGGAAGGTCGCACATGTGGCTTTAAGATCCTGTGGGGCAAAGATGTTGGCATTCAAGATGAAGAGTCTTGGCTAGAAGCACTAAGAGCATCAGGCTCTGAACGCTTTAAAAGTGCAGCATGGAATAAAATTTATAGCCGCGATGGCAAAGAGTTTAAATTCCAACGTTCGCAATGGACAGAAAAGCTGAAAGACGATGAATTCAGAGCTGTGGTGCTTGACATCATGGACGAAGAAATTATCAAAAAGTTTGAGGTTGAAGGTAAGAACTTTGGCCTCGAAGGCGAGAACGAAGAAGGTTAAATCCTGAAGTTACTCATCGAACCCCTTCTCTTCGGAGTTGGGGTTTTTTTGTGCTTTTTACTTGACAAGTCTTTCTGAATGTGTTATATTACTAGTAACATTGGAGGACAAATGAAGAGAGTTTATCTTGTCTGGTTTAGACCAGAGAATGAAGCAGAGGATAAGATTAGAGGCGTTGCCCTTAATTGGGAGAAAGCTGAAAGAATGGCGGAAACCTTGGCGCTACACTTGCAGGTTGTCTTGGATTCCAATTACACATATGGGGTCAAGTCGTATGTCATTGGAGACATGCCTTATGATCTCGTAAGTGATGACGGCTGCTTTAGCACATGGGGTCCCGACAATTTTGGAGACAACTCATGAAACTGATAAAATGTCGCTGTCCACACGACGGCAAGATCTTCTATGGAAGGTTGGTGAAAGAAACTGAAGATAAATTCATTATGGCTATTGGGAGCCATGGCATAAAAATGCATTTCCCAAAATCAACACACACATACACAGTCTTGGAGGACAAATGAAAAATGTAATAATAATCGACGCGCTCAACATGTTCCTACGCAGCTACGTGATAAGCCCACAATTAGATAAAAAAGGATGGCCTGTAGGAGGCACCATTGGCTTTCTAAAGAGCCTTCAGAAGGTGGCTAGGGATTTTAACGCTGACGAGATTATAGTGGCTTGGGATGGCCATGACGGCTCTCAGAGACGCCGTTCGATGAACAAGGACTACAAGGGTGGAAGAAAACCGGTTAGATTCAATCGAAGAATGATAGATCTACCAGAAGACAAAGAGGAAGCGAACAAAGGCTATCAGCAAGTTAGGCTTATGGAATATCTTAACGGAATGCCTGTAATTCAACTTGTTGCCGACTTCACGGAAGCAGATGACATCATCGCTCTCGTGATTAACCATGAGAGATACACGGGCTGGAAAAAGACAATCATTTCAAGCGATAAGGACTTCTTTCAGTTATGCCGAGAGGACGTTCAGATTTACCGACCAATTCAGAAAAAAATTGTTACCGAACAAACAGTAGTTGAGGAGTTCAACATTCACCCAAAGAACTTTGCATTAGCAAGAGCAATCGCTGGAGATTCCTCTGATAACCTTCCCGGCATCAAAGGTGCAGGTCTCAAGACAATAGCTAAGCGTTTCCCTTATCTTGTCCGCGAAGACGAGTATGAAATCTCAGACATCATTAGAGATTGCACAATGGTTGGAAAGAAACTTAAGATACATGAGAACATTCAAGTCAATGAGAAGCTGATCAAGGATAATTATGCAATCATGCAATTGCAGTTCCCAAACATCAGACCAATGAACCGCGAGATCATAAAAAGAGCAATAATTGACTTTGAGCCACACTTTGATAAAATAAAGTTCACACAAATGTTATTTGCTGATAACGCCGGCCACCTCAACTTCAATGACTTGCAGGTTGTCTTTCGAAGAATAAATAACTAAAAATACTTGACAACTGAATTAGAATAGGTTATATTTATGTAACCAATAAAGTCTGGGAGGACAAATGAACGAATTTAATAAGAACGAAACTTTTACGCGTTTCGGAAAGAACTTTCAAGAAAGTTTATGCCAACTTATGTTGGAGGATCGACCATTCTTCGATCAAATTACAGAAGTGCTCGATATCACATTCTTTGAAAAGAAATATCTTCAGATCTTCGCACAGACTTTAATCAACTACAGAGATAAATATAACACTCACCCAAACAATGAAGTCATGATGACTTTGTTGAGAACAGAGTTGAACCATCACGATAAAGCGACACAGAAAGACGTTCGTGAGTTCTATGCTCGAATCCATACTTCTGATGGCATAGAAGAGTGTGACTTCATCAAAGATAAGGCTATCGACTTCTGTCGTAAGCAAGTTCTCAAAGGCGCAATGATCAAATCCGCATCCCTACTCAAAAGCTCTTCATTCGAACAGATTGAGAAGCTCATTAAGGACGCGTTGGTCCTTGGAACCGATAATAACTTTGGTCACGATTTTCGGAAAGACTTGCTCAAGCGATTTGAATTGATTTCTCGTGATCCCATTTCAACAGGTTGGTCTCGAATGGATGAGATTGTCAAGGGTGGTCTTGGAAAGTCCGAGTTGGGAGTTGTTGTCGCTCCAACTGGTGCTGGAAAGTCAATGGTTCTCGTTCACTTGGCCACACAAGCATTGCTGCAAGGCAAGACAGTTGTTTACTACACCTTGGAACTCAAAGACACCGTAGTTGGTCAACGATTCGATTGCTGCATAAGCGACGTCCCACTTCAGGAACACAGAGAAAGACAAAAAGAAATTGTAAGCAAGGTCAAAGACCTCGAAGGCACTCTAATTATCAAAGAGTACCCAACCAAATCGGCTTCTGTTTCAACTCTCAAAAATCACATTGAGAAGTTACGGAAGAGAGGGATCGAGCCCGACATGATCTTGGTTGACTATGCTGACTTATTACGTCCGCCTCGAGCTACTGGCGAGAAGCGACATGAACTAGAAGAGACATATGAAGGTCTTCGCGGTCTTGCTCAATCTTACGAGATTCCTTGTTGGACCGCATCGCAAACTAACCGTGGAGGTCTTAATGCAGAAGTCATTACAATGGAAGCAATCTCGGAAGCATTTAACAAATGCTTTGTTGCAGACTTTATCTTCTCGTTGTCTCGAACAGTTCAAGATAAGCAGGCCAATAAAGGTCGCTTGTTCGTCGCTAAGAATCGAAATGGTCCCGACGGACTTGTATTTGATGCTTTCGTCGATTGGTCTGATGTAACCATCAAGATCTTGGACAGAGACGAGTCAGCAGAAGGCATGCAAACAACGGGAGACGCTCTCGCTATGCTAAAAGATAAATATTCAAAATTAAAAACACAATAGGAGTACATAATGGATTTAGAGAAGAAGATTCTGTCGGACATTACAGTCCACATGAAGTATGCACGTTACCTTGACGAAGAAAAGCGCCGAGAAAACTGGGACGAGTTGGTAACTCGAAACATGAACATGCACATTAAAAAGTTCCCAAGTCTCGAACAGAAGATTCGCGAGAACTACAAGTTTGTTTACAACAAGCAAGTCCTACCATCTATGAGAAGCATGCAGTTCGGAGGAAAGCCTATCGAGGTTTCTCCAAATCGTATCTTTAATTGCGCTTATGCTCCAGCAGACGACGCACGAGTGTTCGGCGAGATCATGTTCTTGCTCTTGGGCGGAACCGGCGTTGGCTATTCTGTGCAGAAGCACCATGTTGATAGTCTACCAGAGATTCGTAGACCGTCAACAAAGAGAACGCGACGCTTTCTTATTGGAGACTCAATCGAAGGATGGGCAGACTCAGTAAAAGCCTTGATGATGTCTTACTTTAAAGGAACATCAAAGTTGCGTTTCGACTTCTCGGACATTCGTCCAAAAGGTGCGAGACTAGTTACATCCGGTGGTAAAGCACCAGGCCCGAGACCACTACGGGAATGTTTAGTAAAAGTAGAAGGAATTTTAGATGCAAAAGAAAACGGAGACAAACTTTCGCCCATTGAGGTTCATGATATCATCTGCCACATTGCGGATGCGGTTTTGGCAGGCGGTATTCGTCGCGCCGCTCTCATTGCTCTATTCAGTGCTGATGACGAAGACATGCTTAGCGCAAAGGCAGGACCTTGGTGGGAACTCAACCCACAGCGAGGAAGAGCAAACAATTCTGTAGTTGTCATGCGACACAAGATTGATAAGCCAACCTTCATGAATTTGTGGAAACGAGTCGAAGAGTCTCGCTCAGGTGAGCCTGGATTCTACTTCTCTAACGATAAAGATTGGGGTTGCAACCCATGTTGCGAGATTGGCTTAAGACCAAATCAATTCTGCAACTTGGTCGAGATCAATGTGTCCGATGTGAATAGTCAAAGTGAATTAAATGCTCGCTCCCGTGCAGCATCGTTCATTGGAACTCTTCAGGCGTCCTACACGGACTTTCACTACCTTCGCCCTGTGTGGCAACGCACAACAGAGAAAGATGCCCTCATTGGCGTCTCAATGACTGGAATTGCATCTGGTGGAGTTCTTTCTTTGAACATGGCCGAGGCATCGTTGGAAGTTTCAAAAATGAACCGTCAAGTTGCTATGCAAATCGGCATACAGCAGGCAGCTCGCCAAACATGTGTAAAGCCAGCAGGGACAACTTCTCTTACTCTTGGCACGTCAAGTGGCATTCATGCTTGGCACAATGATTACTATATTCGTCGCTTACGTGTTGGAAAGAATGAAGCCATCTATTCTTATTTGCTTCAGAACCTGCCTGAATTGATCGAAGACGACCGTTTCCGTCCACACGACACTGCTATCCTATCTGTGCCTCAAAAGGCTCCTGAAGGGGCAATAACGCGCCACGAAACAGCACTTGACTTGCTCGAGAGAGTAAAGAAGGTTTCAACAGAATGGATCAAACCTGGTCACAAGAAAGGAAGCAATACTCACAATGTTTCAGCGACTGTATCCATCAAGGATGATGAATGGGAAACTGTTGGAGAGTGGATGTGGAATAACCGAGGTGTCTACAATGGATTGTCTGTTTTGCCCTATGATGGCGGAAGCTACGTCCAGGCACCCTATGAAGATTGCTCAGTTGAAGAGTATGAAAAGATGCTCGCTTTGGTCAAAAATGTCGACTTGAACCTAGTTATAGAAGCAGATGACGAAACCGATTTATCAGGTGAAATTGCCTGCGGTGGAGGAGGCTCTTGCGAGATCTTCTAGAAGTTCGCAAATAAATAAGCAACCTTCCGTAATGTTTTGTGAGTTATTACTATTTACTCATGAAGCATTATGGAGGGTTTTCTTATGGCTAAAGATTTAATCGGTCAAACATTTCACAATTTGACTGTTTTGGAAAGAGCATCATCAAACAGACAAGGTTCTAGAACATGGCTTTGTGAGTGTTTATGTGGAAACAAAAAAGTTTTCTCAACAGATCACTTGACTAGGAAAAAGTCACCTGTCAAATCTTGCGGGTGCCAAATGCACAAATCAGGTAAAGATCATCATCAATGGAATGGCGTGGGAGACATATCAGGAGGCTGGTGGTACGATCATGTCCTTAGAGAGCGCACTCAAGGAGCAAGAACAAAAGTTCCAGTCGAAATAACAAAAGAAGAAGCATGGAACTTGTTTCTTGAACAAGGTAAGTGTTGTGCGCTGACTGGTCTGCCTCTGACGATAGGTACTAACAGATATAACGATGCCAGCATAGACAGAATTGATAGCTCAAGAGGTTATGTCTTAGACAATGTTCAGTGGGTCCACAAACATGTAAACTTCATGAAAAGGACTTATTCTCAAGTATACTTCATCTCTATGTGCCGCAAAGTTGCCGAAAAACACCCTGAAACACTATTTACAGAACCAGACGCACAGTAGTCTGTGAAATTTTTTAACAGGAGAAACTTATGAGAGAAGAATTAGAAAATATTATTCGTAATTTAACTGAGATCAAAGAAGATCTCGATAAAGTGGAAGCTGGATCTTATGGCTATAAATCTGCCGCACCTCGCGCTAGAAAAGCTCTTATGGAAGCCTCCAAGCAACTTCGAGAAATCCGTGGTGTAGTTCAAGAACACAAGAAGAATCACGAAGAAAATTAAAATTTCTACTTGACAACCTATTGAAGACGTGTTATACTGTATGTGTAACACGTTTTTTTATTAGGAGGCTATATGCATTTAAAACCATTCAACAAACATCTTCTCATTCTTCCTCGAGAAGATGAACAAACAACCGAAAATCCCATCTTTGTGATGCCGAACGACTATCAACCACCAAAATCACCTTATGTGATTGCCGACATCATTGGAATGTCTGATGATTGCTCGATTGCGCTAAAGCTCGGAGACACTATCGTAGTTGATAGAACGACAGTTCAAGAGATAAAAGCGGATCTTGAGACTATTTACGTCGTTAAAGAAAATTACGTCTATGGGAGAATTGACAAATGAAACTAACCACGAAAACACTTAAAAATATGATTGCCGAAGCAATCGAGGAAGCCACTGGCAAATCTTTAGCTGACAGAATTAACGCTCCTGGCTATGGTGGCAGGGAAGATCGTCAAGCAGATGAATTTGTAGTTATGTCAGCTGACCGTGGAGAGAAAACTCCCGCAGAAAACAGACAGAGATATCAGGAACTTAAGAGATCAGCTCAATCTGCTGGATATCCCTTCTCTGAGCTTCAGGGAAAATGGGAAGAAACAGACGAGCAAACTGGAGAAAAGAGAGAAGTAATTGAAAATTCACTCATTATTTATTCTGATGAACGCCCAGATGTCCCAAGAGACGAAGGAGCATCTTTGTTCGAGTTCGGAAAGCAAATGTCTCAACAATATGACCAAGAAGCTTTTATTTATGGAGAATTGTTACAATCCAGATCTGGAAATCAAGTTAGAGCAATTCAGGCATTTGACGCACAAGGCCAAATGCAAAATTGGGGAGGTCCTTGGACTTCTATTGAAGAAGTATCTGAAGATTCTGAGTTTTGGTCTAGAGTCCGTGGTGGCGGATCAGGAAAGCCATTCCAATTTAAAGAAGAGGTTGTTCCTGCTCCAAATTCAATGATGGAGTCGATGAAACATAATTACAAAGCGAAATCCTCAGGTAAAAAAATTAAATTTGTTCGAGGTAGAAAGTGAAATCAATCGACCTTTATGGTGACGGAATTGGTAAGGTGTCTTATGTGCAGCATGTTGGCGATGACAAAATGATCGCCAATGCTGCTCGCGTTTCTTTTGGTCAAGATAACACAAAGCCCTTGACAAAGAGAGATAAAGGCTTGATCAAGTATTTGATCGAACACAAACACACATCACCATTTGAACACAACTCGATCACATTCTTGTTCGAGGTTCCAATGTTTGTAAGATCTCAACACATGAGACACAGAACATGGGCTTATAACGAGATCTCTCGTCGATACACTGAAGTCGACTTGAGATTTTATGAACCAAGTACATTTAGAACTCAACACGAGAGCAATAGACAGGCATCAAACGTAAATGACCAAAAGGATCCAACAATCGCACCTATGTTCTTGGATACTTACTCAAAGTCCAGTGATGCCGTTGCAAAATGGCACGATTATTCTTTGGACTTGTTTGACAAGTTGATTGATGCTGGAGTCTGTCGAGAGCAAGCCAGAGGAGTTCTTCCTCAAAATCTTTACGCAAAGTACTATGGAACTGTTAATCTTTCGAACCTACTTAAGTTTATAGGCCTGAGAACGCATGAAGGTGCTCAATGGGAAATTCAAAAGATGGCAGAAGCTTGTTTGGACATCGCTGAAGACATTTGGCCTTATTCGATAGGTGCCTATAGGGAGATAAGAGGTGAAGTTTGAACCGGGCGATTTAGTGATGATAAAGTCCGAGACTCCAATTTACTATGCATTGGAGTCCAATTCAAACGTGGGAATTGTCACAACAACGGCTGTTTTAATGTATGCTCACTATTCTCCACAGGGCGGCAAGCTGAAGTTTTACGCTTACGACGTAATGTTCGATGGGAGAACTTATAAAAATGTCCCAGAAGAAGTTTTAAAAGGATTAGAGGAGCTAGAAAAAAATGATGAAACAAATATTAAATGAATGGAAACAATTTGTGATAAAAGAGGTGAACCAACCCTTTATCGATGAACAACTCGGAGCAGATTTTGACAATAAATGGTTCGGAACATTCGATGACTACTTGGGAGTGATTCAAGGCATGCCAGGTGACACAGAATGGAAAGAGTGGATAGAATCTAGATATCCTTCTTTGCAAGCCGACCTGCTTAAGAAAGCAAAGACCGAAAAACAGGCTCAAACTGCTTACAGAAAAATCTTCGGTGGATTCAGTCATTATGTGGATAAAATGCTTGATGATGAAGATGTCGACAAACTTTATGATATTAAAGTCAAAAGTTACATCGAAAATGCTCCGAAAGATCAAGTAGAATTTTTCTTAGCCAACATGGAGAGAATCTTGGAATATGCTGGTCAATCGATGGCTGAGCACAACATCGCTCCAACTCTTGTCGGCTTTCATGGTCGCCCAACCGATTGGTTCATGTTTGGTGACGGGTTTGAGAAAGCAAAGCAAGCATTTACCTCCGCAAAAGCAAATTATGGCGATCTAGAAGGATTGCCATCTGAGACCGAGCCAGTGGAACCAGAAGAACCTACGCCAGAACAGACAGCCTCTCACGAGAGAGGTGAGAAAAGAGCCTCAGACATGGCAGACTTTTTCTCTCGATTTTATGGTGACAAGTGATAAAGCACAGTAAGATAATCATAGGCAGGACACCATCCTGCCTTTTGTTTTCTTGGAGAACGCAAACTCCCTGTATCTTAACTCATGACCTCACTTATCACCGATGTGATCCTCAATTTGAAGATCTCGACTTCTCCGAGTTCAACACGAACGATCCAGTCAAGATGATAACAAATCTATCATTCATTATGGGCTTTACGGGACTCTTGTTGCATCCGTCGAACGTTCAGACCCTAAGGATAGATGAAAACATTAATCTGATCACAAAAAACAACAGAAAAATCATTTACAATGCTGAGCCTACTCTATTCGATGGCAAGCAAGATAAAGTGTCAGATGTCTATGATGAGTTTTACTGGAGAAGAGGCACTGCGCATGACGTTGACACTCTAGCGTCTCGAGATCGAATGTGTAGAAAAATTAATTTTTATTCCTCGAGAAGACGAGGTGTCCGTCCTCGCACAAAAGACCTCACTGTAGTCTCTATAATGGATGAAGAGCAGCTTTTAAACCCTGACTATGGTAACGGCATGGTTCGCATCAAAGCACTTAGGATGATGCACAAGGCCGGTTTAAAAGGACAATTGGGAATGGTCAAGAACGGCAAAGAATATTATAAACAAATAAAGATGGACTTTCATGAAAGGAAGGTCGTCCCACGATTTAAACAACTGAAGACATTTAGAGAAGTCTTCGAGATGAAACAAGCAAAGGAGAAACCATGGAAAACCTTCGAAACACTAAGGTTCAAACAAAGAACCTCGTCGGTGTAATTCCAGTAGCAGGACAGCAAAGTAGAGACTTTGATCAGCCATGGCCAGATTGTATGATGCCGATTGCACCAAACTTCAATCTCATCGAGGCTGCAGTGGTAGAATGTGCATGGGCAGGTTGTAAGTCGATATGGATTGTTGTGAATGATGATTTCGCTCCTATAGTCAGAAAGAGACTTGGAGACTATGCAGGAGATCCTGTTTGGCACCACAGACCGTTCAACCCAAACCCGCACCAGAACAAAAAGAGAATCCCGATCTTTTACACGGCTGTTCCAATGAAGCACCGAAACAAGAGAGACTCTCAAGCATTCTCCGTTGTTCATGGCGCATTGACAGCCTTTAAGATGATGAGCAGCCTTTCAAATTGGACAACGCCCTCTCGCTACTATGTTCGATTCCCACATAGCTATTTTCCTCCATGGCAACTCCGAGAACACCGCAGGCTTCTCAGTGGAGATAAAAATTGTTACTTGACTTTCAGAGGCAACGGCGTCAAGGAGGGAAATCTCTGCTCTTTCACATTCGATAAAGAAGATTGGCTTGAGTTCCGAAGGGTGATCAGGAAAGGAACAGGCCTGAGACCTCCAGGTACCACTCACGAAGACGGACTAAAGCTGCCAATCGAAGAGAGATGGTCAGCAAGATGGTTTAAACCAGAAGACGTGTTCAAGCCATTGAATTACGAAGATTCAAATCAAATTGAAATCGAAGATTTCTTCAGCGTAAGAAGTTGGAGCGAATACTGCACATTTATCGGAAGATCCGAGATGCTACAAATAAAAAAGCCCGAGCATTCGGTGCTTTTGGGTACTAGTTACAATAGAGTCGGAGGTGACGATGAATGAGAGAACATCTTAGGTTTAAACAATTGCTGAACCAATTCAAGTCTTTGAAGTTTGAAGAAGAGTATCTCAAAGATTACTTGATGGAAGCCAATGAGTTACTTGAAGAGGCACTTGAAGAATACATCGAGGACAAAGGAATCTCTCGCGACGAACTAGAGGGTGGAAATCCACCTCCAATAGACTTTGGAGAGGACGACGGCGAACTTCAAGACTCATCTACTGAACCGCTAGAACTGAAGCACTTCAAAAAAGCCCATAGAAAGCTCCTCAAAATCCTACACCCAGATAGTCAAAACAAAGATGATCCGAGGAAAGAAGAATACGAAGAAGACTTCAAGAAAATGACTGCAGCACTGAATGAAGAACGCTGGGCAGACTTCTTCGACATAGCAGACAAACACAATGTTGAGCTCGACAGAGTCGAAGAGGCCAATAGGTTGCTGATAGACGACATAGATAAAGCCTCTGACACCATCGAAACCAAAAAGAAAACATTTGCTTGGTTCTTGGCTCAATGTGGAGACAGCAAGGATTGTCGAGAAAACGTAATGGAAGTTTACCTTAGATCACACTATGGATGGGTCCAAGATCAATGAGTTTAAGGTTTGGGGATCTTGTTTGTTATGCGATTGATTCACCAGATCCAAGATATAGGCTTGGAATAGTGATTAAAGTAAATTCACTACATGGACTATCTAAAATAAAATGGTGCGATGGACACATAAGTTTGCATGCAGAAATGTTTCTAAAACGGATTGCATAGACTATTTATAGCAATCGAGGGTTTTATTATGAAAGTTGACACAGAAGAGTTGCACCAAATCATCAAAGAAGAGCTCGCTGCTGTTCTAGATGAAAAGAAAGGTAAAAAGCGCAAAGCCGCAAAAAAGAAGAAGAGTAAGAAGAAAAAAGCAAAGAAAAAGGCTGCCAAGAAGGACGCATGCTATAGTAAAGTAAAGTCTCGATATGATGTCTGGCCTTCCGCTTATGCTTCAGGTGCTCTTGTGAAGTGTCGCAAGGTCGGTGCTGCAAACTGGGGCAACAAGACGAACGAAGAGCTCGAGAAAGGCGGCCATAGTGATGAATTGCACGGAACAATGGAAGAAATGCATCAACAAATCGCAGATAAGCACGGAGTGTCTCTAGAGAAGATCAACAAGCAGCTTGAAATGGGCACCAAAGAAGAAGCCAAAGAACACGGCGAAAAGAAAGCTCACGAGATTGCAATGGAGCATGTGTTCGAAGATCCAGAATACTACACAAAACTGAAAAAAGCCGGTATCGACGAGAAGAAGACTTGCAAGGCTTGCGGGAAAGAATTGAAATGAACATTACTCACGAAGAATTGCAACAAATCATCAAGGAAGAGTTAGCCGCTGTTCTCGATGAAAAGAAGAAGAAAAAGAAGAAATCTAAGTCAAAAAAGAAGAAAGGCAAAGCAAAGAAAGCTGGTACCGAGTCTTCCAAAGAGTCTTCCTTGAGAGACTGGTTTGGTCGTAAAGGAGCTAAGGGCAAAAAGAAAGGGTGGGTTGACTGTAACTCTCCCGATGGATCTGGTGGCTACAAATCTTGTGGTCGAGGAGACGGAGAGAAGCGTAAGAAATACCCCGCCTGTAGACCTACCCCGGGCGCATGTAAGGAAAGAGGCAAAGGCAAGTCTTGGGGCAAAAAAGCAAAGAAAGGAAAGAAGAAATGAAACTAACAGAAGCAATGCTAAAAAAAATGATTCTTGAAGAGGTGACTAGAGAAAAGCCATCCGAAGAAGTGAAGAAGCAAATATATGCAAATCTAAACAAGCACAATGGTAACACCTTACCATTTGAAGAACTCGAAGCTTGGGAAGTGAGAGAGGGAGAGCGCGGTTATGACTCTAAGATCTCTGTGAAGGTCGGCGACAAACAATTTTATGGAGAGATATGATGAACATCACAAACGAACAATTACGAAACATCATCCAAGAAGAGCTCGAAGCTGTTCTAAATGAGTCTAAAGAACAAATGAGATTTAGAGAGATAGGCAAACAAGACGCAGAGAATCTTTCTGGTTTACCAACAAGAGAAATGATTGAGAAGAGAATGTCGGAACTTAACATTCCTGACGACTTCAAAAGTGATTATACTGATGCATTTGTAAATAATCTATCTGACTCGCAGTATGACCACCTAGGAACAAAAGAGTATCCACTTGATCCTAGCCATAACGAACTGGTAAGTGATTTAGATCCATTGTTGGAAAAGAACAAAAAGAAAAAGGCATGCAAGCCATCAAAGGGTAAGCGATTCGCAAAGCGTGTAAACGGTAAGTGCCGCTCATACGGACAGAAAGGGAAGGCCAAAAGTGGTGGTGATCGCATCCGACCGGGAACTAAGAAAGGTGATGCCTATTGTGCTCGTTCTGCGAAGATTAAGAAATGTAAGAACCCGCCATGTGCAAATGCTCTCTCTAGAAAGAAGTGGAAATGTCGCGGCTCAAAGAGCATGAAGTGACAGCAGCAGATTTAATATTTAAAGCAATCTTCTGGAAGGCGATGTTCTTTGGGATAATAATTCCAACCATCGCCTTTTGCTGTTTCTATTACCTATCCTACAGACAACAACAAGAGTTTTTAAAAAAGTTAGAAGAAATACTTGACAAGTGATCCTCAATACGTTATATTACTAACATAACAATCATGGAGGACAAATGATTAAGAACTATAATTTAGGTTACGCTTGTATTTGCACCGAACTTTCATCACTAAAGGTGAAGGTGTCAACCAATCGCACAATGCGTAAGAAGACATTCCAAGAGAAGGGACTCGACTATGTATCCGAGATCATCTTGCAAAATGTCACAGACCTCAAGACAATCCTTGAGTGGAACGCAAAACACGACATTCACTTCTTTCGCATGTCTTCAGAAATTTTCCCATGGGCTTCCGAGTATGACCTCGAAGACCTCAAAGACTTCGACGCTATCGAAGAAGCACTCTATGAAGCCGGCTTGTATGCTAACGAGCACGACATTCGTCTCACATGTCATCCCGGCCCCTTCAACAAACTTTGTTCTCCAAATGAGCAGGTTGTGCAAAACACTATCAAAGACCTCGAGGTCAATGGTAAGATGATGGACCTTTTGTGTCAACCTCGCTCTCCTTGGGCTAAGATCAACATTCATGTCGGTGCGGCTTACAACGACAAGCCTAAAGCCATGGCGGATTTCTGCAAGAACTTCGCACGCTTATCCAATGCGGTCAAGACACGCTTGACCGTGGAGAACGACGACAAGGAAAGTCTCTACTCAACCAAAGAACTCTACGACGGTATCTTCAGTGTTATCGGCATCCCTATCGTTCATGACTATCATCATCACACTATGTGCACTGGTGGCTTGTCTCAACAAGAAGCAGTCGAACTAGCACTCAAGACATGGGGTGACGTCGTCCCTGTCGTTCACTACAGCCAGTCACGAGCAGTAGAGCATGACAACCCTAAGATCCGCCCACAAGCACACAGCGACTCTTATTGGACGCCTATCGACACCTACGGCCACCGCATGGACATCATGCTCGAGTGTAAGCATAAAGAAATCGGTCTATTCAAGATGCGTGAGCTAATGTCTGGCTCATCTTGCATGGCTGCGAAATAAGGAGGAAGAATAATGGACTTAATACCTAGAACTTCATATGCTAAAGACTTTATTGAAACATTCAAAAAGTACTTTTCAGAATGTTACATTGAAAACGAATGGGATTGTGCCGACGCGTTTAGAGGCGATGAGTGGAAAGTTGATGATGCTGCTGATTATGCTAAGAACACATGTGATGACTTGCTTGAAATGTCTAGTCATGATCCAAAGTTTCAAGCCTTTGTTAAAGAGGTCATCTCGGCTATGAAATATAATGGAAACCTAGAAGTTGACGAGTTAATTCAACAATCCATCAATAGAGAAAACAACAAACGGCTAGAATCATTACTCATTTCAACCCAACCCAAGCAGACCAAGGAGAACAAATGAACTGGTTAAAGAAATTACTCGGCATTAAGTCGAAAGAAGAGAAACAACAACAAAAAGTGAAAGACCTCTTGCAAAAGTCATTCGAGGCTCAAAGAGCGGGAGACATGGAAATGGCTGGAGTTTATCAGAAACAAGCCGAGGATCTCACGGAGAGCTTCTACAACTCATCAATCCCACCACTCAAGGAGGAAGAATGAAATTATACTACGGCTTACTTCTGTTCGTTATAGGGCAGACCCTTGCTTGGTTCCAGAGCAACTCAGGCATCATAGTGGAAGAGAACGCAACGAAAGCAATGCTCATCGCAGCATGTTCCGCTCCGTTGACTACACTGTGTTTTGCCTTTGGAACAAAATTTATGTATGAAGAAGTCGAGGCTTTGTGGTCAATTAGGTTCATGACCTTTGGAATTGGCTATTTAATCTTTATACCTCTCACTTGGTACTTCCTAGGAGAGCAGATGTTCACCGCAAAGAATGGAATTTCATTCTTGCTTTGTGCAGCATTGTTGTTAATTCAAGCATTCATGAAATAGGAGAGACAAATGACTTACGAATTTATTATTTTTAAAGACAACTACTATGTTCCTCGAGCACCATCATTGTGCGAAGCAAGAACTAGAGAAGATCATTTCAAGGAGCATTTTGACGTCGAACCACTCATTGTTGGTTCCATGGAATGGGCACTACTCTGTCAAAAAACCATGGTGTTAACTCTTCACGTCTCCGATGTTTGATGTCGGAGATATGGTTAGGTTTAAAGCAAGCGGGATTGTAAGGTCTCGCTATAACCCCAATAAAAGAATTGGCATCATAACAAGAGTCGAGAGAAATGTTTTCAAGTCCTACAGTGGGACAAGGCAAGACATGATCGAGGTTCTTTGGTTGCCATGGAATACAAAAGAGCGAATGATGGAATTTTATCTAGAGCACGCTAAGGGAGACAAATGACCATCGGACAGCTATGCATTTGCAAGTGGTTAGATGATAGTCTTTGCATCATAACAGATAGAGAAGAAAGAAAATTATCAGGCCGAGAAAGCTACTACATCTGTCGTGTTTACGACTTCATAGCTTCACAGGTCTATTGGGTTGACGAAGAAGACTTAATAAAAGTTTAGCTTTTTACTTGACAAAGAAAGCATGCCGTGTTACATTATAAACATCACACAAGTCTTGGAGGACATATGGAATTAAGAAAAGAACAATTTGTAAACTTGCACGGTCACTCGTGCTTCAGCCTATTCGACGGCTTTGGCTTCCCACAGGAGCACATGGATTTCGCACACGAGAATGGATCTCGAGCATTGGCCTTAACCGATCATGGAAGCATGAATGGTCTATCCTATCAATTACTACGCGCAAAAGAAATGAAAGCGGAAGGCAAAGACTTCAAGCCAATCTTTGGCGTTGAGGCTTACTACATCGACTCTCTTGAAGAGTGGCAAACTCTTCGCAATGAGATGGCTGCAGACAAGAAGAAGGCAAAAGAGATTGACAAGTCAGACTCGGCCATGGTTGTCGAGGATGAGCAACGCAACGACAAGAGAGCACTTGGACGTAAGCGTCACATTATTCTTCTCGCACAAAATCAGAAAGGTCTCGAGAATATCTACGAGATGGTTTCCAAGTCATACACTGGAGACTACTTCTATCGGAAACCACGTATCGACTGGGATCTTCTAAAGAAGCATCAAGAGGGCGTTATTGTAGCCACAGCGTGTCTTGGTGGCATTGCTGCTGGTTCTATGTGGAAACACCAAGAAGAGGGCGAGGATGCGATTGTCGACGACATGCTGGCCAATCTCACAAAGTTCCGAGACACCTTTGGAGATAGATTCTATGCTGAATTGCAATGGAACAACATTCCAGAGCAACATCTATTGAACAAATGTCTAATTAAAGTAGCACAGAAACTCGACATCAAACTTATCTCGACATGCGACTCTCACTATCCAACTCCAACATCATGGAAAGATAGAGAAGTTTACAAGCGTTTAGGTTGGTTGGGTAAAATGCCTGCGTGGATGGATGACAACATCCCTGAATCAGTAGAGGAGATCGGCTATGAACTTTATCCAAAGAACGCTCACGAAATGTGGGAATCATATAAACGATACTCTGATGATGGTGACCATGTCTATAGCGATGATCTCGTTATGGAGTCAATCACCAACACAGCCACCATCGCTTTCGAGCAGATTGAAGATTTTCTTCCTGATACTTCTGTGCAGCTTCCTTCTTTTATGGTTCCAAGCGACAAAAGCGCTGACGAAGCTCTCAAAGAACTCGCTGACGAAGCTTTACGTCTCTACTTGCGAGGGTCTGACAAGACTAAGAAACGACACTATCGAAAAAGATTAGAGGAAGAACTCGATGTCATTGCTTCTCAAAAATTCTCTGAATATTTTCTTGCAACAAAAGCAATCACTGATTTCTCTTGGAACTACACATTTGTCGGTCCTGCTCGCGGATCTGCAGCAGGTTCTCTATTGGCTTTCCTCCTGAAGATTACACAGATTGATCCTATGGAATGGAATCTTCCTTTCGAACGTTTCCTTACTCGTGGCTCTGATGGCTTTCCAGACATCGACATTGACTTCGGAGACAACTCTCTTATCAAAGACAAGATGGTTGAAGAGTGGGGTGAAGACTCTGTTGCGTTCATCTCGAACTACAACACTCTTCAACTCTCATCTCTAATCAAAGACATCTCGAAGCGTGAAGGCATCGACTTTACCGAAGTGAACAAGGTAACGAAGGCCATGTTTGTTGAAGCAACGCCGAAAGCAAAGAAGAAGCACGGCATCAAGGCTGGTGTTTATACTCCAACCTTTCAAGAGGTCTGTGACTTTTCCGAGACACTACAACAGTTCTTTAGAAATTATCCGCATGTGAAAGAGCAGGTCTTTGGACTTGTTGGTTCACCGCGATCTATCGGTCGACATGCTGCTGGTGCTATCATCGGAGACTATCTTCCAAGCAAGATGCCTCTTATTACCTCAAAGGGAACTCGTCAGACACCTTGGGCCGAAGGAATGAACGTTCGTCACCTCGAACCTCTTGGTTTCATCAAGTTTGATATTCTTGGTCTCGAGACTCTTAAGACCTTCGAGGATGCGATTATGCGCATCTTAAAGAAAGAGGGAGTTCGCGAGCCAACATTCGAACAATGCAAGCAATGGTATATGGACAATCTCCATCCATCAAAGCTCGACATGAAAGACGAGAGAGTTTATCGTGAAGTCTTCCACGAAGGCAAATATGCTGGCATCTTCCAGTTCATGAACTCTGGCATGCAACGACTTGGAACAAACGCAAAGGTAAACTCGATTGAAGAGATTGCCACTGTGTCTGCTATCTATCGTCCCGGTCCTTTGTCTGCGAATGTTGACAAGATGTATGTGAAAGCAAAGCATGGAACCGAAGAGATTGACTATGACCATCCAATCATCGAAGAAGTACTCGGTAAGACCTATGGGCTTATCGTGTTTCAAGAAGACATTATGAACTTGGTCAACACCCTTGGTGACAAGATTACCATGTCGGATGCAAATGTGCTTCGTAAGTTGTTGACAAAGAAAGGTTTGTCTGGAACAAAGATGAAGAAGAAGAAAGATCTTTACGAACGCTTCGTTAAAGGTTGCGAGAAGAAAGGAATGTCTTTTGCTGATGCAAAGGTGCTTTGGGGCAAGATGGAGTACTTCTCTGGCTACGGCTTCTCAAAGAACCACGCTATTCCTTATTCCATCATCTCTTATCAATGTGCATGGATGCAGACTTACTATCAAGACGAATGGATCTCTTCATTCCTTGACCACGAACCTGACAAGCGCAAAGAAGCCGCTATCAACATTGCTCGATCATTTGGCTACAAGGTTGCTGCTCTAGACATTAACACGTCAGGCACAGCATGGGAAGTGCGAGGTGGAAGACTTGTTCCTCCTCTGACAACCATCAAAGGTCTTGGTGAAGCAGCAATTGATGAAGTCATCTTTAAACGCCCATTTTCGTCCGTAGAGGACCTTTTGTTTGACAAAGGGGTAGTTGCACGGAAAGTCAATAAAAAGTCGTTAGACGCAATGTGTCGAGCCGGAGCGATGGAATCCTTGATGGATGAACGTTTCTTTGGAGACAAACACTTCTGGTCTGCCGTTGTTGTTGACAAGCCGAAGAACAAGAAAAAGCTTCGAGAGAACATTGAGAAATATAAAGACGAAGGCTCTTTCACAAAGGCTGAGACAATCAATCACTTGCAAGCGTTGACGGGCATCTATCCAATCAACATGGTTGTTCCAGTAAAGGCTTATAGATTCTTTGAGTTGCAAGGCATCAATCCATTGTCGGAATATGATCGAGAACTCGGTAAAGCATGGTGCATCCCAACGGAAGTCACCACACGCAAGACGAAGACTGGTAAGTTCTACTATCAAGTCATGGTTATTGACTCAAGCATGAAGACTCAAAAGATCAATTGCTGGGGTGTCAACCCAGAGGCGGACTTCATTTATCCTCACAGACTTTATGTCTTGGAGTGGCCGACATTCAACGCCACTTGGGGCTTCTCCACAAAAGGTGGATTATCAAGAAACTGGAAACTATTGGGGTGAGCATGCCAGAAAGAATTGATGTAACGGTGTTCTGGGCACCAGGATGTGATAACATGTCGTTTATCTCATTTTATCGCCCAGACATCGAAGATATAGTTTGCGAGTATGAGACAGGGCGCCAAGCCCTGCTTTTCACCTTCGCTCCAATAGAATCAATAAGGCAGTGGATTTGGGATCAATATTGTCGAGAACCCGAAGAAATTATCATTGATGGAATAAAGTACTAAAAAATACTTGACAAGCATGCCATAGCATGTTATATTATAAACATCCCAGTAAGACCTCACTGAAGTGAGGCGAGGAACATTAAGTCAAAAACCAAGGAGTTATAATGACAAAACAAGAATTAAATGCCCTATCCAACGTAGAGTCAGTTTTCGACATTTCAAAAAACTATTCAAACGATCTAGATTACTTTGAGGAAAATAGTGATGCTAGAGTCATCTGCGGTGCAATGATTGACTATGATAAGATCTCCAAAGATCGATCAGGTCAAGTCAGAGCCAAAGATCTGGACAAAGGACATAAGCAAAAAATAAAACAACAAATCGAAGCATCAGGTCTATCTGAAGCAGTTATTGTGATTTGGGATTCTATGGTTCCAATATTCCGTAAAGTTACAGGCCACCATAGAACAGAAGCTATTCATGAAATTTCTATAGAAAATGATGAAGAGCAAAGTCTTATTCCCTGCATCGTTGTAGAATTTGACAATGAAGAGATGATGCATGATTTCAAAGAAATTGAAAACAACAAACATCGAGCACAAAAGATTGCTTCAAAAGAAGATGCTATAATGAATTTACAAGCCCGCAAAGCCAGAAATTATAACAACTGGGAAACAAGGGTCAAGGATTCAACCGAACACAAAGCTATTCGTCAAGAGGCTTATGATAAATTAACAGAGTTGGGATATCAATTTCAAACTAGTGCGAAAGAAGAGATTGTGACTAAAGCATTTCAAGATGATTTCAAAGTAGATGTCATTGCTTCGGTAACAAAAAATGAAATCTACGAAAAAGCACAGGCTTTCTTTAATGTTTCTACTGAGCAATTAAACGGCTGGACAAATGGTGCTTTTATAGCAGCATCGTCAACCAATGCAATGACTAAGGTCTTAAAGGGCGCAACAAGAAAGAGACTAAGTCTTGTAGCGGAAACAAAATTCGTTCCGCCCAATCAAGGCCAGATTGATGCAATAATGTATGTCGCTAAATCCACAGCAGATCTCGAGTCTCTAAATCAACATAGGTTGAATCAACTTGAAACTCTCAAGATTGAAAACATCTATGATTATAGTAACCCGTGGATTAATTGTGTTGTTAGGAAGGTTGCATTTATGCCCCAGTTTAAATCCGGAGATGGCAAATTTGTAGAAAAAACACTCCTTATTTACACATGGGACAATATTTTAAAAACATTTGTTGATGATAAAGGCATTGATTTCCGGAAATCAATTAAGTCTTTGACATCTAAGCCAACCATTGCTGCCAACAGACAAAAGTTTAAAAACCACCATTCAGCCTATTTGGCTATTTCTGAAAAGATCGGATTTCAGCCGAGAAGTTTCGAGAAGGGAAATCCAATTTACTTTACTGAACCAGAGATTGTGTCTATTGTAGAAAAGGTCACACCAGGCTCTGAGTTTAAAATGTCTAGTGGAAATTACTTTTCAAAGTCAATTCCAAATTGGACGAAACAAAAGACCGTTGAAACCCATCCAACTAGAAAAAACATGATTGCTATCTATCGAGCACTCAAATAAAAATCTCAAAAAAAATGACTTCATGCCCTTGACAAATCGTCTTGGGCATGTTATATTATAAACATAATCAATCACGGAGGATTTATGAAATTATCAACCTTATTTATGAACAACATGAGTATATTCAAAAGAGCACTGGAGAACGCAATCATCCCAAAAGTAGCCACAGACTCTGCGCAAGCAGGTGGTGTTATGGTCGAGATGAATGCCGAACAGTTCTCGAACGAAGTTCTTGATCAGCAAGGCTTAGGCTTTGTCTGCTTGACCAACAAATCAATCGAGAGATCCATCAATCGAGGATTCGAATTTGACTTTAGTTTAGTAGGAGCTTCTGACTTCAAAGAATTCAAAAAGGTGGTGAAAACATCCGACACCATTGTGTCATCTGCAGATGTTTACCTATTCAAAATTGATGGTAGTCTTTTGACTTTGGTGGATGCCGAGAGTTTCAAGACCTCCACAAGCGATGGTGTTAATCAAATTTACCTACACAATGACGCAGACGGCTCTGTTTACAATGGAGTAGTTACTGGCAATCACCCAGACTTCGGTCAAGTTTTGTTGCTGACTTTTTCTCCAAAACATCAGAAGTGTCATGTCTATTTAGCCGAAGGTAAGATTTCAAAGTTTACCGATCTATTCGAAGCTTCCGAAGAAGAAGCCGAAGAAGCTGGTCAACTGGTGTTTCATGGTTCAAACCTAAAAGACAAATCAGATATGACCAAGTCTAGTGGTTTAGAGAGACAATTGATCGTCCTGATTAACAGAGAAAAGAAGAAGAAAAAGAAAGATGGCGAGGATGCTGCAAGCACTTCGTTTACAAGAGGGATCAAAATCGACAAAGCATTCCTGCCTGTCTTGTGCAAGCGAGGACTGATCAAAGAACTTTTTTCATTCAACATTGACTTTGCTCAAATGGAAGAGGAAGATTTCATGAAAAGGTGTCCACAATTAGCAGCAATCTTAGAGGAGAGTATAAATGACAACGCAGCGTAAAAACATTAACAACGAACAGTTCTTCACGAACTATGAAACAGCAAGAAGACTAGGAGAGTGGCTACGATGGCAAGAATGGTATCCAACCATAACACGAACCATAGAGCCAAGTGCTGGCGATGGTGCATGGCTAGACATCGGACTGCAAGTCGACGAGGCTTATGACATTGAACCAATGCACGACTCTGTGCAAGAAATCGACGACTGGCTGACTTATGATGTTGGCGAGGTCAAAGGAAAGACTCTCTATGTTGGAAACCCACCATTTGGACGTATGGGCAAACTTGCGAAAGCATTCATGAACCATTGCGCAAAGACTGGAGACTACATCGCTTTCATCCTTCCTGCCTCAATGGCAAAGATAACTCAGATACGCCAGATCGATCCACACCTACACTTGATCCACCAAGAAGATCTATTGGATGAAACCTTCAGATTCGAACGTGACGGCAAAGTCGTTTCGACGGTTTTTCAAGTGTGGGAAAGACGCGCTGAATTAAGGGTTGATCCTAAGAAGCGGACATCTTGTTCAGACTTCTCGTTTGCAACAACGTCTGAGGTGACCTTTGAATCTATTGCGTCTCAAATAATTGCGAAAGGTCTCGATAAAGGGCTCCGTAAGGAGATTGTAGGCCTTTTAAAGGACTCCTTTAGTCAACGCCCTGCCGATGTTCCAAAAGGCGTTGACATCGCTATTTGCACCCATGGAAGTGGTGTTGGAAAAGTGCATCCAAAGAACTTTAATTCAAGGAGCACAAGAACACATCGGTTCATCAACATCGACAACGATGAATTAACCAAAGAAGAGTTGACAAAACGCTTGAGATCGCTTGACTATGAGAGTATCTACAAGTATTCAACAGGGGCAACTTGCGTGTCCAAAGAAGAAATCGTTTATCTATATTGCAAAAAATACTTGACAGATGAACTTTAACATGTTATAATACATTATAATCAAAACAACAACGGAGGAATTATGAGTTTTGAATTCGTACAAGGCATCAATGCCACAACACCAATGGATCAGATCGCAATCGTGCAGAAGGCGGATGATGCAAAGACAACAGAAGAGCACATGGCGGAATATCTTGAGAGCATGAAGTCTCTTGAGGATGCTATGGAGCCCTACAAAGACCAGAAGCGCGACCTGAAGGCAAACTATGTCGAGAACGGTTGGCTTACAAAAGGAGAGATCTCTCTTGCAGTCAAGGCTTACCGACTTGCAAAAGACGACACGGACATGTCTCAATTAATTGACATGGTCGAGGCACTAAAAGGCAAGGGAGTTGGACAATGACAGGAGACTCTTTAATTCAAGCCGCACTGCTTCACTACGAAGCGGTGAAGGCTCGTGCCGAAGCAAACCTTGATGTTTACCTTACGGGCTATTCCGGTGTTGGACAACATCCAGACATTGTAGAAGAGATTATCAAACTTACAAAAGTGATAACCGAAGCCGATGAGGCAATAAGATACTTGGAGTCAAAATGAGATTTATACAACTTAGAAGTTACGAAGATGTGGACATTGCAATCAATGTAGACAACATTACGTCCATCAAGAGATCTGGTCACCACATCATTATTCTTATGAGTGGAGACAAGCCGATCACTACACAATTTACAAACATACAAAGCGCAGTTGATTACATCCAACGTGCGCCATCAATTTCACTAACACAAGGAGACTAAAATGGAAGTGACAAATGAACAAAATACTGATACACCATTGTTGACAAATGGTGATCTTGCGATTGCAGCATATGCAATCAGTCAATGCTTCAACGCCTATCTTGAGTCATATGAGCGAGAAGACTATGAGGACATGACCAAAGAAGAGATGCAAACATCAATGAACGCTTTACAACAGTCGTTCGTAAAGTTCGACTCGTTAGTCAAAGTTCTTCAAGAAAAAGGTGAAGATGCGTCCGACTTAGATCAAAACACAGGTGAGGAAGATGTTGAAAGTCAAGATTAAGAAACTACATCCTGATGCCATCATTCCACAATATGCTAAGCCCGGCGATGCTGGGCTTGACCTGACTGCAGTTGGTGTTGTTGCTGACGGTGGCACGTTGACCTACAAGACTGGTCTTGCCATCGAGCTTCCACCTTGGCATGTTGCCTTGTTGTTCCCTAGGTCGTCGGTTTACAAGACCGGACAGACTCTTACGAACTGCGTGGGAGTTATTGATTCAGGTTATCGAGGCGAGATTATGTTGAAATACACGTTATCGCCTTACGCAAAGGAATATGAAATTGGAGATCGAGTCGGTCAACTAGTTATTATGCCTTACCCAAGAATTGACTTTGTTGAGGCTGATAAGCTAACACCAACAGAGCGTGGCTTTGGCGGCTATGGAAGCACAGGAAAATAAAATGTCTGAGAAGAAAAACACGGTTAAACGAATCTACATCTATATGGATGAAAAGCAACACATGGACCTAAAGGTCAAACTAGACTTTCATCGCATGAGCATGTCTGAGTTTGTTCGTGTTTGTGCTGATGGTGTCCTATCTGAAAATCCAATTATGGATCAGTTCATCGACTTCTACAAAGAACACAGCGAGAAACATTCAAAGAAATCTGTTAAGGCTGCAAAAAAAGATAGAGAAGTTGCCGATGAAATGCTCCACGAGCTTGGATTGTCTGGTGATGATATCGAAGACATTTTTGACATTATTGAAGAAGATCATCCCGAAATTTAGGTTTCAGGATGTCTTTTTATGGTTTGCCCACCTATTTAAAGGGAAAAACGTTTTTTATTTTAAGGAGACCAAATTATGGCTAAAAAAACTTTAAACGAAGCAGTTGTTCGACGATTCCAGAAATTGGCGAATGTTGCTCCAATCAATGAAATGTACATGAACGAAGAAGAAGTAGAAGCCGATATGGCTCCTGCTGGTGACGACATGGGCGCACCTGAAGGTGAAGCAGATGCTGATCTTGATGCTGAAGCACCAATGGACGATGAAATGGGCGATGCAATGGCAGAAGTACCAGAGTCAGAAATCCAAGATGCGAAAGCAGGTCTGGAAAGTGCATTGGACTTGTTGAATCAAATCCTTCCCGGTGATGCTGGAGAAGGAGAAGAAGAGATGGGAGCCATGGATGACATGGAGCCTATGGCTGGTGAAGAAGAGGAAGATGCAGATCTTGAGTCTGACATCATGGAAGCCTTGCGAGGAGTTTCTTATGAACCTTCTCAAAGCGAGATTGTAAATGAAGTTGCTCAACGTGTCGCTCGTCGTCTTAAGACTGCCAAGTTGCATGAAGCAAAATTAAACAAAGCATTGGGTCGTCGTAAGTAAAATTCTGACATTCAATCAATAACAATTCGATGGAGGGCAAGGCCCTCCATTTTTTTATGGAGATAAAATGAAAAAATTTATAAAAAACATACCGCAAGTAATTCGAGATACAAGAGGCTTGCAAGCAGCATTCAGATCCCGCGATGTTGACCCTGATCAGATCAAAAGTGACGATTTGGTGAACCTAAACACTGCGGCTCTTTATGCAAAAGGAATGACTCACGACCTAGTAACTGGTGTCGCTGAACTTTCTTCTATTACAACTTTGATTCTTGGACTCGAAACTGGAGAACAAAGCTATTTTGACGCCCTTGATCAAGCAGGCGTTCGAAAACAAGTAAGCCCTCAAGCAGCTCTTTCAATCGAGTTGTCTGGAGCAGACCCTGAAGGTGTAAGCTTTGATAAAGCACCAGCAATGAACTCTAGAGTCGCTGCTGCTGAAATGGTTGAGGTTTACGAAAAAAATCTTCTTCGTGATATCCCGTTTCACGAATTAAACGGATCAGCCTCTATCACCGGCGCTGACAGGGCAGTTGCAAACCTCAACGCTTTTGGTGATGACTTTACTGGACCCAAAGATGGAGGATTTGTAACTCGCCAAACTTTGTTCCGAGGTAAAGGTGCTGGAGAACTCGTCGGTCCTTATGTAAGTCAGTTTATGTTATTGGATGTTCCTTTTGGAAACCAGACAATCGTTCAGGTTGGACCGACCAAAACAGGAGTCTATGGAATTACAGAGTCAAACTGGTTGTCTATCCAAGAGGGTAACGTCCCTGTCGCACAGACAATTAGTTCAGCTCCTAGATACATCTATAATGGCCGTCAACTTGGATCGTTTGTGCACATTGACTTTGTCTATCAAGCATTTTTGTATGGTGCTGCAATTCTTCTTGGAAATGGTGCTGCTCGACATGCTGCATTCCCTTCTCTTGCAAAAGAAGTTCCTTTTGTAACCGGTGGTGGTGCTGCTGAGATTGCTGCCGCAGTTGCTGAAGTTTCTCGCCCTGCTCTGAAAGCTGCATGGGTTCAAAAATGGAAGAAGCACTTAAAGCTTCGACCTGAAGCCATGGCTGGTCGAGTCGTCAAAGAGGCAGAAGGTGCGCTTCCTTCTGGGACAGTCCATTCAGATTTATTCGCTCTTGGTGCTTCAACCTTGAATGCTGTTAAGGCCGCGAATGTTGCCGCAGGTGGAGACAACAAAGCTTGGTTGCCTATTCAATATGCAGAAGGCTCGCCAACTCATCCATCTTATCCTGCTGGTCACGCTACGATTGCTGGTGCTTGCGCAACAATCTTGAAACTTTACTTCGCAGATGCTGCTTGGTCCACAACTGGCTTGTCTCCTGTTCACTCGCTGAATGGAGGATCTTTGGTTGCCTATGCTGAAGCAGATGCAGGTGACTTAACTATCCATGGAGAGTTAAACAAGTTGGCTTCCAACATGTCAATCGGTCGTAACATCGCCGGTGTACACTATCGATCAGATGGAGACAATGGTTTGTTGTTGGGAGAAAAAATCGCTATTCAATGGTTCAAGGATCATCGCGACACTCAACATGAGACAATCACCGAGATCACAATCATTGGTTTTGATGGCACTGAAATAAAAGTTTAATCAAAATACTTGACAAACCTTTGGTTTGATGTTATAATTAAAGAGAGGCTTTGTCCTCTCTTTTTTTTAGTGGAGGGAATGCTATGTTGAATATTGTTTTATCTTTAGCGATTGGTTCGATTCTAACTTATCTTGTGACAATTATTTCGTCAACAATTCGCTCTTCTGAAATCCTTGAAAACGCAATGCTTACACATGCTTTGTTGTTGATGAGCGCTTACGAAGTCAGCTTGCAACAACTGGAACACACAATAGTGGCAAACAAGATTCAAGGATCAGAAGCGGACAACTTGAGAAAACTGCACAGCAATGAGTTTAAATCATTCGCAGATAGGAAGATCTCAGAGATCATGAAACATATCCCAACAGAGCACACTAACATTATAAGATATAAAAACTTTGAGCAATTAAAGCTCTTTGTAACACAACAATTTAGGAGAAAACATGCGAAATCTAAGCAAAAAAACACGAAAGTCTAAAAAGAAAGTCGAAGAGGAAGAGATCTCTGAAGAAGAATCTTCATCAGAAGAGTCAGAAGAATCAGAAGCTCCTGAAGAGGTGGTAGAAGAAGAAGAGGGTCAACAACTTACGTTGATGGATCTCCTTGGTGGTGGAGCAGGTGGAGCACAAAGCCCCGAAGCACGCTCAATTATGTTTGTTGGAGAAGTCAACGAAGACCGTGCAGCAGATTTGATCTCTGCTTTGTTGGTTTTATCTCAAACAAAAGACCCCGACGCAGAACGAGCAGAGCCAATCAAACTTTATGTTTCGACATATGGCGGATCTGCAGATGAGATGTTCGGAATCTATGATGTTATCAACTTCTGCAAGAAGTTTTGCGACATCGAGACAATTGGTCTTGGAAAGGTCATGTCCGCTGGAACTTTGATGCTAGCATCGGGAACCAAGGGCAAGCGCAAGATTGGAAAACACTGTCGTGTTATGATCCATGCAGTAAACGGCGGACAAGTTGGAGACATTCACAATCTGCAGAATGAACTCGAGCAGACCGTTGGACTGCAAGACTCTTACATTCAAGCAATGAGTCATGAAACAAATATGACGAAAAGACAGATCCAAACACTAATTAATCGTAAAGTAAACGTCTATTTGACTGCTGAAGAAGCAATCGAGAAAGGACTTGTTGACGAAATTTTGGAGTAGCAAATGGATAAGTATTTCTATAACGAAGCCTCAGCCCAGAAATTGGGTTGGGAGCCTTCGTGGTTTAAGTGCAATAGGTTTAATGATGATCTCATCGAAGCTATTGTTGAATATCAGAAGTCCAAAGGCCTAACCGCTGATGGACTTTGTGGCCCCGGCACTTACCGGAGAATCTACACAGATAGGCAAGAAAAGATAGAAACATTCATGCCAAGCACGAAGAACAACAGTGACTCTTTCATTGTCTATAATTCGGAGTACTTCGACATCGAGTGGCCGAAAGTCAATCTTTGGTTTGAGTCCGATGGGTTCAAGCAGCGCAAAGGTTTCCGCCGAGTGTTCGAGAAGAGAGAGCCAAGTTTTTTCGTTTGTCACTGGGATGTCTGTCTTTCTTCTAAGTCGTGCTTCAAGGTTCTTCAAAATCGTGGACTATCTGTTCACTTCTTGATTGACAATGATGGAACCATTTATCAAACAATGGACATCAACGACGTTGCCTATCACGCAGGATCTAGAACATGGAACAATAAATCTATCGGAGTTGAGATTTCCAACGCTTACTATCCAAAGCATCAAGATTGGTATGTTAAGCAAGGATTAGGCGAGAGACCAATCATTGATGATGCAATAGTCCATGGAAAAAGATTAAAGCCATTCACGGGTTTTTACCCAGAACAACTAAAAGCCTTTCAGGCTCTTGCGAAAGCAGTGAATAGAGCCACAGGGATCCCTCTTAAGGCACCTTTGGACAGGTCAAAGTCTACAAACACCACTGTGAGCAAAAAGGCCGCTAGTGGCAAATTTGAGGGCTTTGTGAGCCACTACCATTTGACCAACCGCAAGATCGATTGCGCTGGTTTAGATTTGAAAGAATTGTTAAAGGAGATTTAGAATGAGCAAAAAGATAACAGAATCAATGTTGAAAGGTTTGGTTGAGCAGGTTTTAAATGAAAAGGGCTTACCAGTTACCGACATTGAAACTAAAGATGACAATGCTGTGAAAGATGAATTAGGAATCCCTCATGGCGGTCGCTCATCAACTCCCATGGCAACGATAAAATCAATCGCATCGCAACAGCCAGAAGCCAATGAATTAGATAAAGTGGATTTTGAGGCGGTTTTTAACGAAACTGACTGGAGCTCCGATGAGAACGTAAAGAGAGCTGAGTCTGCATTAAAAATTTATTATTACTCCAAACACCAAGCAGAAGTTCAAAGCAAAATTCTACAAGCTTATGAGAAATCAAATTATAACACTTATGTTCCCGCTCTTCCTGCAAATCCTTCAAAAACTGACATAAGCAACAGTACTAAGAGGCATAAATTCAAATTAATGGTCGACCAACGAGTTCTTGGCAAAAGAATCCTAAAACAAAATCCAAAACACTCACTTCTAATGTTCATTGCTGCAAGACAGGAAGCTCAAGCACTTGGGGACAATGAAAGAGTTGAAAGTGTAAGAGCAGCATTTAAAAGATGGCTAAAAAACAAGACAGCAGATAAATCACTCACTGCTGATGAACTTATTGATTTAAATAAAATCTTCAACTCTTTTGATGAATCAGATGTAACCGTTCCTTCCATAGACTTGCCACTAGAAAGCACATTCGAACCATCCAGAACATTTGGAAAAATCCCATCGGCTACCTTATCTGTTTTTAATAAATTTAAATCAGATGCAAAAACAGCCGATCAAATAACAAAAAAGTTAATTTCATTTTCAAATTTGATCAAAGATTCTGCAAATGGAGACTCTGAGGCTATCGAATCTCTTCAGTCAATTGCAAAGAAAGATCCGGGAATGATAATTTCCGCTGGTATGATTTTGAAATACTTTTCCATGGTAATTGCTGAGATATCAGCAATGGAAGCTGGTAAGTTTTTTGAAGCGTTTTCAGCAATGCTATTTTCCGGCAAAGTTGTAGGAGGCGATGCAGGCGCTAGTGATGTCTTTCTTTATGATTCAGATAGTCAGAAAATCTTTACTTCTCAAAAGCTATACTCTAGTCTAGATGGGGTAAAGCAAAAAATAGGAAAACGATCATTGGATGGTAAGGGCGTTTGGGCAGACACGGCAGATGCTAACACAATTTTTTATTTTTGTGGAATAAAAGATGACTCTCAAAAAACATCATCCGTAGCCGTCTATATTTGCGGAGTAAGTAGAATTACTAGAAATGATCAAGATGTTTTCTATCTTCTCGATAAAAATGGAAAGAGAACTAAAATTCAAGTGTTTCAACATGACGATGGAAATCTTTTAGTAGGAAAAGCCATGGCTTTGAACAGAGGCTTGTTTAAAGTTGGAACAATCCCTGTTGTGGATGACTTAGCCGAACAAGAGCAAATAAGAACAATGGACTCTCTATTGTCTAAATCTTACGAGAATGTAGCATCAGAAGCTCTTGACCTTTCTAAAGTAATTTTTTCAAATGCAAAAAAGCTTGAAGTGGAAGCTGTAAATTACACACAATCTACAAATGTTCGAGATCAGATGAAAACAGCAGACTCTCTAATTTCTGGCTATGATGAGATCAAGTCAAACCTTGGAGGTTTCATTGAATCTTTTGCTCAAGACGAATATAAGAAAATGAATTGGTCCAAGACTTGGGCGAAAGATAAAGCGGCAACTGTCACTGAATCCATGCTCAAGAAATTAATCGAAGAAAACTTTAAAAAATAACTTGACAAAGCCTCCAAAAGCGGTTATAATATAGACATAACAAATAACCATTGGAGGCTTTATGCAAAAACATTACAAACAAGGATCTTCTCTCAATCAAGAGATTGTAGAGGGGGTCAACATTTTGGCGGATAATGTCGCGGCAACTCTCGGACCCCGAGGAAGAACCGTGGCGTTGTTCCACAAAGAGCAAGGAACTCCCGTTCTCACAAAGGACGGAGTGACCATTGCTGACTTTATCGAACTTGACGGGCCGTTCCAAAACCTTGGAGCGCAAGTCATCAAGCAAGCGGCAAAACAAACAGTGGAGACAGCCGGCGATGGCACAACCACATCCACAGTTCTCGCAAGGGCAATCTTGACCGAAGGACAACGCTACTTGACATCTGGAGTTTCTCCTGTCGAGCTGCAAAGAGGCATCAACAAGGCGGTTGATGTAATCGTTGATGAACTTGACACTTTGTCGAGACCAATCGAGACGGTTGACGATATCAAACATATTGCAACAATCTCAGCAAACAACGATTCGGTAATCGGAACCCTTGTCTCAACAGCAGTTGACAAAGCGGGCAAGGATGGCTCTGTAATCGTCGAAGAGGCTCGTAGCATGCAAACCACTCTTGATCTCATAGAAGGCTTTAGATTTGATTCTGGCTACCTTTCTAGCCAATTTATAAACAACCAACGAAACGGAACAGTAGATTATGATAACCCACTTATTCTTGTTACAGATGAGAAGATTGAAGTCGTCGAGCAGATTATGCCGACGTTGGAAATCGCTGCGAGAGATTCGAGACCCTTACTTATCGTTGCATCTGACGTGGAAGGTCAGGCACTTGCTGCACTTATTGCGAACGCGGTTCGAGGAACGATGAAGATCGCTGCTGTCCGTGCTCCTCGATATGGAGAAGAGCGACGCAACATTCTCAAGGACCTCTGTGCATCAGTTGGAGCAACATTTGTTTCTCGAGAACAAGGCTTGTCTTTGCGAGAAGTAAAGCTAAACAACTTTGGTCAAGCAAAGTCAATTAATGTAACAAAAGGATGGACAACCATCGTTGGAGGTAAAGGTGATTGGGAAGAGATTGATACGCAAATTGCTGCAATCAAGAATGAGATCCAGCAAACAGAGAATCTCCAAGAGTGTGAGAGGCTTCAAGAAAGAATTACTCGTCTTGCCTCTGGAGTCGCTGTCATTAGAGTTGGTGCTGCAACTGAAGTTGAGATGATTGAGAAGAAGCATCGTATTGATGATGCCTTGGAAGCAGTCAGGTCAGCACAGGAAGAAGGCATCATCGTTGGCGGTGGTGTAACGCTCCTCAGACTAGCTAGAAGCCTTTCTGTGGACACCGACAACGAAGAGCAAGCCCTTGGTGCTAAAATCGTTCTGAGAGCCTGTGAGGCGCCTTTGCGAACGATGGCTAAAAATGCTGGAGAATCAGAAGACTTAATTGTCGAGAAGATAGTTAATTCGGATGATAACTTTTGCTATGACTTTCTTAATAGAAAATTGACAAATGCTTTTGAACAAGGCGTTATCGATCCAAAGAAAGTTACAAGGTGTGCTTTGCAAAATGCTGCATCAGCAGCAGGCACACTACTTACGACATCACATGCCATTGTGAAAGTTTGAAACTATTTACAATGATGTCGTAAATATCGGAGGGAACGAACATGAGTGAGAACGAAATGAATGAAATTCAAAAAGCATTAATGGAACTTACAGTTAACATTAAGCACATGGATAGCAAGCAGGATGAGATGATCAATGACGTTAAATCGATCAAAGAAGCCATCTACAATCCTGAGACTGGTCTCTACGCTCGTGTTCGAGACCTTGAACAGTGGCAGGAGAACATGTCTCGAGTTATCTGGACCGTTGGTCTAGGTTTCGTCGGACTTGCCTCTAAAGCCATTATGGAATTATTATAAAACTCGGAGGGAAAGTGAGAGTTAAAATTAGTTATGGGGCAGACATCAGTGAAGTCCCAGAAGAAGTAGATCAACTTTATACATATGTCTCAGAAAAGGCACGAAGCGTAGAAAGACAAACGGAAATGATAGAGAGCCATCTTGCAGATGAAGACTTGCAAGGGGCACTGTTTTTAATAGATAAGATGCGTAAGACCTTAGCAAAAATGGACCAGAGACTATCTGATCTTGAAATGATAAGTGTTGGCTATTTGACACACATAAAAGGAGAAGAGCATGTTTCAGACAGGAGACCTACTGTGGATACCGCAGGGTTCGATGATTCTATCACCGACACCTAATAGTCCATTAAACTTTAGAGTGATAGAGTCGCCCAATATTGGATTATTTGTTGAGCAATCAACTGATGATCGAGACTATTCTTTTGTGATGATCGAAGGTCAGAAATGGGCAATTCAAAATAAACAAATTAAACATTTTAGGAGAAATAATGTTAATAAAATTAATCGAAGTGTTCAAGCCTGAAGGGTCGAGAGTTCATTTAGACGAGATTCATGTGTCACCAGATGCAGTAACCACAATTCGGAGAGAGCCAACAAACCCAATGATTAACGAGGCTATTGGTTTGGGAATTAACCCTGAAGCGACCTTTAGCAGGATTACAATTATGGAAGGTGCAGGCGCAAGGTCAATAGTCGTAGTTGGCTCACCAGATGAGCTGAGACGCAAGCTAAACAAGAGACAGGTGTTGAAAGGCTGATGAAGTATTTTAAAATTATTTGCTGGTCCGAGTGCCCTTTCTGTATTCGTGCTAAGAACCTACTCATTGAGCAAGGCGAGCAGTTTGAATACTGTTCAGTCGACCACTCACCGGAGCTATTGAATTATTATAAAACTATTTATAATCATAAGACTGTACCAATTATAATAATTAAGGAGGAAGGTGTGGATGATAAACTTATCGGTGGATACACGCAACTTAAACAGTTCCATGAGCGAGGAACACCTTAAGATAGTACTATCAGAAATGATCTATTTGGTTGAGACTGATTTCAATGTTAACATTGAAGATTCTTACGACGATATCTCTTATTGGATTCCAACTCCTGACAATGAAGTCGAGGAGTTGGAATTGTTTGGTATTATAGAGTTGTCAGAAAAGATCTCGACATTCAACAAAATAATTCATCTTACTCATGAAACTGGGCATGCCATTTATAGAATGGACCCACTATTTAGAGACACGAAGGACATTATGTTCTCCGAATCGCTTGCTTGGTATCTTGGCTACCACTTCATGTCCGAACACGGCTACATCATTGAGATGGAAGAATATGAAAGAGAACTTGAGCATGCGTTAAAATTATACCGTTGGAGCGAAAATGATAGAGATGTTGAATAGAAAGAGGGAAGTGATCAAGCCATGGGGCAAGGAAGTCATTTGGGCAGAGACCGAATACTATGTTGGCAAACTTCTCTACATAAACGAAGGTCACAAACTAAGCCTTCAATATCACGAAGAGAAAGAAGAGACTATCCTTGTAGTTTCCGGGACTTTAGAAATCACCATTTCAGGTCATGGAAGAAGAGGTGTTTCCGTCATCAAACTCACTGAAGGTGAGACCTATCACATCACACCTAACACCATCCACAGATTCTCTGCAACTTGTGGATCCAACGTCGTTCTCACTGAAGTGTCAACAAACCACTTAGACGATGTTGTGAGGTTGGAGGATGATTATGATCGTAAGTAGCCTTATAGCCCTTCTCGGGCTTGCCCATGCGGAGACCCTAGACTTCTACGTTGCGCCCATTAGAGTCTGGAATAGAACAGAGAATCAACAGATTGAGCAAGTTATTGACAGCGAGTTCGCTTTCACCTTATCCTCTGCTTATTCGACATCGTTCAAGGTGCGCAACGAACGGGGAACCTATTCACCAGTACTTATGGAGTTTGAAGACGTCCGAGTCTACAACAAGAAGACAATAAAGTATTACTACGACTGCAACTACAACATAAATGCGATGAAGTGTGCATTTGACAACAAACACTTCTTTGTTGAGACTATCGTAACGGTCGATGATAACCAACTAACTGTCCGCATGACCATGTATGATCCACAGCTACAAGTTGTAAACAGTGGCTTGTCAACAGAGGAAATGACCGTCAACTGGATCAAACAACAAGAGGTTACAAATGTGCAAAGCACTGCTCGTGACGGAACAAAGACAGAGATGACTCACTACGGACTAGAGCGAATGCCGTTGAAGTGGGAGATCCCACATCATCTTTTAGAAAAACATATTCGCGAAGCAGCCTCTGAAATGTGGCTTGGTGCAAAAATTCGACTGTAACACAACCGTTACATAATTTTAGACCCTAGTTACTTATAGGAGGTCGAGATTATGGGACGATTAGCAATGTTGCTGGCCCTGATGCTACCATCAGATCAGCCGAACCACATAGAGTTTAACTCTTCTTATCACAAGGAACTTTATTTCTTTGCGGAGAGAGGAATGAAACACGCCTACACTTCAGCAGTTGTAATTAATTCTTTTTCATCAGAAGGTGGTGGTGTGTCAACAGGGTCTGGAAACTACTTCAAAATCCGAGATCAGCACTTCATAATGACCGCAGCTCATGTTGTTGACAAGGTCGACCAGATCTTCATCACAGAGCGCAGTGGATTTACCTATGGTGCAGAAGTAAGACACATTGATTACTTTAGAGATATCGCAATCATTGTTCCAGAGAGAAAGCTCATGTACACTGAGGCCATTGACTACCGTAGTTCTAAATATGTCGAGATAGGCAAAGAGGTTTTCTACTGTGGGAATCCAAACAATCAACTGTTCCTTAATTTTCATGGAAGAGTCTCTGGAATGGACGGTCAATTCTTACTTATCAACAATTTCGCTTGGCCTGGATCTTCTGGCTCAATTGTGTTTAACAAAGAAGGAAAGGTCGTTGGTGCACTGTCAGCAGTGTCTGTCGATGCCCCAACCGGACTACCAGTTCTAATCCCTCACATCGTACGTGTCGGACCTACTTTGAATTACACTCGTAGATACATTTTGGGAGTTTTGATGGATGAAACCTCGGATTAAAGTCGGACTAATGATTCTTGATAGCGATAAGCTTGGCATAATCACAAACGAGATTAAGTCAGGAACTTGGACAGAGGAACCTTTGTTCAATTGGACAACGAGCTATGAGATAAAGTATGCCGATGGTGATGTTTGCATAATGACAGAAGAGTCTCTCAAAAGACTAATTGCAAGAGGCAAGATTATAGTCTTGGATGATAAATGAAAGATCCAAAAGACCCTACTACCCCCCTACCCCCCTCCTCTACTACTGAGGAATCTCCTGTGCACGAGACTGTTGAAGGCATCATCCTTGAGTTGTGGGACTACTGCCTCGATCTTGAATATGAGTACTACAAAACTAATGACAAAGAGGTTTTACTACAGTTTACATTCTGCATTGGACTAATCCAGTATTGGGAGGATGTCTACTTTTCACTTGGAGGTCGGTATGGAATCCAAGTTTATTTTTAAACGTGGCGATCTCGTCGGAATAACCGAACGCGGTCATGTCTACGGCTATGTGATAGCTCAAGTCGTTCGCCACAATCGTTTCTTTTATTGTAAGTCGATTGAAACCGACGAGTTTCACTTTGTCGTGTTCGATCCTGAGCAGCACTTTATGTTGTGTCCGGACTTTGACCCAGATATTAGACCAGACATGGATGTGGTTTCTATGGGAGCTGAGTTTTATGAAGCTTTGGACAAACTATTTGGATTCGCTGAGGAAGATTCGGACTCAGATTTTTGATAAAAAAGTCGGTTTGCCTACGAAAAAGTCGGTTTGCCTACGATTTAGTGGGTGTTCCAAAATACTTTACATAACTATAGAAAGAAAGAAAACAAAAAAAGACTGTCCAAACCAAAAGGCGTACTTCGCCCATTAGTTCGAGACAGTCTCCAACTTGAATCAAAAAACTTAACATAACTATGAAAGAGAATGTAAATAAAAAATCGCTCATCAAGACCGATTGCTCCGTTGTTGTAGGTTGTAACTCTGACAAAGTCATGTTGTAGATCCAATCGGTCATCAGAAATACTTTACATAACTCAAGTCAATGAAACAAAAAAAATGATGGACAAAAAAATGTCCGTCACTATTACAGTATAGCCAAAAAATGTCCACTTGTCAAGTCAAAGTCGCCAAATACTTTACATAACTATGCGAAAGAAAGAGTAGAAAAGCAAAATACTTTACATAACTATTCACACGCGCAATACCTTTATATAAACAAAAAAAACTCCCACTCCAAAACCATCTTGAAAAAAAAGTTTCCAAAATGACTTGACAGATCAATCAAAACAGATTACATTAAGAAGACACAATGGAGACAACATGAATAAAATAAAAGCAGGCGATCTAGTCAGAACCATTAAAGACTATGACAATCCACCCAAAGGCTCGGTAGGCATAGTAACGGCTAACCATAGTGGACTATGCAATGTGACGTTCCCACAAGGCTCGTGGGCTTTTGCGAGTTCACAACTTGAGTTACTTATGGAGGCCGAATGAACCCGATGATAGGCAAGACATGGGTCATAAAGATGGATGGTCAACTACGCACTTATGAGATAGTCAATGTCGATGTTGAGGGTTGGATCAAGATAAAAAGACAAGGTGTCAATGGACACTATTACTTACATGAGGACATTCACAAACACTTTCTCGCAAAACTCGGCTACCAAAGGAGACAAACATGAAAATCGGAGACTTAGTAAAATGCGCATCGACAGGATGGATAGGCATGATTATAGAAACAGATGTAAGTAAGTTCAAAGACATTCGCATCGTAATCCTTGACAGTCGATCCCACACTCCAATCGGGTCTATTGTCCAACAGGCAACGTGGCAATGGGAGGTGTTAGGATGAAAACTGGAGACCTTGTAAAACTCTCGCTACATGGGAGAATGATGACTGGTGTTCCCAACATCACCGACAGGATCGGGATTATACTATGCGATGATCTATTGTACGACAACTTGTACTTCGTCAAATGGCTTACAACAGGCGTTAGTGGCGAAGTCCATAAAGATTTTATTGAAAAACTTGATAAAAATATTTGACAAACCATTCACACCTTGTTACACTACAAACACAACCACAAAACATGGAGACAACATGAAACATTACATTCTTACAACCAAGACGCAAGATGGCGAACATGAATATCTTGACCGACAACTTTTTGCGTTCGATGGAGACCCAACAGAAGACAAAGCAGTGCTATCAGACTTCTTCATGGAGACAGTCACGCATGACAAATGGTGTGGTGGCTATCAAGTCGATGGAGACTATCGCATCTATCATGTCTATTCCATCAAGGAAATAGACCCAAATCACCTTAACATCATCCAAACTTACCTATAACATGGAGACACCATGAACAACCGAACTTGCATACATTGCGAAGA